>Ga0192245_10250_pt1 | contig 26390 bp, 23 predicted proteins | sample Koala_Koa27_M3_FD_131238 | JGI IMG/M metagenome (GOLD analysis project Ga0192245, IMG submission 131238) | Enriched cells from koala feces incubated with labeled cellulose particles, San Francisco Zoo, California, United States - Koala_Koa2-7_M3 ...
TTGAGAAGGAATGTCGTTCCGAAAATGTTCGATATCGTATGTGGGGCGGTCGCGTTGCTGATTGTCAATGACTACCTTATACTTCTCTCCCGCGGTGATGTAGGCACACAAGTACCGATCCTGACCATAGAAACGAACGGAATCTACTTTCAGCGGCGGACTGTTCTCATTATCTATGCGGAAATAGTTTTCACGGGTGAGCCGCATTGTCTGCGGATAAAAACGATTGTCGCTACCGGAGGAAAGGCTGAACGTGAACCAATCGCCACCGGCATACGTTGCCTGCCGGAAATAACCGGACGGATGGTTCAGAAAAAAGTCAACCCTGTCGAACCGGAAATCCTGAGGCAGATCGGGAAAGAAGAGGTAGGTATGCCGGTCCAAACTATCTTTCTGTACCACAGGGAATACCGGTAGCGGAGAAAGGGTATAATAGATCTGCTGATCTTCTGTGTTCACCACTCCGGTGATATTCAGCGGACTTGATCCGCTGTTGCGGAGGGTGATCTCATAATACGGATAGTTGCCCGCGGGAAGATCTACGGTGAGGATCTCATGTATCTGGTCGTCAGAGGTCCTTTTTGTAATGTGCCGGAACTGTTTCACAATGAACCAGCTATCGCGGTCATTGCTCCCTCGGACCTGTACGGAATGGTTTACATCGGCCAATCGGCTGACGATCAATAAACGATGAATAAGTTTCTCCTCCGGATTGTGGAGAACGATGCGGTTGATACTGTCTTTACCTGTATTTTCCAGCAGATCGTACCAGAGCCATTGCTGGATTTCCTGACTGACTCCTTCGGTACGGATGAAATAAGGTACTTCGCCGCCCGATGCGTCATACATACGGATATCTTCCAGCCGGTTGTCGCGCGACACGCCGACCAGCTGCTGGGTAAGCAGGATGTTGTAGTATCCGTTTTCGGGAACTTCTTCCACGGCAGACTCATATATGTTCCGTTCCTGTATTTGTGCCTGTACCAGCAAAGGGAGCAGGCAGCATAGATAGATGATCTGTTTCATGGTTCTTCTGTTTCAGTGTCTTCCTGTTTATCTTCTTTCACCAATTTCCGGATCCTTTGCTGCATAAAAGAGACCACAAGCAAGATCAGCCCCAGCACAACGAAGGAGACAATGCGTCCTCCCTGAGACATCTGCCAAACGTCGTACAAGTAGAATTTGGCAACAATGAAGGCAAAGAAGATCAAGGAGATCTTCCGCAGGAGAATGTCTTTTCTTTTAAGTCCTGATGTCATCAGGCACATGGCCAGTATGCCCCACAGGATCGGATAGCCGAATGTACGGAGGCCGTGCAGCACACCGAAATAATTTTCACTGTTTCCTACGGCCAGGATCGCCAGGTTGTCACTTTCGCGGGTAACAATGATCACAGTACATACAGTGAGTATCCAGACATAGCGGGTACGCCATAGCACCTCCTTACGCAAACTGTATTGCCAGACCTGCCAGATGAGATACCCGGCGGCAACCAGTGACAACAGATGTATGTAGAAACCTGAGGTAGAAAGGCTGTTATACAGATAGGACAATTCGCGCACCTCTGCCAGGATGTAGAAGTATACAGTGGCGTAGAGACCCAACAGACTTACTAATACAGTGCAGGTAGCGTCGTATGCCTCCAGTTTCCTGCGGTTGAGGAATATGGCCATGGCCGCAAACAGGTAGAAATAGGTAGCCATCACCAGCATATGAAATTCTTCCCTTTCGTACTTTGTAAATTGATTGTACAGTTCTACATAGAGTACCACAAAGGATACGACATAGATGGACAGATAGAAAAAACGGAAGAGCTGGCTCAGATGCTTTCTGTGTATATCAGTTTCCTGTGGGGCCGACTCTTTGTTGAGTTCCTTTTTCAGCAACCAGGCAGATGCGATACAGGCGATCACCAGGGCAACTCCTGTGATGAAATACCGGTTGAGGAAAAGGACTGCACGTGCTCCGGCGATCTCCAATCCGTCCGGACTGATCTCTGAAACGATCGTCTCATACCCCTCCCGGATATCGAGAACATAGGAGATGGCTGCCAGAGCGATGATGGCATAGAGTCCGAACCGGAACAGTTCCCTATGTGAACGGAGCCACAAGACCAGCACAATCACGATCTCGGCACTCCACAACAGGGTGATCACATACCCATCCAGCTGAAGAGGTATCGCCAGAGTCACGAAACTAAGGATCGTGGCCACCAGCAGGTATTTCAGACTCTGGTCTATCCGTTTGTCACGGAAGACAGCAAGCAGGGTGATGGTGTTGAGAACCGCGAGCCCCATGGTTATGAGTCCATTCAACTGTACCGGATAGTCGCTGAAAATAAAAATCCCTGCTGCACATAGAGACAGGTTGTTGGCAAGGAGCATGACAGCCTGCGTGGGAGTGAATTTGCTTCTCTTTCTCAGATGATCTGCCACAGTGAGCACATGGAACTGAACGAAGAACAGGAGAAGGAAAAGAAGCAGGAGCAAAATACCTGGCATGCTGATATATATCTCGTAGAAACTGCTGAGAAGCCAACTCCAGATGACCAATTGCGACAGGGCGAAACAAACGGTACCGATCAGATACCAGCCTTTGCGGAAGGCCAGCCAGATCATCCCTGTATTGAGGATCAGTATGTAGCTGAAGAGGACGATGTAGCTGCCACTGCCTGTACTTACCAGAAAGGGAGCGGCGAATCCTCCCAGCAGCGAGAAGAGAGCGAGTTCTTTTTGGTCATAGAAGACAGAAAGTACCACACAGGCCACGGTGACCATCACCAGCAAGGCGAACGCCAGGGATTGGGGTATCAGTTCGTATTCCCGGAAAGCGAGTGTGAGGGTGATATAGAATACGGCAAACCCGCCCCCGGACAGTATGGATGAAAAAACATCGTACTGCGCACGGAGCTTATGCCCGATACCGATGATCGCTATTCCTGTGAGCAAACCGATACCGACACGACCTGTTTCGTTGATCCAGTCCTGGTCTATGGCATATTTCACAAAGAAGGCAATGCCCAATACAAAGGTTATGATCCCGATCTTAGGTAGCAGGTTCTCTCCCCAGGACCGGCTGGAGAAGATACCTTCTTTCCTGGTGGCTTCCCGTGCGGAAGCAGATACCGGTTTATGGATCCCGAAGGATATAGGTTCTTCGGAAACTCTCTTTTCGGCAGCATATCTGTATGCCACTTGTTCTGTATCTCTATGAATAGGTGTAGTCTCTTCCTGTACAGTGACGGTTATTTCCGGCAGAGAAATCTCTTCCGTTACCGGATCTGACTGTGTATAGTTCTCCATACTTTCTGTCGGGTCTTCTTCCGACAACAGTATGGGATCTTCTTCCATGGAGAAAGGCAAAAACACCTTTTCTACCTCCCTTTCCGGAGATGTTGTTCCGGGAACGGGAAGAGGGGGTGTAGTTACAGGTGGCACGGCACATGCCCCCGCATTTTCTTTCTCCCGGTTTTCTCCCGCGACCTCTATGATCTTCTCCATTCTTCGGGAAAGATCGGAAAACTGTGAAGATAATGTATGTACATTCTTTTTGAGTTGATAGATGATCACAAAAAGAACAACCGGTGGCACAATAAGGGCAAAGAAAACAAAGAGGATAATCACTACAAATTCATCCATAAGATATAAAATTAAATAAGGTAGCCCAGACAGATAGATTGAAAGCCGAAAGCAGAGCGAAGTTTATTTCAGCTATGCTAAGGCGTATCCTATATTCTTCAAATATAGCGAAAGCCGAAAGGTGAATCAAGCCTGCTTGAATTAACCTAAGACGCATTGTATATGCCGCAAATATAGAAACAAAAAATGAAACCAATGATTTACAACGATAAACTCTGAACAAACAACCGGAAAACCATAAACAAAGATCAATCATCCATAGGCCCAGGCAAAAACTCCCTGCTTCAGAGAGTCCACTGGGCTTGTTTCCTGACGCGGTAGCCAGTGTATCCACTCATCTTTATCGACCATACTCCAGGGATGCGGATACCATACATGCTCCAGTTGTCTGTACCTCAAGCCCGAAACACCTGTATTCCGTTCATGGAACCACCCCTTTATGTCAGGCTCTCTCGATATATGGGCACAGAGGTGTTCAATAAACCTTTTATTGAGCATAAGTTCAGGTATATATCAAAAAAGAGAACAGGGGTAATAAATGCCTGTACACATAGGATCTCAATTCTATAGTTTATTTTCAGTTTGTTTGAAGTATATATAAGCGATACAATCTCATTCAACCCAAAAGGAATACAAACTGTCCCGGGATCAGCAACAGGCCCTTTCACCCAAACAACAGATATACCACGGTGCCTGTCTGAGGATCAGACTCAATCCGGTAGTTGATACGATTCTTTTCCAAGATACGCAGGGCAATAGAGAGTCCGATGCCACTGCCCTGTATCTGTCCGGTATTCTCTGCCCGGTAGAAAGGACGACTGATGAAACGAAGTTGTTCCTCCGGGATGCCGATCCCTTTATCAGCAATAGAAAGACAGAGTTTATCCTCTTCCTTGCCGATATGAATATCTACCGGCTTGCCCCGTGAAAATTTCACCGCGTTCTTTGTTAGGTTGTACAGTGCGGTAAGCAATTGGGAAGGATCGTGAGGAACTGCCATGAGTTGCTCGTCTTCCGGCAGGATGTCTATATGGATGGCTACCCGCGCCTGCGGATAGATCTCCTGCAGTTTCCTGCTGATCTCCCAGATCAGTTCATCAATACGTACCGCGGTAGTCATATCGGCAGCCTTGCGCAGGTCCGAAACAACGATCAGCGTATCCAGTGTTTCTTCCATCTGGCGTACCTGCGCGATCATCGTCCGGCACAGCCGGCGATACTCTTCCGGTGTACGCTCTTTGATGGAAAAGACCTCCAGATTGCCCAACAGGGCGGCCAGTGGGGTTTTGAACTCATGGGACACATAGCGGACGAAATTTTTCTGGATAGTTACCGTATCGGCTATACGCACCAGCAGGTCGTTGAAAGTCTCTGTCAGATCCTGCAATTCGTCCTTTGTACCGGGAGAGGCAATCTGTACGCCCAGGTCGTGGGTAGAGATGTCTCTGACCTGCCGGATCACGGTACTGAACGGACGATAGGCCATACCGGCTACCCATTTACTGAGCAGCGCGAAGGTCACCAGCCCCATGCCAAAGGCCAGGGCCAATATCCATACGAGTGGCTTTACCTGATCCTGAAGCACCTGTGCCTTTTCAAATACCACCACTACAAAATCTCCCTGGTTGTCTTCGTAAAAGATACCGTGACACAGATAGTCTTCCCATTCGAAAGAGACGGCCTCTTCCCGCCGGATACGCTCCAGCCACGGATCGGAGATCTGATGTACCGGAAGTCCGTAACTGAGTTGGTTGTGTTCGTTATAGATCTGATAGCTCGAATCCGGAACAAATTCCTCAAACTGGCTGCGGATCTTCTCAAATTCTTCGAAGTTGAGTTCGTCCTCTTCCAGATAGAAAAAAGCGGAGATATAAGCGTTCTTACGCAGGTTTTCGTACAACGATTTGCGGGTACGGTTGTAGTAAAGCCCATAGATCAACAGGGAGAGGATCAGGAAGATCACTCCGAAAACAAGGGAAGAATAGAGGCTCAGCCGGGTTTGTACTTTCATGGGTCAATGGTTGTATGATATCTGACAACAGATATACCTGTTTTTATAACAGGTTGTCTGGTTTTTACAAATATAGTAAAAGGTGACAGTAATCGCGTGGGCTTGCACGCAAAAATTGCCGAACCTCCTCCTCTATTCTTCAAATATATAAATTTTAAAACAGGAAGCAGCAACAGAACCAGAATGCTTACCCTATACAGAGCCGGAATGTTCACCATATATGGAAAGGATCTGACTGAAGATGAGATAGTGTGGCTACCGTAGAACAACGAACAGATCTGTCGGGCTGTTCGTTGTTCCGGAAAAGTGATTTACCAAAGCAGGTGTCCGGCTGCATGGTTGTTGGTCATATATCGGATAAAGTAAATGTTTCTGTCGGGATGATAGGTGAAGGAGAAGTATCAAGTGGTTCGTTTGTTCCTGGGATAAGACACATACCACAAACCGCGACCGTATTTAAGAAAATGGGACGGGGCTTTGTGTTTTTGTTTGAGGTGGATGGTTTTCTCTACTTCCTTCATGAACGAGGTTACATAGTCTTTCGCGGAATGTTTAAAACCCAAATAGGGCTTTTCATAAAGTATATCCGTAAGTTCCCGGATATACAGGATGACGTTTTCAGTATAAAAGATTCTCATTTATCGAATTTTTCATCTATATACTCACACCATACTTTGATTACTTCATCTGTAGTTAAAGCATTTTGCAACTCTTCTTCAGTGAGTGGTGGAGAGAAAGTCATTTCGGTCTCTATATCATAAGGTATGGCTTCCGGTTCTCTGACCATATTATCTTCGGGATTTTCTTCGAGAGGCTTATACTGCTTTTTCATATGCTAAATAGTGGATCGCTGTCTGGTACAAATATATAAAATCTTTCCGGGAATAGGGTTTAAAATCGCCATTATATATAGACACTTTCAGAAGAAATCCGTATCTTTGTAGTACCCAATATTATCGAATTTTTAATAACTGATTGTTATGGCATTTCTTCATTCTAAAAAAAACAAAGGCAGGCTTACGGGTGAAAGTCCCGGAACTTTGTTGGTGCCATAATTTATTATGGTTTGATAATGTTGGGCGAGACCTGCCTTCTTTTATTAATCTTCTATTTTTTTATTATGCCCAACATTATCAAAAAACTAACAAAATGAAAGATGAAACATCTTCCGAAAAGCCTGTTCAGGCAAATGAGATCGTCAATGAAAATCCTGATCCAGTTGTTCACCTGCGCAGATTGACAGTTTCCGCGTTATATATTCCGTATCAGGGACGGTTCATGTGGGGAAAAGGCAAGATTCATCCTTTTTTGCGTCTAAAGGGTCGATGGCTCGAAAAGGCCGGATTTACGATCCAAAGTCAGGTAGAGGTGATCGTGAAAGACAACCTGCTGATCATAAGACCCGCAGGAATGTAATGTGACAAGCAGTAACAAAGCCGCCCTATGTTCTCACAAAGCAAAGGGCGGCTTTCTGATGGTAAGCAGAGGTCCCTCATTCTTTGTATATAATATAGCTGCACCTTGTAGAGACGCACGGTGTGCGTCTCCGCGATGTAGGTCCAACAAAAAGAGAATATGTCTTTCCATTCGGTATGCGGAGACGCACGCCGTGCGTCTCTACAGGTAATCCCTTTCTGTGTAGACGAAACCATAGAAACTCATGTGGCGAATATGCTTACAGATACATTACATACCGCGTTTCTACAGCACAACGGAACAGACTGTCTGATTGCGTTTGAGAGATGTCAGCTAAGGCAAATATACGCTGTATGATGAGTGAAAAGAAAAGAACCTTACTTGTAAAGAAGTCAATCAAAACGTTCGTATGACGTATCCCCTCCCCTTGACCGTCTGTATCAGCTTATGCTCCTGGCCTGCGTCGATCTTATTGCGCAGGTAAGAGATATACACATCTACGACATTGGTATTGGTATCGAAATTGATGCCCCATACAGATTCCAGGATCTGCGCCCGGGACAGGACTTTATCTGCATTCTCCATCAGCAGGCGAAGCAGTTTGAACTCCTGCAAGGTGAGGGAGATCTCGTGTCCTCCACGCTCGACCTGATGCCGGTCTATGTTCAGACAGAGATCGGCACAGCGCAGTTCTTCCGCCACCGGCTGTTCGTAGTGCATACGGGCTCTGCGGGTGAGTGCATGGATGCGGGCGATCATCTCCGTGAAATGGAACGGCTTGGACAGGTAGTCGTCCGCGCCATAATCCAGCGCCTTTACTTTATCGTCCGGCTCTCCCAACGCGCTGATCACTAAGATAGGGGTATAGACCTTCCGGAACCGGGCATATTGCAACAATTCCAGACCATCTATATCCGGCAGCATGATGTCGAGCAGGATGATATCCCACTTATGCTCACCGAGCAACCGACGCGCTTCCCCACCTGTCTGGGCAAGTACCACAGACATGTCGTTGCTTTCAAGCCCTTTGACAATGAACTCGCTGATGCGGCTGTTATCTTCTATCAGTAAGACCTGCATGAATGTATGTACGATTGACGGATTTACGATTTTAGTTTATAAAAATTCTTATCCGAAGATCCGTTGCAAGACGCAAAGGTTTTCTGAAAGATATACCATGTAAGATGCGCCTAAGTACACTCGAAATAGACTTTGATCTGCGTTGGGCTTTCCATGTTGATTAAAGAACTTCGCGTGTACACGTTTACAAATAAAGAATCAGGTAAGTGCTAAGATGCATTTCGTTCCCGATACTTCTCAACGAACTCTCTTGATGTTACAAATGTACAATTTATTAGTAAAAACAAGTACTTTCCGCGAGTAATATTAAGACCTGGTGTATTGTTTCGGCTTCATTCCGATATGTTCATAAAATACCCTGGAAAAATGACTCAGGTTGGTAAACCCCATCCGATATCCTGTTTCGGAAACAGACAGCTTCTCCTCTTTCAATAAACGGGCAGCTTCTTTCATCCGGAACTGCTGATAGTACCTGAAGATACTGTTTCCAAAAACCTGCCTGAACAAACGTTTGAGTTTGGATGGACTCATGTGGGCATATACAGCCAGTTCATCAATCACCGGAGGAGTCTCCGGATGATCCAGTATCCGTGCTTTTACTTTGTAAATGGTATCTATATCCTGACTGTTCAAAGGATAAAGATGTGTTTGGTCACGCTTTTCCAGCTCCATCAACAACCGGCAGATCAGTTCTTCCGATTTAACGCGCAGGAAAAAGAACCGAAAAGCCTCGTCTGCTTTCTCTGTCAGGATCTCATCAATGACATGCTGTACCGAAGGATAGATGATCTGTTCGAACAGTAGCGGTTGTGTATTCTCTAACAGGCTTTTCAAGACTGGTGACTTTTCCGGGTAATCAAACAATTGATTCAGATAAGTGGCATCGACTTCGATATTGACAGTGGCCCTGTTTGAGTGGATCGAGATGATATCATCTGTATATATCCGACTGGTGGCGATCAATACCGAGGGTATGGCGTCCGATGGTTTCTCCACAAACAGAGTGTCTGTCTGAGGGAAAATATTCCAGAACTTGAAGACGATCACCTTTTTAGATCCGACCTCCGGATTGTCGATCTGTATATCCTCGTTGAGGTGGTAGTTACTGATAATCAACCGAATGTTCTCATTCAGAATAAATCCTTCGGAATATCCTGTTCCGTATGTTGCCGGGATTTCCAGTCGTCCGTTGTTTATCTCTGTTCCTAACAAATGCGCAAGCCGCACAAGGATGGCAGGAACAGTAGGTTTGCTGCAATGCTTCATAAGAGATCTTTTACGACTATTTATATCGCTAATATAGCTATTTTATCTCTAAAATGCGCCATATTTTTGTCCCGGATCCGGATAGAGACATTTCAGAACAATAAGTAAATGAACGAAAAAATGAAAAGAACCAGATTTTCAAGAGATTTTATATTCGTAGTCACGGGACAGATCGTTTCCATATTTGGGAACCAGATACTCCGGTACGCGCTTCCGTTGTATGTATTGAACCAGACAGGATCACCCGCTTTGTTCGGAACTATTTCGGCAGTTGCATTTATTCCCATGCTTTTGCTGTATCCGGTAGGTGGGATCCTTGCAGACAGGCTTAACAAGAAGAAAGTGATGGTGGTGCTGGATCTCAGTACTTCTATATTGGTTTTTATCTTCTGTTTGCTTACCGGAAGCGTAGAGATTGTTTCGCTTATAGCGACTATGATGATCGCTTTATATGCGATACAAGGAGCTTATCAGCCTGCGGTACAGGCCAGCATTCCTATACTTGTACCACCGGAATATCTCATACAGGGCAATTCGATCGTCAATACAGTGACCTCTCTGTCGGGCATGGCAGGTCCGGTAATGGGAGGAGTCTTGTTCTCGTGGGTCGGACTTGATCCGATCCTGTATGTAAGCATCGGCTGTTTTCTGGCTTCCGCGATCATGGAGATGTTTATTCATATTCCGTTTGTGAAACAACAACGTGAAAAAACATGATCCGCACCGGGCTCAGCGACCTGAAAGATGGTTTCAGATTCATGTTCAGGGAAAAGCCGGTTTTGTGGAAGATTTCTGTCGTTTTCTCTGGCGTGGGTCTGTTGCTGACCTCATTGGTTTTAATTGCACTGCCGGTATTGATCACCCAGCGTTTAGGGTTTGCTCCCGACACGGCTAACCGCCTGTACGGATACGCATTGGGAGTCATGGCGGGCGGAGCGATAACAGGCGGAGCTATTGCCGGAGTGGTCGCGTCGAAATTAAAGCCACAAACCATTCCGTTTATTCTGACCGGTTGCGCGTTCTCCGTTCTCGCGGGAGGGATGGCTTTGCAAATGCTGACAGCCCCCCCTGACAATATATGTTGTCCTGACCCTGGGAGCCGGTTCTCTGACAGCATTATCCACCCTGTTCCAGATCCAGGTAATGAGTTATATTCAGATCCTGACCCCTAAAGAGCTGGTAGGCAAAGTGATCTCTTTCGTTATCTGCATTTGTATGTGTTTATTGCCGGCAGGGCAATTGATGTATGGTTTTGTGTTCGAAACGATCGGGCACTATGCGTATGTCCCGTTCTATGTAGCAGGGGTGACTATGGCAACTGTCACTCTCTTAACCAGGTCGACTTTTGCCAGTATCGGGACATTGTCAGGTACTTAAAGAAAAGGGTGTCAGCAGTTCATCAGACAGGCAAACTGTTGACACCCTCTCTCCGGATACGTTCGCCCCCTATTTCCGGAGTCTTTTATCTCTGCGATAGACAAAATAAAAGACCTGCGGCAGTACGGTAAAGGACAAGACCATACAGGTGAGGATGCCTCCTACGATCATGATAGCCAGCGGTTTCTGTACCTCAGAGCCCATCCCGTCGGAAAGAGCGGCAGGCAACAGTCCCATAGATCCCATCAGGGCGATCATCAATACCGGACGTACGCGCTCGCGTACTGCTTCGTCGATGGCCAGCCGCAGATTCCGTACCTGCTGCATGCGGCTCTTCATGAGCGCGATCAGCAGGATACTGTCTATGGAAACAATCCCGAACAGAATGATAAACCCGATGCCGGCGGATATGCCGAAGACAGTGCCGGTGAACTACAACGACAGAAATCCTCCCACAAACGCGTAGGGCATGGCACTGGCAGCGATCAGGGTGTCTTTGACTGTACCGAAATGCATATAGAGCAGGAACAGGATCAGCAACAGAGCAGCAGGCACAATGACCATAAGCCGGGCAGTGGCACGCTGCTGGCTCTCAAACTCCCCGGCCCATACCATTTTATTTTCCGGAAGCAACTGTACCGCGTCTCCTACCTTGCGCTGCGCCTCGGCTATGGCAGAGCCGAGATCACGGTCGCGGATGCTGAATCCGATACCGATGTACCTGCTGCTTCCCTCGCGATAGATAAAAGCGGGTCCGGTGATGAAAGAGATATCGGCTATCTCTTTCAGCGGCACATACTTATCGTCCATGGTAGGGATCAGTATGTTACCGATCTTGTCTTCATTGTCGCGGTATTCCTTCTGAAAACGTACCATGATATCGAACATACGCTCGTTCTCATAGAATACATTCGCGGCCTTCCCTCCGATGGCCATCTCTACCACCGCCTGCGCGTCTGCCATGGAGACGGCATAGCGGGCCATGCGCGACTCCTCCAGACGGATCTGCAACTCCGGCAGTCCGATGCTGCGGAACACGTTCACATCTTCGATGCTCCGCACCTCTGCCAGCACAGCCGCCGTCTGGTCGGCCAGGTGTTCCAGCTGATAAAGGTCGTGCCCGAATATCTTGATCACCAGCGCGCTCTTGACCCCGGCCACATACTCCTCTACATTGTCCTGGATGGGCTGGCTGAACGCGAATACCACTCCCGGATAGATGCTGAGCGAGTCCTGTATCTGAGCGATCAGTTCGTCTTTGGAGATCTTCCGGCGCCACTCTTTCTCCGGCTTGAGTTCCGTATGCAGTTCGATATTGAAGAATCCGGTCGCGTCCGTTCCGTCGTTGGGCCGCCCGGTCTGCGTGAGTACGAAATCTACTTCATCAAACTGCCGGAGCTTCTCTTTCATCTCCCGGGTGATACGTACCGACTCTTCCAGATTGACACTGTTGGGCAAGGTAGCGCGTACATAGATAGCACCTTCGTTCATGCTGGGGATAAACTCCGTGCCCCAGAAACAGAACCTGACTATGCAGATCAGCAACAGACCGGCAAATGCCAGTAGGGTTTCTTTGCGATAGCGGCTGCTGAACCGGTAGAGCCGGTACAGGCTGCGGGTAAACAGGCGACTGATCCGGTTCTCCTTCTCCCGGAGCGGACGGTTGAGCAACACTTTACACATCACGGGCACATAGGTGAGTGACAGGATGAGCGAGCCCAGCAAGGCATATCCCAGGGTGAAGGCCAGCGGAGAGAACATCTTCCCTTCTACCTTCTGAAAAGAGAAGATCGGGAACAGGGCCACCACTAAGATGAGCTGTGCGAAGAAAATATGTGAGGCAACCTTTCCGGCACTTCGTTTGATGGTCCCTCCTTTGGAAGAGAGGGTGTAGCGACTGCCCAGCCGGGCGGAACGGCTCACCAAGGCTACGAATACAGCTTCTACAATGACGAGTGTCCCTTCCAGCAACAGACCGAAATCCAGCGCTCCCATGGAGATCAGATTGGCAGGTAGGCCCTGGATACGCAGCATGATGATGGCAAAAAGGAAAGAAAGGGGAATGACACTGGCCACGATGAGCGTGGTGCGCCAGTTGTACAGGAAGATGAAAACGATGAGAGAGACCAGCAACACCCCTTCTACCATGTTGCGCACTACGGTATGGATGGTGGCATCTACCAGTTTGGTACGATCCATAAAGGGTTCGATGCGCACTTCCGGCGGCAGGATACGCTCGTTGAGCTCGTCGATCTTCTCTTTCAGGCGGGCGATCACTTCACCGGGATTCTGTCCGCGCAGCATGATCACGATCCCCTGCACCACATCGTCGGCATCGTCCAGTCCCACCTGTCCCAGCCGGGGCTTCGACGACACACTTACTGTGGCTACCTGCCTGATGCGCACGGGAGTGCTTCCTTTAACCTCGATCAGGATATTTTCTATATCTTCTATACTCTCCAGCAGACCGATGCCACGCACTACATAGGCCTGACTCCCTTTTTGGATCACATCGCCCCCGACATTGATGTTGCTGGCGGCGACAGCCTCGTAGACCTGCAACGGAGAGAGATCGTAATTCTGCAACTCGGCGGGGTTTACTTTGATCTCATAGATTTTCTCCTCTCCTCCGAAACTGGCCACCGTAGCTACTCCGGGCACAACGAGCAGTTCACGCTCTACCACCCATTCATTAATAGCGGCTACTTCATTGATGGGCAGATCACTCCGCAGTACGTACCGGAAAATCTCTCCGGTGGCACCGGAAGGAGGTTCGATGGATAGTTCCACCCCATCGGGCAGATCAATGTCCTGCATGCGGTTGGAAGCGTATTGCTGCGCATAGAAATCGTCCACTCCATCCTCGAACAGAACGTTCACCGCAGATAACCCGAACAGAGAGGTAGAACGCACATCCGTCTTACGGGGAATGGTATTGAGCTGCTGCATGATGGGAAGCGTTACGAATTTCTCTACCTCTTCGGCACTGCGTCCCGGCCACTGGGCAATGATCATCACCCGGGTATTGGTTACGTCCGGATAGGCCTCGATGGGGGTATGCCGGTAGCAGAAGATCCCGGAGATCAATAGAATCGCCGTGAGAAACAGGACCAATACATGGTTGCGTAGCGCGAAGGCTATGATATGATCTACAAACTTATGCATCTTTCAATACCCTCCTTTCCGATCGGCATAGATCAGCAGTTGATTTTGTATCACTACGTTCTCTCCTTCCATGAGTCCCGAAGCGAGGAAGGTACGGTCGCCCTGGTGACTATCGGGTATCACCTGGCGCACTTCATACTGTCCGGTGGCGTCTTCCACCACCACGTAATACCGATCGTTGTCAAAGATCAGCGCGTCGGAAGGAATGGCTACAGCCAGTTCCCTGCCCTGGTCTTTGAGTTTAACTGTTACCGACATTTCCGGTTTCAGGCGCAGGTCGGGATTGGGCATCACGATCCGCGCTTTCAGTACACGTTCTTCCGGATCGAATACCTGAGAAAGGGTAGTTACTGTACCGGTAAACACCTCTCCGGGATAAGCAAGCATCGTCATCTCTACTTCCATTCCCTCTTTCACAAAACGCAGGTCGCCCGCGTAGACATTCACCGTGACCCAGACCTGAGACAGATCGGCTATGGTATACAACGGTTCTCCCTCCGCGGAGATGGTACTGCCGGAAGAGATGTTTTTCTCTACCACAAATCCGGACATGGGAGCCTGTAGGGAGAAAGCACCGTCTGGCCTGTCCGAGCCCAGAACCGTCATGTCGTGTTCGGTCTTCCGGAGTTCGGCTTCTGCCTGACTCACCGCTGCCTGAGCCTCCATCCATTCTCTTTCGGAAAGCATGCCATCGTCAAACAACGCGCGGGCAGCACGGAGTTCACGCTCAGCCAGCTGCACGGCAGACCGGGCCGCGACGATCTCCGAACGCAGACTGCTGTACTCTACACTACGTACATCTGCCAATAGTTGTCCTTTCGCCACACGATCTCCCAAAGAGAAATGGGTAGCGTCTACCACCCCGCTCATCAGAGGGGTATATCGTATCATACGATCGGGATCGTATTCCACCTTTCCGGTCAGCACCAGTTCCTGTCTGGGATAGACCTGTACGGTTTCAGTAGTTTGTAGGTGCCGGCGAAAGGTATCTGCATACGCATTCTCTTCTTTCCTTTCTTCCTCCCGACTGCCCGTACAGGCCGTATGGGTGAGGGTCAGAACAAATAAGCATAAAATGGAAATGACACGGGCAACAGGCCCGGCAGGTAATTTCATGTGTCGCATATTTCTTTATTTTCAATCGTATATCGTAATTAGCTTTGCTGACCGTTGGTCGACAAAGTCAACCAACGGTCAGCAAAGCGTACTTATCAAAAGTCTTTACCTATGGTGTACTGGAGCGTTTCCCACTGTATATTCAGGTTCTTACGGGCCATAAGCAAGGTCTGACGGTTGGTACGGTACGCCTCCATGAAATCAATGAACTCCATCATAGAGATATGACGTTCGGTAAGGTTGCGGGAGTAGACCTCGTACATAGCGTCCAGTTCTTCCCGGAGCCTTTCCTGTGAAAGAGTATGGTAAAATTCGTAAGCGATGCCGTAGTTGTTGTAGGCCGCTACCACATCGTGAGCGATCTCATTCTCCTGTTGCTGTACCAGAAAATGATTCTGATCCATATTCAGCCGCGCGGCCCGGATGGCTCCCTGATTGCGGTTGAACAGGGGCAGATCGACACTGACACCCAGACCGATGAAATTTTTCCATACTCCTCCCCACCGGTCGTAACTGGCTCCTACAGTGAGGTCAGGCATACGGAGTGCCTTTTCATAAGAGAGGGTACGGCGATGATAATCGGTATGTAGCCTGGCTGTCCGCAGGTCGGGACGATGCAACATGGCTTTCTCTACCAGTTCGTGTACTGATAGATGCCGGGGTACCACCAGCTGCTGCTCTCCTGCGGACAGGATGCGAATGTGCGTAAACGCGTCGCAGCACAGCAGAGCTCTCAAGGTCCGTTGCTGCTCGTTGTACTGGGTACGGGTTTCGTACAGTTCATTCTCCAGTTCAAGGGCAGCTGCCTGCAAGCGAATGAGCTCGCTTCGGGAAAGATTGCCCAGGGCTACCTGCTTCCGGTGCGACTCCAGCAGCCGGGAAAGAGAAGCCGACTGCGTCAGAAGTACCTCCAAATAGTCCTGAAGGTAAGAAAGGGAGATGACCTGTTCGCGCAGTTCCGTTTTCAGGTTACGGAGCAACTCCTCAAATTCTTCGGCTGCCATCTGCCCGGAGACCTGCTCCCGGCGCACCAGTTTGCGTCGTTTGCCTGCGGTGCGGATCAGCTGGCTCAGTTCTACACTGAATTCTGTATTACGCGCGAAAGAGCCGAACAGGGGAGGGATGGTTTCTCCGTCACGTTGCGAACGGCTGCTCCACAGGTTCAGATCGCTGAGAGTCAGGGTCGGATTTTCCCACAGACGGGCCTGCATCACTTCTGCCTCGGCTATATCTATCTGAAAGCGTCCGGCGATCAACTGAAGGTTGTTCCGGATAAAAAGTGCCTCTACCTCTGCCAGACCGAGAGAAAGGGAATCCTGACCGCGGGAAGGCAGGGCAAATAATAGTATTCCCAACAGGAATAAATATCTTTTCATATCGTGCGTGTTTGAAAACACGGCAAAGATACCTGCCTGCCTCTCTACTTACAATCAAAAGGGATTAGATGTAAATTAGAGTAACATTAAAAGTAGATTAGAAAAGAGAATGGAACCGGAAAACCATTTACCGGAAAAAGAGATCATCAGATAAAGAAAAGTAAAAAAAGAATAGTCTTTGAGTCGTTCCCGTAATACTTTGGTAGCCTTGGTGATGTGAAACTCTACCGTTTTCAGGGAAATATCCAGCAAACCGGCGATCTCTTTGTGGCTTTTATGCTGGTAACGGCTCATCAGAAAGACTTGCCGGGTCTTTTCGGGCAACAGGTTCAGTGTATGACGAACGGTTGCCTGCATCTCCTGCGTGAATATATGGTGCGGTTCGAGAGATTCCAGAGAAGCGATCTGCATCTGTACACGCCACTGCTCACGCCGGGCCATCTTGTCCAGGATATCTTCATGCAGTTTACGGTCGCGCAGCCAGGTGAGGCAACGGTTCTTGACTACGGTAAGTACATAGGCCGGAATATTAGTATCAGCAGCCAGCCTGCCACGGTTTTCCCAATAGGTCATAAACGCGTCTACAACAATATCCTCGGCTGCCTGACGATGTCCGACATAGGACATAACAAAACCGATGAACTTTTCTTTGTAGTGCAGAAAGACCTCATCAAAACTAAGCTGGTTGAAATCGACTGACATATTTTTTATCTCAAGTAGCAAATCATTTGTTCCATCTATCCCCCTTTACCGTCACTGGTATAACTGGTAAAAAGAACCCCACGCAGATTACAAAAAACTTTCTCTCTTTTTCCGGGTGGATAGCTACAAACAGGTACCCAATGATCTCTGTTGTCTATTCTTTTATTTACATTTTACATACATAATCCCAAACAAACGGCTCTCTTTCTTCTCCGGTTCAGCACTTACAAACAGAGTTGCCTAACAAATATAGTATAAACACTGACATTTTGTTTTCCCCATACCGGAAAAAACAGTGAGAGCAAAACAGAAAAAGAAAAAAGGATACAGAGACGAAGCTGTAATAGTCAACCTCTCCTATTGCGGAAGAAAATACCGTTTGGTACTATGTATAGACAATCTATGCCACATGACTTTTCTGCAAAAAAGAAACTCCGCTGGTTTTTACCATTCTTCTTACATACAGATATAAAAAATCAGGATACGGTCCGCACGGTTTGTTCAGCGGGATAAACAGAGGTTCCGGCTTTCGCAGACCGGTACAAATGAATCTCTATTCAATGATCTCGACATCCTGTATATCACCCCTTCCCGCAGTTTTCTGCGGACGAAGACGCAGAAAACGGAACCAGGCGATCAGTTCGCCCAACGCATATACCATAGATGCTATGCCTATCATGATCAGTGTGGTATGACGCGCGGCAGTGGGATTGAAAAGAATGACACCACCGGCAATCACGATCAAAACCGGAAGTATGTAAAAGACTCCAGGAACTTCTATCCACCGACGGGCCACAACCAGATGAACAAGCTGTTGTATGCCGCCGGCCATCAGGAGCACTCCCAGCACAAACATCAGAATGTCGGCAAAAAAAGCAGGCATGATCAACAGCCACAATCCGAACAACAGACTCCCGATACTCTGGACCGGAAATCCACGAACAACCGTATGACGACTCTTCACCGCGAAGTAATTGATCAGCCCGATCAGTCCGGGTATCATAAACAAAATACCAATGGTGATCACAATATAATCTGAAGCCGCGTCGGGCCACAGTACGAGTACCAGCCCAATGACCAACGCACAGACAGTACGTACGAAAGAGTAGTTCAATGTTTTCATATTCTACTGTTCGGGTGAATAACTATTTTTTTATATGCGAAGATAAAACTTTTTTTATAAAATGTATATATTCTGTTTCCTTCTCTGAAAAACAATACGTTATTATGCTTAGATACCAGTAACTACGGAACCCTCCTTCTTCTGTTCCGGAAACCCTTTCCGGATGTACTCCCTGTGATTGTCAGAACTCCGGTATGCAATCGCTCCTGGCTGATAAAAAGATGGAACGTATGACCATTGTTCCGGTAAAAGAAGAGCGTTTCAGAAGTTATGGAACAGAGTGAAGACAGGCGACAGTTTCTTCCAGCGTTTCAGCCATAAATAACCAATACAATAACAGAATAATAGCAATGGTCACTCCTATGGAGACCCAGATCTTCCTATGTTTCATCATATACAGAACTTATTTTTAATATTGAGGGTATATGGAATTTGCTTTTTGTCTACATCCCCCGGCTATAAAGGGGATCAGGCTTGTTTCCTGTTCGTTTCTCAGGTTTTTGATTTATCGCATAAGAACATTCCCGGATATAAAAATGTTTCTTTCTCTAAGTAACCCGCTCCTGAAAAATTATTTTCTTTTTGCTCTTTCTTACCTGAGTCTGATGATCCGGAAAAGATTTACGAGGCGTATGCACGGAGATACGTCATTTGCATTTGGGTATGAAATACTATCATTCCTACATCCTGTTTCCGTGAAGGGTAAATGCCCTGGTGTCGGTTTTTTGACACGTTCCTTTACCGGAACAACGGAACGAACCATAAAAAATGTCACAAACATTTGGTCGTTTCAAACAAAGTGTTTACATTTGTCCCCGTTGAATAACAAATTCACAATCTATAGAAAAAATGAGATCAGTAGTTAATACATATTGGTGGTGGCGCCCGTCGGAACTCCGTTTATCGTAAGGGAGCAGCGCTCGTATATATACAACTGATATATAAACATACATGAAAGAGCCCTGTCGCACCTGCGACGGGGCTCTTTCGTTTCAGGCCATCAGATTAAATAATAAATAACCAGATAACACAGTAATCAGAACAATGAAAAGTTTTTTAGTAGATCAGGAAGGCTATTACGGAGAGTTCGGAGGTGCCTATATCCCCGAGATCCTCCATAAATGTGTGGAAGAGTTGCAGCAGACTTATCTCGGAGTATTGGAAAGTGAGGAATTCAGAAAAGAGTTTGAACAACTGCTCCGCGACTATGTGGGCCGCCCCTCTCCTCTCTACTTCTCCAACCGCCTTTCCAGGCGGTATGGTTGTAAACTCTATCTGAAACGGGAAGATCTCAATCATACCGGAGCACACAAAATCAACAATACGATCGGGCAGATCCTTCTGGCAAAGCGGATGGGCAAAAAACGCATCATCGCCGAAACCGGGGCCGGCCAGCACGGAGTAGCTACTGCCACCGTATGTGCGTTGATGGACCTGGAGTGTATAGTATATATGGGTAAGACGGATGTAGAGCGCCAACATGTAAATGTAGAAAAGATGAAGATGCTGGGAGCCACTGTAATGCCTGTGACTTCAGGCAACATGACACTGAAAGATGCCACCAACGAAGCCATCCGCGACTGGTGCTGCCATCCTGCCGATACATATTATGTGATTGGTTCTACCGTGGGACCTCACCCCTATCCGGATATGGTGGCCCGCCTGCAATCAGTGATCAGTGAAGAGATCCGCAAACAGCTTCAGGAGAAAGAGGGAAGAGACTATCCTGATTACCTGATCGCCTGTGTGGGAGGCGGAAGCAATGCCGCCGGTACCATCTACCACTATATTGATGACGAAAGGGTGAAACTGGTCCTGGCCGAAGCGGGAGGAAAAGGAATAGATACCGGGCTCACGGCTGCTACCATCCAACTGGGAAAAACAGGTATTATCCACGGATCACGCACCTTCGTGATGCAGGATGAGGATGGCCAGATAGAAGAGCCTTATTCCATCTCTGCCGGACTGGACTACCCGGGCATCGGCCCCATCCATGCCAACTTAGCCGCGCAGAAACGGGCTACCGTACTGAGTGTGGACGATGACGAAGCCATCGACGCCGCTTTCGAACTCACTCAGCTGGAAGGCATCATTCCTGCCCTGGAATCGGCGCACGCACTGGGTGTGTTGAAAAAGGTAAAGTTCCAACCTGAAGATGTAGTGGTACTGACTGTGTCAGGACGCGGCGACAAAGACATTGATACTTACCTGAGTGAACTGAAAAGCAGAAGGGAAAAATGAAGAGATTTACGATTTACTGATTTACGATTTACGATTGAAATTACAAACCAGGGATCGAACGTTAGTAAATGTAATAGAAGATGTAATGACGTTTCAATCGTGAGTATTCCTTGAGGGTAAGGATCGAATAACAGTCAGGATCGAAGAGAGTAAATCGTAAATTATCTATGCTTTGTACCTTCAATCGTAAATAGTAAATAGTAAATCGTCAAATCGTAAATATATTTGTTTATATGAAAACTTACAACTATCAGACCCACAGTAAGAAAGTACTGGGTGATATGCACACTCCGGTGAGCATCTATCTGAAAGTGCGTGATATGTATCCGCAATCGGCACTGATGGAGAGTTCGGACTATCAGGCCAATGAGAACTCACTCTCTTTCATCGCCTTGTGTCCGTTGGCCAGCATCGGCATCAACCGGGGTATAGCTACAGCAACCTTTCCGGACAACAGCCGGAAGGAAACACCGCTCTCGGAAAGCTACACGGTAGAATCCGCGATCCATGAATTTATCGGTTCTTTCCGCGTAGAAGGAGAGAATAAGAATGTATGCGGGCTGTATGGCTATACGACATTCAACGCGGTGAAATACTTTGAGAACATTCCCGTGAAAGAGAGTCACGACGAAATGAACGATGCGCCGGATGTACTTTATATACTATATAAGTATGTGATTGTTTTCAACCACTTCACCAATGAGCTCACACTGGTAGAGATGGCAGCGGAAGGAGAAGAAAGCACCATGCACCAGCTGGAAGCTGCTCTCGAAAACCGCAACTATGCTTCTTATAATTTCTCGGCAACAGGACCGGTGACCAGCACACTGACAGACGAGGAGCACAAAGCGAATGTCCGGAAAGGGATCGCTCACTGCCTGCGGGGAGATGTTTTCCAGATCGTACTTTCCCGACGGTTTATCCAGCCCTACAGCGGAGACGACTTCAAGGTATACCGCGCGCTACGTAGCATCAATCCGTCTCCCTACCTGTTCTATTTCGATTTCGGCGGATACCGGATCTTCGGATCTTCTCCCGAAACACACTGTAAGATCGAAGGCAACCAAGCCTATATCGACCCCATCGCAGGTACTACCCGCCGTACGGGAGATGCGCTGAAAGACAAAGAACTCACAGAAGCCTTACTGGCCGATCCGAAGGAGAACGCGGAACACGTGATGCTGGTGGATCTGGCCCGGAACGATCTGAGCCGCAACTGCCACGATGTGAAGGTGATGTTTTACAAAGAGCCGCAATACTACAGCCATGTGATCCACCTGGTGAGCCGTGTCAGTGGTATTCTCAACGAAGATGCCAGACCAATAAAAACCTTTATCGATACCTTCCCGGCAGGTACCCTTAGCGGAGCGCCGAAAGTACGCGCGATGCAGCTCATCAGCGAAATCGAGCCGCACAACCGGGGAGCTTACGGAGGTTGTATCGGTTTCATCGGGCTCAACGGGGAACTCAATCAGGCCATTACCATCCGCACCTTTGTGAGCCATAACAATGAGTTGTGGTTCCAGGCCGGAGGAGGGATCGTGGCCCGCAGCAACGAAGAAGGCGAATTGCAGGAGGTGAATAACAAGCTGGGTGCGTTGAAAAAGGCGATAGACCTGGCCGCAACACTGAAAAACTAATCCGGATACAAGTTTGAAACAACGTATATGATACTTATTTTAGATAACTACGATTCATTTACCTACAATCTTTACCACCTGGTAAAGGAGTTAGGATACAACGACATAGAGGTGCACCGTAACGACAGGATCGCTCTGGAAGAGGTAGATCGTTTCGACAAGATCATCCTCTCTCCGGGACCGGGTATTCCGCAGGAAGCCGGGCTGTTGTTGCCTGTGATACGCCGCTATGCTTCCAGCAAAAGTATGTTGGGGGTCTGTCTGGGACATCAGGCCATCGGTGAAGCATTCGGTGCCGGCCTGACCAACCTGACAGATGTATATCACGGTATACAATCGCAGATCCGGATCATCCGTCCCGATACGCTGTTTGAAGGACTGAACAGTGACATACATGTAGGCCGGTATCACTCCTGGGTGATCGGTCGCGACAACTTCCCCCAGGAACTGGAGATCACTGCGGAAAGCGCGGAAGGGCAGATCATGGCCATCCGCCACCAAACTTATGATGTACATGGTATCCAATTCCATCCGGAATCGGTACTGACCCCACTGGGAAAAAACATTCTGGAAAACTTCTTATCCCGTTAAAAAAGAAACAGATATGAAACAGATATTATACAAATTATTTGAGCACCAATACCTGGGCCGGGAAGAGGCCCGGGAGATCCTGCAAAACATCGCTCAGGGTAAGTACAACGATATGCAGGTGGCTTCACTGATCACCGTATTCCTGATGCGCAACATCTCTGTGGAAGAGCTCAGTGGCTTCCGCGACGCGTTGCTGGAAATGCGTGTCCCGGTAGACCTGGAGCAGTACCAGCCGATCGACATTGTAGGTACGGGAGGAGACGGAAAGAATACCTTCAACATCTCTACCGCCGCCTGTTTCACCGTGGCCGGTGCCGGCTTTCCGGTAGTGAAACATGGCAATTACGGAGCCACCTCAGTGAGCGGTGCCAGCAATGTGATGGAACAGCATGGTGTGAAGTTTACCAACGACGCAGATGTCCTGCGCCGGAGTATGGAAGCCTGCAACATGGCCTATCTGCATGCTCCTTTCTTCAGTCCTGCCATGAAAGCGGTGGCACCCGTACGCAAATCCCTGGCTGTACGTACCTTCTTCAATATGCTGGGCCCATTGGTGAATCCGGCGATGCCTGCTTATCAACTGTTGGGGGTGTACAACCTCCCTCTGCTGCGTCTGTACAACTATACTTATCAGGAGAGCAACACCCGGTTTGCGGTTGTACATAGTCTGGACGGATACGACGAGATCTCTCTGACCGACAACTTCAAGGTAGCTATCTGTGGTACAGAGAAAATGTATTCGCCGGAGTCATTAGGTTTCCGTCGCTGCCGGGAAAACGAATTATCCGGCGGAGATACGGTAGAAGAGGCCGCCCGCATATTCGATCAGGTACTCGAAAACAAAGCAACAGCAGCACAGACCAACGCGGTAGTAGCCAACGCGGCCTTTGCTATCCAGGTGATCTGTCCGGAAAAGCCTGTTGAAGACTGTATCGCACTGGCTAAAGAGTCTCTGGAAAGCGGCAGAGCGTATCAGGTACTGAAAACTTTCATTGACATCAACAGCTGACCGGAAATGAGACGAGTATTTCAGACGGTTTCCCCTGAAGCATGTAAATTGCATAGGACCTCTGTGTAAAAAATAGAATAATGACGTATGAAAAAAGATATACTGGCAGAGATTGTTGCCAACAAACGATTTGAACTGGATGTACAGAAACGTTCCATCTCCCCGGAGCAGTTGCGCGAAGCAGCTACCGAGCCCCGCTCTTTCCGGTCTATGCGGACTTCTCTGGCTGGATCGCCCTCCGGTATCATTGCCGAATTCAAACGACGCTCTCCCTCCAAAGGATGGATACAAAAGCAGGCAAAGCCCGAAGAGATCACTGTGGCGTATGAACAGGCGGGAGCTTCGGCACTCTCCATTCTCACGGACGAGGTGTATTTCGGTGGTACGCTGAAAGATATACGCGTTGCCCGTCCCCTGGTGAACCTGCCGATCCTGCGGAAAGAGTTTATTGTAGATGACTACCAGTTGTATCAGGCACGGGTGATCGGAGCAGATGCCATACTGCTGATCGCCGCGGCCCTGGAAAAGGAACAATGCCGGGAGTTGGCGGACAAAGCCCATGAACTGGGGCTGGAAGTACTTCTGGAACTGCATCACGAAGACGAACTGGAGTATATCTCTCCGGAGATAGATATGATAGGAATCAACAACCGTAACCTGGGAACTTTCTATACCAGTGTGGAGAATTCGTTCCGACTGGCGGAACAACTTCCCAAAGAAATGCTGCTGGTATCCGAAAGTGGGATCTCTGATCCGCAAACCGTACGTGAGCTGAGGAAAGCAGGATTCCGTGGGTTCCTGATCGGAGAGCATTTTATGAAAACAACCGATCCTGGAGCGAGTCTCAGCGGATTTATACAACAGATCGTTGCACCCGAATAATTTCAAACCAACGGAGGATGTATCATGATAAACGGAAAATTGATCAAAGTCTGTGGAATGAGTGAAGCGGAAAATATCCGCCAGGTAGAAGAATTGGGAGTTGACATGATCGGCTTTATCTTTTACCCACGATCGCCACGCTATGTATATGAATTGCCCGGCTATCTGCCCGAAAGAGCCCAAAAAGTCGGTGTATTTGTAAATGAATCCAAGGAAGAGGTACAGATGATAGCAGATCGTTTCGGGCTGGATTATGTGCAGTTGCATGGGAACGAATCTCCCGGATATTGCCGCAGCCTGAAACAAACAGGGTTACGTATCATTAAAGCCTTCTGTGTGGCAACTCACAAAGATCTGCACGCCGTTAAAGAGTACAGAGGGATCTGCGATTATTATCTCTTTGATACAAAGACCCAAAGTTATGGCGGGTCGGGAAAACAGTTTGAATGGAGCTTACTCTACAGTTACCAAGAGGATACTCCTTTTCTGCTCAGTGGTGGCATTACCCCTCAGAGTGGCAAAGCCCTCAACGTACTGCAACATCCGCGACTTGCCGGTTTCGACATAAACAGTTGCTTTGAAACGGCTCCGGCACGGAAAAACATAGAACATATCCGCCATTTCCTGCGGGAACTGAAATAATCATTTCTTTTTCCGGAATCATCTCTTTTGTTAGTTAACATATTTATCAGACAGACCTATGAACAGAATTAATCAGTTATTCGATACAAATAAAAAAGACCTGCTCTCTATTTACTTCTGTGCCGGACATCCTACCCTGGAAGGTACCGCCGAAGTGATCCGTACCCTGGAACAGCACGGAGTAGCCATGATTGAGATCGGCATCCCTTTCAGTGATCCGATGGCAGACGGCATTGTGATCCAGAACGCGGCCACTACCGCCCTGCGCAACGGTATGTCACTCAAGATCCTGTTCGATCAGCTTCGGGACATACGCAAGGAGGTCTCTATACCACTTATCCTGATGGGATATCTCAATCCCATTATGAAATTCGGTTTTGAGAATTTTTGCCGGGAATGTGTCGCTTGTGGCATAGATGGCATGATCATTCCCGATCTGCCCTACCGTGACTATCGCAACGAATACCGTGCCATTGCCGAGAGATATGACCTGCGCACGATCATGCTCATCACCCCCGAAACCAGTGAAGAACGTGTACGGGAGATAGACAACAATACAGATGGATTTATCTATATGGTATCTTCCGCTGCTACTACCGGCGCACAGACGGATTTCGATGCTGAGAAGCTGGCTTACTTCCGCCGGATCGAAGCTCTTCAACTGCGCAATCCACGCATGGTAGGTTTCGGCATCAGTAACCAGGCTACTTTCCGGGCAGCTTGCGACCACGCCTCGGGAGCCATCATCGGCAGCCGTTTCGTTACGCTGCTGGAAGAAGAAAAAGATCCGGAAAAAGCAATCCTGCGTCTGAAACAAAACCTAAAATGATTTACGATTTACTGATTTACGATTTACGATTGGAGTTACATACTTTATTATAGGATCTTACTTATTACAGCTTTCTTCGTATATTCATCCGACCGATATAACCTTCTTGCCAACAGTTGGGTTAAATTTACTCTCGTACGACAAGAGAATCTATAGAAATAAAGCATAGTATATATAAATTGTAATTTAAATCGTAAATCGTAAATCAGTAAATCGTAAATTTCTTTATCTTTGTCAGGAAAATAACGAAAAATAGAGTTTTATGTTAGCAAGGAACCCTTCAGTT
>Ga0192245_10253_pt1 | contig 26290 bp, 21 predicted proteins | sample Koala_Koa27_M3_FD_131238 | JGI IMG/M metagenome (GOLD analysis project Ga0192245, IMG submission 131238) | Enriched cells from koala feces incubated with labeled cellulose particles, San Francisco Zoo, California, United States - Koala_Koa2-7_M3 ...
TTTAGAGGCATACAAAGCAGCAAACAGATGCTGCTGATACTCTTCTTTATTGTCATGAATTGCCTGCTGATCGCCCGGGAAATACCGGTGCGCCTTTTCACGCAGTTCTTTCTGTCCGGAAAGACTACGTTCAAATACCGCACTGGCGATCAGGCCCAAGGGCATATTCAACTCCATGGCATTGATCACCGCCCATTTTCCTGTCCCTTTCTGACCGGCTACATCTAAGATCTCATCGAGTAAATACTTTCCCGTACTGTCTTTGTGAGACAGGATATAAGAGGTGATTTCTATCAGGTAACTGCGCAATTTCCCCTCGTTCCATCTGGCAAAAACACCAGACATCGCATCGTTGTCTAAGCCAAGGAGTTGCTTCATAGCCCAATAGGCTTCAGCAATCAACTGCATATCTCCATACTCAATTCCGTTATGGATCATTTTGACAAAATGTCCCGATCCGGCCGGACCGATCCACTCACAACAAGGTGCTCCGTCCGGTGCTCTGGCCGCGATACTCTGAAGGATAGGTTTGATCTCAGGCCACGCGTCCGCAGAGCCGCCAGGCATAATAGAGGCCCCGTTCAATGCTCCCTCTTCACCTCCGGAAACTCCGGCTCCTACAAATCTGAACCCTTTGGACTCAGCCAACGCCACCCGGCGATTGGTATCTTCGTAGTTGGAGTTTCCTCCGTCAATCAATATATCACCTGCGTCTAAATAGGGAAAAAGCTGCTCCATCAACTCATCTACAGCCTCACCCGCACGCACCATCATCATGATCTTACGGGGTAAAGATAAAGAAGAAACAAAATCAGGAATAGTAGTGTAGCCCTGGATATGAAGTCCTTTGCCACGACCGTTTATAAAACGTTCTACAACTCCTTCCTCAATACCGGGAACAGTGCGGTTATAAACAGAGACCTCCCATCCTTTGCTTTCCATATTCAAAGCCAGATTTTCTCCCATTACCGCCAGACCGATAAGCCCGATATTCGATTTCTTCTGATCCATTTAATTAAGAATTATTATATTAATCGTTTCTTAACTATAACAGTTAAAAAGGGCTTTTGTTCGGTGAAAATCATTCAAAAATACTACATTTGCGAACACTGAACAAACATTTGTTATGAAAAATTTGCATATAGGTCTACTACCCAGAATTGTTATCGCTATATTATTGGGTATAGGTGTTGGAAATTTTCTTCCTTCTGCCATCGTCCGCATATTTTTGACTTTCAATTCCCTATTCAGTGAATTCCTGAATTTCTCCATTCCTCTTATTATTTTAGGGCTGGTGACCGTTGCCATTTTCGACATCGGGAAAGCCGCGGGAAAGTTACTTCTTACCACTGTTTTCCTGGCGTATGGTTTCACTGTCTTCTCCGGTTTTTTCTCTTATTTCATGGGAGAGATGATCTTCCCGCGATTGATCACTCCAGGGCTCTTTCTGGAAAGTATCCAGCAGGCCGAAGCCTTGAACCCTTATTTCGGAATAACCATACCACCTGTCATGGATGTCATTTCGGCTCTTGTACTTGCTTTTATGCTGGGACTCGGACTGGCTGCCATGCCCGGCGAATCCTTCAAAAATGTAGCACGCGATTTTCATGCCATTATCTTCAAAGTTATACAAAAAGCAATTGTGCCTTTGCTTCCTCTTTACATATTCGGTATCTTCTTAGAGATGACTTACTCGGGACAGGTTTTACCTATTATAAAGCTGTTTATCAATATTATATGGGTTATATTCCTGATCCACATCTTAGTGCTTCTGTTGCAATATACAATAGCGGGAGGCATCACCAGACGCAATCCGCTCAGGTTGTTATCCACGATGCTTCCTGCCTACTTCACCGCATTGGGCACACAGTCTTCCGCGGCCACCATTCCTGTGACACTGGCACAAACCAGGAAGATGGGAGTCTCTGAAAAGATTGCAGGTTTCGTTGTTCCGCTTTGTGCTACGATCCATCTTTCCGGAAGTACATTAAAAATCGTAGCCTGCGCATTGGCTTTAATGATGATGCAGGGGATGCCTTACAATTTCCCTATGTTTGCAGGTTTCATCCTCATGCTGGGAATAGCTATGGTAGCAGCACCGGGAGTACCGGGCGGAGCAATTATGGCAGCACTGGGGATTTTACATTCTATCTTAGGTTTCGACGAGCCTGCACAGGCTCTTATGATCGCCCTGTACATAGGAATGGATAGTTTTGGAACAGCCTGTAATGTGACCGGTGACGGAGCTATAGCTATACTTGTAGAAAAGATTTATCATCCTCGGAAAACGGCCAAGAAATAAAATGGGTTTTAACTACCTATACCAACTACCAGTTGTTTCCTGCAAAAAAGCAGGAAAAATAAATGGTGATTTTTAAATTGTGAAAAAAGCAACTTCAATAGCTAAGTATTAATACTTAATTAACAAACGAATTTTTAGTAAAAAATCCTTTCGAAGAGATAAAAAAGCACAAGTGGGAAAGCTGGCAAAATCTTCTTATTGTATAGAGTAACAATGTTCTGCCATCATTCATCTTCATGACACGGAAAGAATAATAGTTCATAAATACCAACTTAATCTCTGTTTTTCTCTCCCGCCCACCCTTTCCTGAAAGGATAAATAGATAAGCTGGAAAATTAAATTTATCTGTAACATATAACTATTTATTCTCAGACAGGTGTTTCTTTTTCATGTCGAACAGGAACCACAGCTTGCCTGATGGGTAGAACTACAGCACATGAGACCTCCTATGAAATACAAACCGCTCTGTCTCCGTGAAGTACAAAACATCAGTAGTATATATTATGGTCACTTCATACGTGTCAGAAAGACAAAGAAATCTAAAGATTGCAGATAACGTGTGTCTTGCGATAGTTCAAGTGAACAAAAAACTAATTGTCATTGTTTTGTGACAGATAAAATTGTATTGTTTAACCTAAAATTGGAGGAATAAATTATGATGCCAGTTAGAAGATCACAAAGATGGTTGCCCCATGTTTTTAATGATTTTTTTTGACAACGAGTGGATGGCAAAAGCAAATTCTACCGCGCCAGCCATCAATGTAATGGAAACCGATAGCGACTATAAAGTTGAGTTAGCTGCTCCGGGAATGACTAAAGAAGATTTCAATATACGTATTGATGAAGACAACAACTTAGTCATCACCATGGAAAAAAGCAGGAGCAAAAAGACGAGAAAAAAGACGGCCGTTACCTGCGCCGCGAATTCTCCTATACCAAATTCCAGCAGACGATGATCTTACCGGATAATGTAGATAAAGAGAAGATCGATGCAAAAGTAGAGAATGGTGTATTGGCTATTGACATTCCCAAACTATCGGAAGAAGAGACCAAAAAGGCTCAGCGTCAGATCGATGTAAAGTAATACACTGGCGGATAAAGAATAAGGAATGTCCGGATATTGCATGGAGATACCCGGACATTTTTATATTACCTGCAAGGACATACACTCCATAGAAGGACGCGTATCAAAAACATACTGTAGAAAGAAGCTAAGAAAGCACACCATAGATAGTAAATTAGCTTCATCATCTTGTCTTTTCAAATAAAAAACCGTATCTTTGCCCCGCTATTACGAGATAATAGCATAATTCAAATCATTTATTTAAATTTTTATTTAAAATGGCAACTAAAATCAGATTGCAAAGACACGGCCGTAAAGGATATGCTTTTTACGCTATCGTGATTGCAGACAGTAGAGCACCACGTGATGGTAAATTTATTGAGAAGATTGGTACTTACAATCCTAATACCAATCCTGCTACAGTAGATTTGAATTTTGATCGTGCATTCAAATGGGTGATGACCGGAGCACAACCGACCGACACTGTACGTAACATTCTTTCCCGTGAAGGAGTTTACATGAAAAAACACCTGCTCGGTGGCGTAGCTAAAGGTGCGTTTGGTGAAGCGGAAGCAGAAGCTAAGTTTGAAGCATGGAAAAACAACAAACAATCAGGACTTGCCGCACTGAAAGCAAAATAGGAAGAGGCTAAAAAAGCAGAAGCCAAAGCACGTCTTGACGCAGAGAAAAAGGTGAATGAAGCCAAAGCAAAAGCAGTAGTAGAAAAGAAAGCTGCGGAAGAAGCTGCCAATGCTCCGGAAGAAACTCCTGAAGAAGCACCGGCAGAAGAAGTTGCTACGGAAGAGGCTCCAGTCGCCACAGAAGAAGCTACTCCTGCAGCTGAATAATCAGACTTCGATCAGTAAGTTTACGATTACACATAAATCCCCGGTACCCTTTCGTATCGGGGATTTTCATTTTATTCTCCTGATGCATCAGGGTCCTAACGCTTTACAAACTGACAGGTAGGGCCTGGCAGAAAAAATCCCGGCCGGTTTACCTCCATATCCTCCAAACCCATCTTTCAGGATCAGAGAACAGACCAGGGGAGGTAAATATCCCACACACGGTACTAAAATACAGAGTTAACCCTGAAATGAAATGTAAACGGCTGCTGATTCTCACCATCAAGTCTACTTATAGCAAAAAGTCAGTATCTTTCGCCCCTTTAAAAACGAAAGATCCCTATCTCACCTTTCTCATATTCAAAAAATTGACATATAAAAAGCAAATTGTTGTTACTTTATTGTGTGATTCCTGCCACATTCTATATATTTGTTACGGATTATCCGAATAACAGTTTTGTATGTTAAGAGATCGAAGGGGATACAAGTGATCAAGCTTACAGATACAGACAGGCTAAAAATCCAGATCCCAACGATCAGAGTATGGCCGGTAACGTACAAAATAGAAAAACGTATAGCTGAGATCATACTTTCACTTTCATCTGTTACTGACAAGGAGAATACAAAGTCGGCTCCGGGTAAGCAATCAGACAGAAATAAATGTGCTTCTGCTCTATCCGATACATAGAAATTCTCCTGCCTGAGTACAGACTATTTCTTCTCTCTGTATGGATATGAATACTCAGATACAATACAAATACTTTTGAACGGTACCATATTCTGCAGTCATCAGAAAAATGATCGCAACCATACAATGAACCTGCAAATACGACCTAATCCCATGTATATATGGATTGAGACAATCCTACTAACGAGAAAAATAATTTTATAAACACTGAGAGAAATGAAAGATACAAAAGAGAAAATTTTAAAGGGTTCCTTCAAATTGTTTTTAAAATACAATTATGAGAAAGTAACTGTTCCTGAGTTGGAAAAAGCAACGGGTATAAGCCGTGGAGGTATTTTCCATTACACAGGAAACAAGAAAAATCTTTTTATTGAAGTTGTCAATAAGTACTTATTTGAACTTCATGATGTACAACAGAAATTTTCTGTTCCGGAAGAATGTACCTTGCAGGAATTCATGGATATATATATAAAAGGCATTGACGATACAGCAAAATATGTACATTCCATTACAGAGATCAAAGAGACAGAGCTGACAAACCACTATTACCACTTCGTGTTGCAGGCCAGTCAGTATCACCCCGACTTTCTGAAATTTGAAGAGAGACTCATGATCAACGAGCTGGCTTTGTGGACACATATTATAAAAAAGGCCCAGGAAAACGGAGAAGTGAAGAAAGAGTTGGATATTACTGCAGTAGCCAGTCAGTTCTATTACTATTATTATGGAATTTCCTATATAACTTCTTATTTCGGAATATTAAATACAGAAGAGTTGCGCAAGCAATATCTCTTTTTGTATGAGCTGATAAAAGCCTGAGCAGAAGAGCCACAGCCCCCAAATACAAGGGTTTGCCCGACGGCTGATACAGTCTTAGGTACAGAACTCCGGTAGTACCTCTTTGCTACTACGGAGTTATACAGACAGAAAGCAGGATTTATCTTACCGGAGACCCGGGTCTCCCACGGGTGGACATCCGGGTCTCCATCTATTGGACACCCGGGTCTCCACAAGTAAAGATCAGAAGTTATATCCGTAGAACTTCGCAGAGATCTTCTTTGTTCTCCGGAGTTTTAAGGGGGAAAAAGGAGTATGTGAAGAAAACGGTTTACTTGACCACAGCATGGAAACAAACCTCTTGCTCTTCCCAGACTCCATACATTACATTGTAATGGATAGAAACATCTCTGAAATAAAAGACCTGTTTGTCCACATAATCCAAATACAGCGTATCGGCAGTCCCAGTCAGCCATCTCCATTGAAAAGGAGTGAGATCCGATACCAGACTCCGCTCTTCCCTATAATTCAGTTCTTCTTCTCCCGTACCATCCAGATAAAAACGCAGGGTCTGCCTGGACTCTTCTCCCGTTGAAAGATCTATGTAATGAGCCCAGTCATTGAAGCAAAGTGTAAGGGTTTTCTCATCATAATCTGCATACGAATAAGACGAGTCACAACTTTGCAATCCCCACCAGGAACATAGAATAATCAAAAACAGACCTGAAGTTTTCATAAGTATATATATACAAAAGGATGAAGGAAACAACTCAAACAAAACCCTTCTGAGAAATTTTAAGTTTCTCATACAAAAGAATTCACAAAAGAACTCATTTTCAGAAATAAGTACTTTCTTTATCAAACAGCATTCTGTATTTTTTGTTTAACAGAAAGAACACAAAATATCAAAGATACATATAACAAACAGCCGGACTCTCCCAGAACTCCGGCTATTCGTTCATATAAGATACATAAGAAATACAGATCACCTATTTCTTCTTTTTCCTGCGACGTTTTTTCTCCTGACCAACCGGTTACGTTTATATTGTTGTATGCGTCTGTATATCAGCCATCCGCTCATTGCCGCCACCACTACAAAAATAAAAATGGTAATGCCTACTCCGAGATTATCTCCCTTAACACGGGACCAGATCTCCAGAATAGCTTCTGTCTGATCTCCAAAATCACGTATCATGGCACAACGTTCTACCACCGTTCTCTCCGGATACTGGATACGATCTACCTGCACACTGTCTGCTCCGGGTCCGAAGAAATAGCTCAGATCAGAATAATACGCCAAGGTGGTATCTATTTTCTCTTCCAGAACTTCCGGTGTAGCCACAGCACTGACATATCCTATTTCGTCCATATTGCGTAAAGCTATATCGGAACGACACATGAAATTAATGAAATAACTGGCAGCTTTGGTATTACGCGCGTATTTAGGTATCACCCACCCATCGTACCAGATATTACTCCCTTCGCGTGGTACTACATAGTCGAGTTCCACTCCAACGGCCTCCGCCTCCTCTATGGCCCAGACAGCATCTCCACTCCAGGTCATATTGATCCAGGCCTTGTTTTTGGTCATCATTTCCTTACCAAAATCCGCTTCCCAGCCTGCGATATTAGGTTTCATCGCTTTCAGATAGTCTTCGGCAAGCTGCATGGCGCGGGGAGAATAGTCATTCATCAGATCTTCTACAGCCACAGTTCCCTCTTCCAGTTCCTTGGCATGCGCATAGATCACTGCTGTTCCGTACGCATCGCGGTAACTCTCTTTCATCAAGATCTTACCCGCATACTTCGGATCCCACAGACAATGCCAGCTCTCAGCATCTTCCTCGGGTACAAATGCTGTATTGTACAGGATACCTGCTGTGCCCCACATGTAGCAAACCGCGTAGTCCGACGCTCTTCGTCCAGGCTGACTCAGTTTGTCTATCTGTTCACGGATGAAAAGGGATACCTGATGCAGATAATTAGGTGTATCGCCAAAAACCGTATCGATAGGCAGTAGCAGATCCTTTTTCAGCATTCTCTCAATGATATATTCCGATGGGCAGACCACATCAAAATCCTCATGTCCTTTCTCTATCTTAGTGAGCATAACCTCATTGATATCAAATGTCTGATAGACAATCCGGATATCCTGGCCAGTCTCCTCCTTATAGTACGTTTTAAAATCCTCCAGCACGCTGTCATCTATATAATCTGCCCAGTTATAGATCTTCAGGACACGTTCTCTGGGTTCATTCCGGTTGTAACAACCCATAAACCCTACGGAGAGAAAGAGTATATATATTATATTTTTTATTGACATAAATAAGAAATTAAACCATCTGTTTGAGAGGGTGATCCGATACTATAATTTACATACATATACCTGCTATTTGTCTTTTTTATTCCTGCCCGCACGATAATTGATGACAATCAGCAACGTAAGTACTACCACAAAAATGATGGTGGAGAGCGGACGCAATTCAGGAGTAAGCCCTCCCTTACGGGCATCTGCGTAGATATACGTCGACAATGTCTCCAATCCCTCATTACCAATGGTAAATACCGTTACGGCAAAATCATCAATGGAAAGCGTAATAGCCAGAATAAAGCCACTGATCATACCCGGCCAGATCTCCGGCAGAATGATCTTACGCAGTGCCTGGAAAGGGGTTGCACCCAGATCCAGTGCCGCTTCGTAGAGATTCGGATTCATCTGTTTAAGCCGGGGCAATACACTCAGTACAACATAGGGAGTGCAAAAAGTGATGTGCGCCAGTACCACGGTGGTATATCCCTGAGAGATCCCCAGGGAAACAAACAGCAGGAAAAGAGAAATACCAATGATAATATCCCCATTCAGGATGGGAATGCTGTTTACGATCTCAATCGCCCTGCGGGAACGTGATCTGAGGTTGAAGATCCCTATCGCAGTAATACTACCCAGAATGGTAGAAGCAGTAGCTGCGATCAGCGCGATAGTCACTGTATTGATCAGCGCGTTGATCAGAGAATGGTGTGTACTTGCCGCGAAAAGCGAAGTATAGAGTTTGGTAGAAAACCCGGTCCAGTTGCCTAACACCTTAGCCTCAGTAAAGGAAAAGATCACAATGATCAGTATAGGTGAATAGAGCAACAGGAGCAAGATCCACAAATAGGTCTGAGCCAATATCTTTTTTACCATAATCCCCCTCCTTCGTTAGAATTGTCCTTATCATCGGTATTGAAAAGTGCCGTAGCACCGATCAGCAGCAACATGATCAGTGACAAAGCCGCTCCGTAATTCCACAGGCTGTTATTGATATTCTCCTGAATGGTAGTACCAAACAATTTGATGTTGTTCATCGTAAGAAGCTCTGCTATGGCAAATGTAGATATGGTTGGCATAAACACCATCATTACTCCACTCATCACCCCAGGCATAGAAAGAGGAAATACCGTTTTAAAAAACACCTGCCAGGGACTGGCTCCCAGATCCTGGGCTGCCTCGATATAGCTCCTATCCATCTTCTGCAACGTATTATAGATGGGATAGATCATAAAAGGAATGAAGTTATATACCATACCAAAGATAAGCGCACCTTCGCCCAAAGGAAGCCTCAGAAAATCAAAAAGAGCAACCGTAGCCAACGTACGAACTAAGATATTGACCCACATGGGCAAGATAAAAAGTACTACCAAAGTCCGGGAGCGGTTCATACTGCTATTGCTCAGGATCCAGGCGGCAGGATATCCCAGTAAAATACAAGCCAGGGTAGTGATGATAGCAATACCGATGGAGTAAACAAATGTATTGATCGCCTCAGGATGAGCAAAAAACTTAGCAAAATTCTGTAGGGTCAGATGTCCGTTCTCATCGGTAAACGCGTAAAAAACAATAAGCAGAAGCGGCAGCACAATAAATATGGCCGCAAATAGAATGTAAGGGAGGGTCCAGGTCTTACGGGACGCAAAGAAGAGGGCTATCTTATTCACTTCTATCGGAATATTTATCAATTAACGATTACACGGATCCCATCCGGAGGAACAGAGATCCCCACACGGTCACCATCATCCCACACATCCTGTGTGTCTACAAACACATCTTCATCCCAATCGGAGAGAATAGTCAGGTGATAATGATTTCCCTTATAAAGAATAAACTTCACCTCACCCGTAAGTACCCCATCCTCTTCGTTATCCAGCAGGATCACCTGATCGAAATCCACTTCAACCGTCACAGGAGTAGAAGAAGGTATTCCCTGCACCGGACGACACTCAAAGGTACTTCCCAGAAACTCTACATGGGTTTCATCCATCAGTTTACCTTCAAATGTATTGAACAACCGCTCTTTCTTCATGATATGAATATCAAACGGTTTCACAATCAGTCCTACCTCTGTACCTACTTCGAAATGGTGATAGTCCTGTACCAGGAATTCATATCCGTTGCAGAGCACAGTCATTTCATAATGTACTCCCTTAAAAACAGACGACTGGACCCTGCCCGACAACTGTGCCGCATCCGACACCGGGAATATATACAGATCTTCCGGACGGATCACCACATCCACCGGAACAAAATTTCCGAATCCTTCATCCACACATTCAAACTCGGTATCACAAAAGCGTACTAATTTATCACGGATCATCACTCCATTCAGGATATTACTCTCTCCAATGAAATCCGCAACGAACGCGTTTACCGGTTCGTTGTAAATATCCGTAGGTACGCCTATCTGCTGGATCTTACCTTCACTCATTACCACTATCGTATCACTCAGGGTAAGTGCCTCCTCCTGATCATGCGTCACATATACAAAAGTAATGCCTAAGGTTTTGTGCATATCCTTCAGTTCCATCTGCATATCTTTACGCATCTTCAGGTCTAACGCGGCAAGAGGTTCATCCAGCAACAATACCTCTGGCTCATTGACAATGGCTCTTGCAATGGCCACACGCTGCTGCTGACCGCCGGAAAGTGTATCCACATCCCGGTATTCATAGTCGGTCATCCCCACCATTTTCAAAGCGGCTTTCACTTTCCTTTCTATGATCTCTTTCGGCATTTTCTTCAGCTTCAGACCAAAGGCAATGTTATCATAAACATTCAAATGAGGGAACAAAGCATACTTCTGAAAAACAGTATTGACAGGACGTTTATGCGGTGGTGTTTTTGTGATCTCCTTTCCGGCAATCCGTATCTCGCCTTCAGAAGCCGTCTGAAAACCGGCAATCAGTCTCAGCAACGTGGTTTTACCGCAACCGGAGGGTCCCAGAATGGTCACAAACTCTCCTTTTTTCACATTCAGGCTTACATTATCCAAAGCGGTCTTATCATCAAAGAATTTAGAGACCCGCTGCACTTCAATAATGTAATTGTTCTCTTGCATACTTATTCTGTTTTTGGAGTACAAAGGTACCTATTTTTCCGCTCCCTCCTATCAATCATGTGTATAAACAAGTTATTTGGCCAATAGATTACCGATTGTTTCTTCTTTACCATAAATAAATATTCATTTAACATTCTGTTTGTTGCTGTCTGATAACTATCCGTCGCAACGAAACTCAAGTATGAAAAAATTAAAAAAGATTTCAGGATCAGAAAAGAATAAACAATTCGGGTTGTCGGTTATTATTTAAAAATATAATCTATATTTGTAGAAGTAAATATTACATTAACAACGTCACGCATGAAGAAACTTATTTATCTGTTTGCTACTGCCCTCTTTATTCTGTCGGCCTGTAACAACGAAAAAGGATATGAAATCCAGGGAACCGTAGAAGGAGCCTCCGACAACGACATGGTTTATCTCAAAGAAGGACAGGGACAATTCCTCAGTACCATCCAGTCGGCCCCTGTAAAGAACGGGAAATATACCTTCAAAGGGAAACAGGATACGGCAGTTGTACGTTTCCTGACCTATGATAACGGCGAAGACGAGATCATCACCGAGATTTTCTTAGAAAACGGAACCATCCGGGCCGATCTGGGCAGAGAGAGAAACAAAGTGACTGGTACACCCCTGAACAACTCTTATCAGGAACTGAGAGAAAAAATGGAGAATTACTCTGCCCAGGAAAGGGAAGTAATCAACAGCCTGCAGAGCGGTATGCTCTCGGAAGAAGAGCAAATGGCTAAATTCAATGAGATTAATACGCTCGGAGAAGGAATGATCGCCTCCATTCAGCAATACATGAAGTCAAACATATCCAATGCTTCAGGTATATTCCTGCTGGGACAATTTTACCCTTCTTTAGAAGCATCAGAGATCGGGTCGCTGTTAGCTGAGGTTCCTGCCGAATATCAAAACGACCCGATCATCGTCCAGGCCAGACAACAATACGAAACAGCACAGAAAACAGAAGTCGGACAAAAGTTCACTGATTTTGAAATGTCTTCTCCCCAGGGCCAGCCAATCAGACTCTCTGACTATGCGGGCAAAAGGAAATATGTACTTCTCGACTTCTGGGCCAGCTGGTGTGGTCCATGTATCCGCGAAATGCCCAACATTGTAAATTTCTACGCCGCCTACAAAAGCAAAGGGCTTGAGATTGTAGGTGTATCACTGGACCGTGAAGAAGACGCGTGGAAAGAAGCCATCAAGAGGTATAACATGACATGGCCACAGATGTCGGATCTGCAATTCTGGAACAGCGAAGGCGCACAATTATACAATGTACAAAGCATTCCCCATGTAATTATTATAGATCCGGAAGGCACGATCATTTCAAGAGGACTCTATGGAAATGTGTTAGAAGAAAAACTGGCAGAAATATTCCGTTGATCTCTGCATAACCAGATAGAAAGGCAGGACTTCTTCCTGCCTTTTATGGTTTACAGGCAAATCCATAAGGTTGTATTTATCGGGAATTAACGGTCATTTACCGGAAAAATGTGTTTTCTGAATGTCAATCCGTTGGATTACATAGCCCGGAATTCTACTTTTACAAAAAAATCAGAAACACCGTTATTTATGAAAAAGTACAAACACAGTCATCCTGTATGGCATCACAAACTCAACAGTCTCTTTTTGCCGGACTATTTATTGTAAGTGGCAGTCTGCTCCTGGCCCGCAACCTCGGATTCATGTCTCCTTATGTATTTAGTTTATTGGTGTCATGACATATCCTCCTCATTCTATGGGGAATCTTGCAACTCATCAAATCTCATCTTTCTTCCGGACTTATACTGGCAGCCGTCGGCAGTTAGTTTCTACTGACCAGGATACAAGATGTGGATATGTCATGGGCTTCCCTGTACTGGCCTGTATTTCTGATCTGATCACGGGGATCCTATGCTCATTGGTTCTGCTTTTCTGGTATAAGAACCTGCATTATCAGAAAGAGATCCTTCTTCTCTCCCGGGAGAATCCCCATACTCATACAGAATCGAAAGAAGAGATCCCGCGGAAAGAGGAAAATCCGATACAACATATCTCTGTAAAGAACGGAACACGCATTCATGTCATACCCATACAGGAGATTCATTATATAGAAGCCTGCGGAGACTATGTAACTTTATTCACCTCTTCAGGGCAATATGTAAAAGAACAGACGATGAAATACTTTGAAACCCATCTGCCTGAACAGATATTCATACGGATACATCGCTCTTATATTCTTCATATACAACAGATACTACGGATCGAACAGTTTGGAAAGGAGAGTGATCAGATCAGGCTCAAAAACGGAAGTGCGCTGCGCGCAAGCAGCAACGGATATAAGGTATTGAAACATAGGCTCAAATTATAAACATGAAAAAACAAAATAACCACATACGCTTATACAAAAGAAGGCTGCCCGATTCTATGCTGAGCAACCTTCTTTCCTTTAGTAGGTGTAGTTATCAGTCAAACCAACGTACGTAGCAGAAATCTTGTCTGTGAGGCAGTTCTGGATTTTTCGGGAACATGCGATAAGCTACCTTAAAGCTACCCGCATTGGATAAGCTGTGTTTTAACTGGAATGTATACAGCGTCCCTTCTTTCTTAACCACTTCAAACGGTTCTATAGAATAGACATGCTGCTTGCCATCCGGATTGGTATAGATAGTTACCAGTTCCAATCCGATCGCATCGTTCAGGCCTTTCTCATCAATCACATACGTAATGGTATATTCTTTACCTGTCTCAATAGAAGCAGTGAGCAGCTCTTCTGCCTTTTCACAGGAAACGATCTCAATGGAATCCCATTTGGCCGCAACCTCTTCTTTCCACGCCGCGATCTCTTTTGCTTTTGCATTGTTGTTGGCAGAAAGAGCCTTCGAGCGCTTGGCCAATTTGTTGTAGAACTTGCTGTAATAATCGTCCAACTGACGTTTCATGGTATAATGAGGAGCGATCTGAGCAATAGAATTCTTGATGAACTTCACCCAACCTTCCGAATAACCTTTCTTGTTACGCGCGTAATACAAAGGCAGGATCTCCGTTTCCAGGATGCTGTAGATCGTCGCTGCGTCCAGTTGATCCTGGTGTTCCTGGTTCTGGTAAGTACGTTTTTCCGTCAGCGCCCATCCGGCACCTTCACGATAACCCTCAAGCCACCATCCGTCAAGTACAGAGAAATTCAGTACCCCGTTCATCAACGCTTTTTCACCGGACGTACCTGATGCTTCCAACGGACGGGTCGGAGTATTCAACCAGATATCCACGCCCGATACCAGACGGCGGGCAAGCTGCATATCGTAATTCTCAAGGAAGATGATCTTGCCCAGGAACTCCGGACGACGGGAGATCTCAATGATCCTCTTGATCAGGCCTTGTCCCGCGCCATCGTGCGGGTGAGCTTTACCTGTGAAAAGGAACTGTACCGGATAATCAAGGTTGTTTACGATCTTAGCCAGACGGTCGAGATCGGTAAACAACAGGTGCGCGCGTTTGTACGTAGCAAAACGACGACCAAACCCGATCAGCAACGCGTTCGGATTGATCTTATCCATCAATGAAACGATGCGGGAAGGATCACCCTGGTTCTTCAGCCATGCTTCACGGAACTGTTTGCGGATGTAATCCACCAGTTTATTCTTCATGGTTACACGGGTATTCCAGACCTCCTCATCCGATACATTATAGATAGCTTCCCAGATCTTCGGGTTAGACTGGTCATGCAGGAAATTCGCGTCAAAATGTTTGGCATACAGTTGCTTCCATTCCGTAGCACTCCAGGTGGGGAAGTGTACACCATTGGTCACATATCCTACATGGCTTTCTTCCGGGAAATACCCCTTCCAGATGGATGAGAACATTTCCTGAGAAACCTTCCCGTGCAGCCAGCTCACCCCATTCACTTCCTGTGAAGTGTTGCAGGCAAATACCGACATACAGAAACGTTCCCCTTTATCACCGGGATTGTTACGTCCCAGATCCATCAGATCGTCCCAAGAGATACCCAGTTTCTCAGGATATCCGCTCATGTATTTACCGAAAAGACCTTCATTAAAATAGTCATGCCCGGCAGGAACCGGAGTATGCACCGTATACAGAGAAGAAGCACGTACCAGTTCCAGAGCCTGTTCGAAATTCAGGCCTCCGGCTACATAGTCACACAGACGTTGCACATTGATCAGAGCCGCATGTCCTTCGTTACAGTGATATACATCCTTTTTGATACCCAACGCCTGCAGGGTCAGAATACCACCGATACCCAACAGGATTTCCTGTTTCAGACGGTTTTCCCAGTCACCACCATAAAGCTGGTGAGTGATCGGACGGTCAAATTCGCTGTTCAACTCATTGTCCGTATCCAGAAGATACAGTGAGATACGACCTACATTTACTCTCCATACATACGCATATACAGTATAGTTGATATAGGGAACTGCTACTACCAGCGGATTGCCGTCTTTATCCATGACACGATCCAGAGGCAACCGTCCGAAGTTCTGAGCTTCATAATTAGCGATCTGCTGACCATCCATAGCCAGGCTCTGTGTAAAATAGCCGTAACGATACAGGAAACCTACCGCACACAGATCCACATTACTGTCAGAAGCCTCTTTCAGATAGTCACCAGCCAATACACCCAGACCACCGGAGTAGATTTTGAGAACCTGATTCAAACCGTACTCCATGCTGAAATAAGCAACAGAAGGACGTTTCTTGTCAGGCGCTACATTCATATATTCTTTAAATTTAGCGTATACATCGTTCATACGTTTGATGATCGCCTTGTCTTTCGCAAGAACTTCCAGTTTCTCAAAACTGATCCGTTCGAGCAAATACACAGGATTATGACCCACTTCTTTCCACATTTCCGGATCCAGATCATGAAAGAGTTCAGTAGCCTCATAATTCCACGACCACCAGATGTTACGTGCGATCTCAGACAGTTTTTCCAACTCAGCAGGGATATGAGCTTTTACATTCACATCCTTCCAGGTCGGAGTGTTCACATTACTAACCTTAATCTTCATAATGTTTGTATTTACTTGTTGAAAAATAATATGCTATGATAAAAGACGCTGCATCGCTTTGCGCAATGCCACATCGTATGCTTGGTAATAATATTCGATAAAGTGTTTCCAGAGTGCTTTTTCCGCCACATCCGCAGCATGTTTCCGTATGTCCTTCACCTCCTGGTCCGTTTTCAAGGAAAACAGGGAGATCGTATCTTTGATACCATCAGCCACCTCCGAATAGTTATAATCGGAACGGTGCAATACCTCTACGCCTTCGTTGAGTCCATACTGATGGCGCAGGTTCTTTACCCACAAGCCGAAACCGGCCAGATCGGTAGTGATAGTAGGTACATGGAACGCCACACTTTCCAGAGGAGTGTATCCCCAGGGTTCATAATAAGAAGGATATACACTGAGATCCTGCCCGATCAGCAGATCATAATACTCCTTGTTCATAATGCCATCCCTGCCATCTAAGTAACAAGGCACGAAGATCACTTTTACTTTATCTTCGGGACGATTGCCCATACCCATGTATTTCAACATATCCAGGACCTGATCATGGGTCATGTTGTACAACCAATGGGTGATAAACGGACACTCCAACGCGGTCCGGAACTTATCTTTGCTTTTGAGACGGAGTTGAAGATCCTCACGAGGCTCTCCTACCCATCCGGGCACATTGATAAACGCCAATACCTCTCTTTGAAGATTCTTATCCCGTGTCAACCGGTTGAGAGCCTCCAGAAATACGTCAATACCTTTGTTCTTAAATTCGTGACGCCCACTGGTACCAATGATCAGTGTATCATCACCCATATCCGTACCCAACAGACAGTTTGCCACATGCAGCATAGTGGAACGGGCCCTTTTACGCTTATTACTGAACGTAATACCTTTGGGAACAAAATCATTTTCAAACCCATTCATAAGCACCACATCCGCGGCTTTGTTCAGCAACTCCTTACATTCGTTGTTGGTGATCTGACTCACTGTGGTGAAACAATCGGCATAATGTGCTGTCTGTTTCTCTATGGAATGTTTGGATTGTACATTTAATTCCTGTGCCATCTGATCGCCATTGTAGGCAAACAGATAATCATAAAGAGGTTTATCGTTTCCGGCAATCGAACGGCCTACTGTAGTGGCATGCGTAGTAAAAATAGTCGCGATCTCAGGAACCGCGTTTTGCAGGTACAACGCTCCGAGCCCTGTCATCCACTCATGCGCCTGATAAATGACCTTATCACTCTCCGTGAGGTTGAAATGATAAAAACTCTCGACCACTTTTCCGGCAGCATAAGAAAACATAGAAGCCTCGTCATAGTCTCCGTATGCGTGAAGAGAATCTACCTGAAAGCTATCCCACATTTCCGCATAGATCTCGTTCTTAACAGAAAAGAAAGGTTGAAAATCAACCAGGATCACAATCGGATTGCCCGGAATATTCCACCGACCGACTCTGACCTGCAGATTGTCTTTCGTACGGGCATGATCTCTCCACCCTACACAAAGATTATCGGATTCTGAAAACAAAGGATTCTCTTTTCCTTTCCATATATCGGGGCCTATGAAAAAAAGTCTATCACGAAATTTATTCTGTAAAGTGTTTGCCCGGGTAGACAACACCGTATAAATCCCTCCCACTTTATTACATACTTCCCAACTGGACTCAAATATGTAATCGGGAGTCAGTAAATCTTTAACCATAATTTTATTAAAACTCCTATTATCTTAACTGCAGGCGCAAAAATACAGATTATTTATTGAAAAATAATAGATTAATCGAAAAATGTTAATCGGATGCTTCAAACAAACGTTTGCAGCCTACATAGCTAAAGCCAGGAAATACTTGAGGGAATCCCGATTCATTCTGAAGAAAAAGTAATGAAATCAGGTATCCGGAAAGTAGAGAATTTCAGACAAGAACAGCCATCCGCAATCAGAGAGATACACTACAGATACGAGACATCACACCTACTGCGGCAACAGATTCCTACCCTCCGTTATCTGAACAATTTTCAAAAACTATGTTATCTGATCAGCAATCATAATGAACCAAAAATTCCAGACAAAAAGTATAAAACAGGGTACTATATAAGATCGGAAAAATAGTTCGCGCATCAGACAAAAACAAAAGGCATCCCATACATAGTGGAATGCCTTTTATATAGGAAGATACTGATCTATTTATGCCAAAGCACTACCAATCAGGAAGGTGGCAGCTAAAGCTACGATCGCGTACAATTCGGGGAATACCGCAAGGATCAATGTATTACCAAATACATTATAACCCTGTCCGATAGCGGCGATACCATTGGCACAGACCTGTCCCTGACGGATAGAAGAGAAAAGTGCTACAATTCCCAATGCGATACCAGCTCCCAGAACCGCACTCGCCTGGATAGCACTGATTCCAGGAGTCAGAATACCAAAAATATTCTGGAACATAAAATACCCGGCAAATCCATACAATCCCTGTGTACCGGGAAGAGCGGTCAATACAAGGAAGTTACCGAAAGCACCATCGTTTTTCTTCAACGCACCGATAGCAGCGTTGCCTGCTATAGTTACACCGTACGCACTACCGATACCAGACAAACCAACCATTACTGCAATACCTAAATAGGCAATAAACAAATTCATTTCCATAATTTTATTCTGTTTTTACTGTTTATAATCCGATTAATTCATTTTTCCAAAAGGACTGTATTCTTTTCCTCCGCCTTCATACCCGGAGTTCTTGAAAAACTCCACAAAGGTCAGACGCATAGGATGTACCATGGCTCCCAACACATTCATAAACATATTGATCGCATGTCCGATCACAAAGATCAAGATCATCACAATAGGCCCGGCAATTATGTTATCCGGACTCATACCTACAGCCAGGCTATTGAATACTCCGGCCAGGATACCTCCGGACAATCCCAGAGCGAAAAGACGCACATACGAAAGCACATCGCCCAGCAAGCCGGTAGCCATGTTATACGAATCCCAGAAGCCCAGTCCGATATTCAGGAAAATATTCTTTCCAGGACTGTTGTAAAGGAAGATCATGGCAGCAGAAATTCCTAACAAGACCAGATAAGGTGTACTACCTAACGACATTACGCCCGGCACCAATGCCGCGAACGCAGTAGATAAAAGCAGAATGATCCAGCCAATGGTGGCCACCGCATATTTAAACCCGAACTGTATGAACTGATTCACAGCTTTCAGGATCATTCCAAACAGGATCTGCACACATCCCAGGATAAGAGCCAGCTGGAACATATCGTTGTTGTCCAGATAGACCGCCTCTTTGATCCGTTGAATGAAGGGTACATCAATGTCGTACAAGCTGAAACCGAAGAATGTTCCGGTCAGCAATCCACAGAAGAAGGTGGACGCAGCCAATATCTGTACCAGGGAAATGATCGATTTCACAGACCTGGATTTGTTACGGGTAAACAAGCTGTATCCCGTCACACAGAGAAAGATAAAGAGTCCATATCCCGAATCACCCAGACACAGTCCGAAAAAGACCATGAAGAAGGGAGCAAAGAACGGGGTCAGGTCCAGTTCATTGTATTTAGGAAGCATATACAGCTTTGTGATCGGTTCAAACCAGGAAAAGAAACCTTTATTGTCCAGCAAAATAGGGACATTATCTTCCGGAGTAGGATCGGCTATTTCATAATATACCTGTTGTGTATCCAGATAGGCTTTCAGATCGCTTTCTTCTGCTGCCGGTATCCATCCCTGCAAAAGCATCAGTTTATCACCAGACATCTGTTCGGTACTCAGTAGTACCCGGGACAATTCGGCCTGGTTGTTCAGGTCACGGATCGCAGCCTTTACCACCGGGATTTCCGTATTCGCCAGTGTCTTCAGTGCCTCCTCATTCGCGGTGAGTTCCTTACGGATCTGTTCGGAAAGCAGTTCTACCTCATGGATAGAATGTTTCGGCAACCTCATTTCTTCCGCGTCAGGGACAGCTTCTTCTCCCGGCCAGGAGACAGTAATGAAATATACACGAGAAGATACCCGGTTGATGACAACCGCGTTGAAATCAGTCACCCACTCCTCACGGAAATTATTTTCCGAACAGCTATAGAAGCCGATACGGAGTCCACTCTCTTCAAGCTGACGCACAGAAGCCGGATCAAAATCTCCCCAGGGAGCCAGTTGTTCCAGTTCCTTATCGTAGCTTTGCAACTGTTGTTGCAGCCTGCTCTTTTCCGTGCTCAGCGCATCCACCTCTTCCATTACCTTCAGACCACGTTCAGGATCTTCTTCCGTATCCGATGTTGTTTCCGTACGCAGTGCTTCGAGTTGTTTCAGGGTAGCCGTCAGCCGGAGTGTCAGACGCGCTTTTTCCTGCAACTCCTGACTCTCGGCAATACTGGATTGTTTTTCAGAGACATGCACTACACCCCATTCACGGATATGCTGCAAAAACTCATCATATTCTTTATGATAGACCAGAAAGGTCAGTTTTTTCATCTTTGCTATCATTCCTCAGCCTCCTTTCTTTTCTCCTGTTGCGATTTAAGAATCTTCTGAGACGATTTGGAAAGATTCTCTTCGTCTTCCATGAAACGTTTGATCTTTCTCAACGCATCCTTATACCCCGGTATCTGCACCTTCTCAAAAAGATTCACCTTCTGAGTGGTTTTTCTGCGCGCATGTTCCAGCAATCTGAGTTTAGCTATAAGAAATTCTCTCTCAATAGCCGACTGAGCCAATCCCTGTAACAGTTCAATCCCTTCCGAATACCATTTCGGAGCATTGAACAAACTATAGGGACGTACCTCAAACTCCACATTATCCAGCATCGGAACTCTCACACCGGCAATCTTCCGAATGCTCAGGTGTACATCCTTTACACTGATCAGTGAAGGGTCAAACTCATTCCACAACGCGAACATGGCTTCGTAAGTCTGGATCTGCATCTCCAGTTTCTCCTCCATTGCCGCAGCCTCGGTCTTGCATTTCTTCACCTCCATACGCAGGGCACTCTCCTTATTCTTGATAATAGGAAGCGTACGTACCCGCATCTTGAGCTGTTTATCGAGCTGTTGCAACGAAGTTTTATTGTATTGAAATTTTATAGCCATTTCTATGATTATTCGTTTGGGTTGGGTGGAAATATCCGCATGTGTCTGCCACACACCGATTATTTCCAGAACTCATCTACCAACTCCTTCTTGATATTTACCTCTTCCGGACGGAAGTATTTACCAAACAACCCCCAGGCAACATCCAGCATCTCCGTAGTATTCAGGTTCACATCAATCGCCAGCAACTGGTTGGAGTAGTCCTTGGCAAATGCCAGGGTACGTTCGTCGTAGTTGGTCAGGTCGAATCCATTTTCCAGTTTCGTCTTGGCATTGGCTGCGTCCGCATACAAACGTACAGCAGCATTCATTACCTGGGGATGGTCTTTACGGGTCTTTTTACCTGTTACCAACTGTTTCAGACGAGAGAGTGAACGGAACGGGTCTACAACCACCTTACCAATATCACTGTCTCTGCGCAGGAACAACTGTCCTTCCGTAATGTAACCGGTATTATCGGGCACAGCATGGGTGATATCCCCACTTGACAACGTGGTCACGGCAATGATCGTTATAGAACCTCCCTGTGGGAACTGTACTGCTTTTTCATAGATCTTCGCCAGATCCGAATAGAGCGAACCGGGCATAGAATCTTTCGAGGGGATCTGGTCCATACGGTTAGACACAATCGCCAGAGCGTCGGCATAGGAAGTCATATCCGTAAGCAATACCAACACCTTCTGGTTGTGTTCCACCGCAAAATATTCAGCCGCTGTCAGTGCCATATCAGGAACCAGCAGACGTTCTACCGCCGGATCTTCCGTCGTATTCATAAAACTCACAATGCGATCCAGTGCTCCGGCATTGGAAAATACATTTTTAAAATAGAGGTAGTCGTCATTCGTCATTCCCATACCTCCCAGAATGATCTTATCTGTCTCGGCACGCAACGCCACCGTAGCCATTACCTGGTTAAAAGGCTGATCCGGATCGGCAAAGAACGGGATCTTCTGTCCAGATACCAACGTATTGTTGAGGTCGATCCCCGCGATACCGGTAGCAATCAGTTCCGAAGGTTGCTTACGACGTACCGGGTTCACAGAAGGTCCGCCCAGTTCCACCTCTGTTCCTTCAATTTCCGGACCACCGTCTATCGGATCACCAAACGCGTTGAAAAAGCGTCCGGCCAGTTGCTCACTCACCTTCAGGGTGGGAGCTTTCCCCAGAAACACGACCTCCGCATTGGTTGGGATACCTTCTGTTCCCTGAAACACCTGCAAAGTTACCTCTTCTCCAACAATTTTCACTACCTGGGCCAGTTTTCCGTCCACCGTAGCCAGCTCATCGTTACCAACTCCCGTCGCTTTCAGCGAACAGGTAGCTTTGGTAATCTGAGTGATCTTGGTATATATCTTTTGAAATGCTTTTGTTGCCATCTTGATATCTGCAATTTATCTGTTTATGTTTCACGACTGGATTTTCCGCTCTTCCACCATCGCCTGGAGTTGACTACGGAAATCTTCATAGGCTTCCGACTGATATTTGGAATAGTTCATCTGCTTACACAGGTTGATCAGCTTCTTGAAATAATCCATTACCTCGTTGAAGTTATCAAACTCAAACTCTGTCCGGCAGATGTCAATCACCAGATCCACAATAGCCTCCTGACGATCCATAGGGGTCACCGCATCCACTTCATCAAAAGCATCCTGTTGCAGGATCACAAAGTCGATCAGTTCCAATTTCCAGAAAGTAACGTGATATTCTACAGGAACACCGTCATCCCCCAGGATATTGATCTGTTCGGCAATCTCCTTACCACGTTGCAAACGGGTTTTCAGGTCATTTACCTTATCAATCCACTGATCGTTGATCCGTTCGTTGATATAGCCTGCAAACTCCGGATACTCCAGGTATTTAGAGTAAGAGTCAATGGGGTTCACCGCCGGATAACGTTTCTTATCGGCACGATCCTGCTCTAACGCGTAGAAACAGCGGGCCACCTTCTTGGTATTCTCCGTCACCGGTTCTTTCAGGTTACCTCCCGCAGGCGATACAGTACCGATAAAAGTAATCGACCCCGTTTCACCATTGGCAAGAGTCACATATCCCGCGCGACCATAGAAATTGGAAATAATTGCCGAAAGGTCCATCGGGAAAGCATCCGGTCCGGGCAATTCCTCCATACGATTCGACATTTCACGCAATGCCTGCGCCCAACGCGAAGTAGAGTCGGCCATCAACAGCACCTTCAGTCCCATCGCGCGGTAATATTCACCAATGGTCATAGCCGTATATACCGAAGCCTCACGTGCCGCTACAGGCATATTGGATGTATTGGCGATAATAATCGTACGCTCCATCAGTTTCCGCCCCGTATGCGGATCCACCAGTTCCGGGAACTCGGTAAAGATCTCCACGACCTCGTTGGCACGTTCACCACAGGCAGCAATAATTACGATGTCTGCTTCCGCCTGCTTGGAAATCGCGTGCTGAAGCACCGTCTTTCCTGTTCCGAAGGGTCCGGGAATAAATCCGGTTCCTCCTTCTACAATCGGGTTCATGGTATCTATCACACGTACACCAGTCTCCAGCAATTTGAACGGACGGGGTTTCTCTTTATAATTGCTCATGGCCTTTTTCACCGGCCATTTCTGTACCATATTCACTTCCACATCGTTGCCGTCGGCATCTGTCAATACAGCAATGGTATCATAGATACGGTAATCACCTTCGGCAGCTATAGATTTAACAGTACAGGTTCCTGCCAGGGTGAAAGGAGCCATGATCTTCAGCGGCTGGAAGTTTTCATCCACCTGTCCCAGCCACGCAGAAGCTTCCACTTTATCGCCGGGCTGCACCAGAGGAGTAAAATGCCATTCCTTTTCCTTATCCAGAGGGAAGGTATAGTCACCGCGTTTCAGGAATACCCCTTCCATTTTATCCAGGTCGTTCTGCAATCCGTCGTAATTACGCGAAAGCATACCTGGCCCGAGAGTTACCTCAAGCATATGTCCGGTGAATTCCGCCTCCGCACCCATTTTCAGGCCGCGCGTACTTTCAAACACCTGTACATACACGAACTTCCCAACTACCTTGATAACCTCCGCCATCAGTTTGTCGCCACCAGTCTCAATGTAGCAGATCTCATTCTGTGCTACCGGACCGTCAACGATGAGGGTTACCATATTGGCAATAACGCCATTCACAGTTCCTTTTGTTGCCATATATATTTATGTTTATTTTTTAAATTCGTCAGGGATCTGCACATTGTTCTTTAATGAGTCTATCATACTCCGGAACAACTGATTTCCCTTTTCTTTATCCAGTGCGATCCAACGTTCGATCATTTCCAGTTTCACCAGAAAAGCAAACAAACGCTCTACTGTAAAGTAATTAAAGAAAGTAGCATCTTCCAGCCAGTTCCAACGCAAAGTGTCTACTCTCTTCTCCCGATCTATCAGTTCCGGGGTTTCGGTTATCTTGATCAGATCCTCTAAGTAATCCACCTCTGTTGACAGTCCGAACTCACGGGCACTGGAAGTACGCAAAGCATCTGCTACAGGAGTATCTCCTACAATCAGCGGAGCCACTTCCCATTTGTATTTCCGCGCGGTCAGAGCTACGAGAATATTATTTATATTCAGATTGAAAGCAAACCAATCCGAAATAAACTTATTCTCGCACTTCATGCCATAATCGTAATAATAAGCGGCCAGTTTGTCTTCCCAAAGGATATTCTCTTCAGAAGCCTCAAAATAGGCAGCGACAAAAGAACTCAGATAAGAAGGGAAGATGTCAGGATTTACTTCTCCCCCCTCCTGAACCACGGCAATGTATTCGTTCAACTCCTCCGCGGTATATTTCCCTCTCGGATCGATCTCCGCCTCTTTATCTTTAAGCAATCTCAATACATTCGCATTGTCGTATTGCAGATAGAAAAGATCAATTAACGGTTTATCTTTTTCCGTCAGAGAGTCATAAAGTTCTTCTTTGAAACTGGCTACTGTATAGTTCAGTTTGTTGTCTTCTAAAGAAAGATCAGGCAAACTGGCTATTAAGTAATAATATTGACTCATATTATATATAAAGATTGCTGGCGAAGACTCCATATCGAAACATACAAGCCCGTTACAAACCTGTGATCCAAAGTCTTCAGCATGTATTTTTAAGGGATTAGAAAAGCATTTCCACCAATTGCGGACGCAGGAATTCCTTGAAATAGTTCATGAATTCCTCTTCACCAAAATTCACTTTATAAGAACCATCGGCCGGAGAGATCGTGAACAAAGTCTTGATACCATTCACCTCTTCTATACGTACGCCACCATCAAGCAGTTTTTTAGCATTGGCCGCAAAATATTTTTTGAGAGATTCCGCATCAGCAACAGAGATCACAATAGGTTCATCCACGCTCCATTTAGAAGCCAGTGCCACAATAAAAGCATTGAGAAAATCTTTATTTCCGGCAAACTCTTTCACCGGAGCTTCCACGATCTTATTCGTTACCAGCGTAGCAATCTCAGATTTAAGTGCATTCACCGCCTGACCAGCAAACAATTTAAGCTCTGATTTTGTGTTTTCTTCCAACTCATCCGCGGATTTTCGCGAATCCGCTAAAATACTTTCAGCTTGTTTGTGAGCATTTTCGATGATTTTCTTCGCTTCATCCTGAGCATTTGCAATAAGTTTTTCAGCTTCCTGTGTACCTTTTTCAACACCCTCACGATAAAGCTTATCGGTCAACTCTTGAATTTTGTTTTCCATAATCAGGGGACTATTTTAGAAGTTTAAATTGATAATCTAAAAGATTTTCCCAAAAATACAAAAAAACCCCATATAACCATATAAATGCCATGTGAAAACTTGAAAGATTAATTGAGTTTTTGTTAAAAGAGAGTCATTTTTTAATATGTATATTACAATTTTCATTCATTACCTGTAAAAAATAACAAGTATACTCGAAATTTCTCATGAGATACAGATAAATGGTGAAAAGAAAATTTATAAAAATGTTTCTATAGAAAAAGTCAATCCAACAAAACTAATGAGTCAAAAACAGGAATTATATAGAACCATTTAATAAAAGAGTTAGTGAAAAACCAAGAATTATTGTAAGACTTCTTTTCTGTCACCCCCTTGCGCCTCCGAGAAGTGTGTACAAATTGTATAAAAATGTACGGTATAATAGTGCA
>Ga0192245_10256_pt1 | contig 26126 bp, 17 predicted proteins | sample Koala_Koa27_M3_FD_131238 | JGI IMG/M metagenome (GOLD analysis project Ga0192245, IMG submission 131238) | Enriched cells from koala feces incubated with labeled cellulose particles, San Francisco Zoo, California, United States - Koala_Koa2-7_M3 ...
GTCACAGTGAGGTAGGGTTCGAGCTTCAGGGGGTCGACGTCTATCTTCTTCTTCAGGCCGCCGGCCACGATGTAGAAGTACTTGGCTATTTCGTCGATGGTTGAAGCATCGGCCACGGGCGGCATATTGGGATGGGTGCGCACGGTGAACGAGGTGTAGGCGCCCGTCTCGTCCGTGTTGAAGTCCACTTGGTAGATGGGTATGTCCTGACCGTTTAATGTATAGGTAGGGCTCTCGTAGCTCAACGAGGGTGCATCGGTGTGGCAGGCCACGGTGACGTCCTGTCCGGCCTCCAGCGCTACGCTGGTCTGCGCCACGTAGAGGTAGTAGGGGCCGTTGAGCTCGGCGTTCACGGTCTGCAGTGTCCAGTCCGTCACGGCGGCGGTGGCCTCTATCTTGCTGCCCAGGCTGGTGATGCGGCCGGTGATGTCGTAATAGCGTCCCCGGGGCAGTTGGCGCACTTTGTTTTCTTCGTCGTCCTGTCCTTCGGTGTCGCCCAGGTCGATGGTGTACTCCAGCGAGGAGCGGCTGACGCCCTGGGCGGTGTAGAGGGAGGCCGCAATGAGCATCTGCGTCTGGGCGTCCTGCGTCTCTGCCGTCACGTAGTGTTCGGGCAGGTAGAAGGTGCCGCGGTAGGCCCATTGTCCGGCCTCGGTATAATCGATTGTGGTTTCTGAGAATGTATAGTTATTGTTGTCGGGGTCGTCAGGGTCGTAGGCTCCCACCTGGTACTGTCCGTTGAAGGCGCCCGATGCGTCGGTGTCGAACAGCGTGAGGTCGTCGCTGATGTCCGTGCCGGGCACCAGGGGAGCGCGGTCGGCTATGTTGCGGACGCTGACGCCGTCAATCTTCAAGACGTTGGTGCCGAAGGTGGCATTGGAGATGCCGTCGGTGGTATTGTCGAACACCAGCGTGTAGCGCACCTTGACGCAGGCGTACACCAGGTCGGCCAGGATGCTTTCGGCCGAAGTGGCCGAGAGGGTATAGTTTTCCTCTCTTTGGTAGAACATGGGCAGGCCGTCGGTGCCGGCGGGGTCGGGCAGGCTGACCGCGTCGCCCTCCTTGTACTTCAGGATGATGGTCTTCAGTTCGTTCTCCGTGGTGCCGGCCGACACTTCGGGCACGTTGGCCACGACGTAGATGCGGTAGGTGCCATACTCCATTTTGATGTAGAAGTTGGTGTAGTCGTGTGTCAGTTCGTCGGTGTCGAGCTTCTTCACCAGGGTTTCGCCTTCGCCGTCAGCGGTGGGGTAGGCCAGGAACCAGAGCGAGGTGATGCGCCGTTCTTCTTCCGTGGCGTCCGCCTCTCCGTCTGCGGTACCGGTGCTTTCGGCCCGTGTGCTGGCAGCCGGCACGGTGAGGCACAGGATGCCGTCGCCCGTTGTGGCGACGGTTGTTTCGGTCAGGTCGGTGCACGACGTCGCTGCCAGCATGCAGCACAACGCCAGGCACCATCCCATGTTGCGGCAGGCAGTGCCTTTGGTCCTGCGGGCGGAAAAGCGGTGTTGGCGGGCAAAGGCGGTGAGGCGGTATGTGAGTTCTGTATACATGGCTGGCAGATTGTAGGCGGGTTTAGGAGTTACAGGTCGTTATTGTTGAACACATAGGTCCAGTCGTTGATTTTCATGGATACCATGGCGGGGGTGCCGTTGTCGGTCTCGCTGACAAAGAGTATCACGTACCACACGTTTTCGCGGTCCAGATACTCTTGCAGGGGCATGCTGCTGTATTGCGACAGGCGCATGATGTCGATGAGCTGCACCATGTCGATGTTGAGCAACTGCTGTCCGTCTTGTGTGCCCACGATGAAGCGTGCTTCGTTGTCGGTGGTGAAGCGCAGGGTGGCCAGTTCGGCGGTCACCATTTGCAGGTCGCTCTCCGAGGCGCGTGTGGTGGTGTCTTCTCCGGAGTCGTTTCCGGCGACGTTTTCTATGGTTTCGGCCTGTACGTCATAGGGGCGGTAGTCCAGCGTTTCGCAGGTTTGCACCGAGTTGTCGTAGGCCAGTTGGTGGTTGGCGGTCTGCAGGGTCACGGTATAGTCGGTGGTGGTGGCGCGTGTGGCGCTGTAGCGCTGCAGCATCACTTTTACGTGGTTCACGTCCTGCGTCAGGCTGATGGTGGTCTGCGAGGGGGCATCGGCCGTCACCTCGAAGTCGCGCACCATGCCGTGATACAGATTGCTCAGGTCGTGGCGCAGCGTGGTGCTTTCGCCGTAATCCAGCGTGAAGCCGGCTTCGTCGATGGTCGACACGCCGGGGGTGAGGCGGTAGTTGATGATGTACAGTCCGTCTTCGTCTTTCGACAGGCCGCACCAGGCCACCAGGTGATACACACCGGGAGCCAGGTCAAGGTCTATTTTGTTGTCGGTGTGCAGTGCGTCGCCTTCTTCGTGTACGGCTTTGAGGAACACCTCCTGTTCGTCGAAGATAAAAAGGGTTACATCGTCCACTTGCGAGGAAAAGGCGTCGGCAAATTCCATGTTGCGGTCGTACACAAACCGCACTTCGATGGGGCAGGCCGTTTCGTCCTCGTAAATGCACGAGGTGAGGACAAATAGAAGGGCAAGCAAGTACAGCCCCTTTCCGACACGGGAGGAGGCGGAAGAAGATGGAGGACACTGTAGGTTCGCTGTTGCTGTCATAATGCTCAATACGGGGTTGTTGGGTTGGGAGAAAACTGTTGGCTTCCCGCCTTCCCCGGTGACGAAGGCAGGTATATGCCCTTGCTCCGGGGAAGGATGGGAGGTATCCAACGTCCGGCGTTTTTGTGCGGGGGTATGGGAATCACTTCTTGTGCCCGCGAAGGTGAACACCGGCAAAACTTTTGTGAATTGAGTTATTTACTTTGTATGAAGGTTGAAACTATACCTATTGAAACGGATTGTTTTCTGATTAAAAACATTCATTTAACTAACCAATATTTATAATTACCATGAAATCTTCAGGATGTTTTTCCACTCGGGAGGTGGTTACAGGTCTACACCTTGCTTGACAACCGTCCATGCCTTGATGGTAGCTGCCACCTGGATGTTGGCCACGGCTGCGTCGTCCGGGTCTGTGGCGTCTTCAAAGGTCGGTTTGTGGTAGCCCAGGCCGCTGATGCTGTTTACGGTCAGTATGTACCAGTGGTTACGTACCACGCCGTACTTGTCTTGCTGCATGTTGGTGCCGTTGGGGTTGTGCTTCACCCATGCGGTGTAGTAAGATACGCCGTTGGTGTATTCGTAAACTTTCTTGGCATCGAGGTTGTCACCGGTCAGATTCTTGTTTGAAGCGAATGCCGTGTTGGCGGCCGTGGCCTTATCAGAGGTAGTGCTACCTGTGGCTTCGGCTATGCACTGGTAGAGGATAGCGGCTTTCTTGTTCTTGAAGATAAGGTCGTTGTAGGTATAGAATGTCTTGCTATCGTCGCTTTCTGCAGTCTTGAAGATGTTGGAGTCGATGTCAGCGTCCTTACCGGATAATCCAAGTATGGCCGTAAATATCTGGTCGTAGGTGCTTGTACCGTTCTCAGCCAGTTCGGTGTAGGCAGTGCTTTCGGGGGTATAAGTCACTTTGTAGACTACGCCCGTGGTCTGGCCGTTCTGCTGCGCATTGGCCGTCATGGTGTTTTCGGGGCAGTAGAAGGTGGGAGTTGAGGTGAAACCGGTAGTAAATGTATTATCAGTGCCATCCACTGTAGGATTGCTGAAGTTGGCAGCGAGCCATGTGTTTTCATCACTCGCGTTGGAAAGCACCGTGTTGTAGTTGGGGTCTTCGGGGTATATCCACGTTTTGGTTACACCTGTTGGCTTGTTGGTAGCAGCCTTGGCCTCGCGCACCAGATACATGTATTTGTTGAGGTTGATAAGGGCACCGCCTTCCAGCGTGGCGCTGGCTACCGTTTGGTTGTTATTGTCTGTTACTGTAAATGGAGTGGTAGTGTTGCTCTGCTCGAGCTGCACCTTGGCTACTACGCGCTCGATGTTTACACTGACCAGATGGACTGTTTGAGGATTGTCAGTTTCTGTATTAAGGTCATCATCCACCTCCGTATCGGTTGCCGCTCCGGTAAAGTCGGTTACTTCGGTTTCCAAGTCATCGTTGGCCATCAGGAAGTTGTTGTTCACGTACAGCTTGGAAGCATCGGCAATGGTGAACACCTGGTCCATCTGTGCGCCTACGGCCAGGGTCTGGCTGAAAGCGCCCTGGGTGCTGCTGTTGTAGTTGGCCAGCACATAGACCTTGTATCGTCCGGCCGGTATGAGGAACGGCTCGGTGGTGCGGTTGGAGGCGTCTGTACCGCCGGTCTTCAGCGTGGTGGCATAGATGGCCTGCACGTAGTTGTTGGCATCGGCCAATACCACGGTCAGGTCGCTGACGTTTTGTTCCGACTCGGTGCCGGTATCGGTGTCGCCGGTTTTGTCGGTGGCTCTGGTAGCTGCCGTGTTACTGGCCAGGTTGAGCACAATCTGTGCATAGGTTTCTCCCTCGTTCAGCTGGTTGCTGGAGTTGGCAAGTTCTTCCTCGTTGGTGCAAGCGGCGAGGGTACTCAGGCCGATGAGGCCTGTCAAGAGTAAGTTTTTTGTTTTCATTTTCATTGTGTTTAAATTTTACCAGTTTGATAATATGATTTCTTTGTTTTTTTCTTTACGGGGTTGGGGATGCCGGTGCGCATTATCTCAGGGGCAGGTCTCCGCCTCCTTCGTCGGGGTCGTTGTCCGGCGTCAGTTCGTTGGGATAGGCTTTCAGTGCCAAATCCAGTGTGGGTTCTTGTAGGGTTGACATGGTATGTGTTTTAAAAAAAGTTGTTTCAAAGGTTTATGTGCCAGTGGTACTGGGTTTTCATCGTTTCCCGGCCTCGGCCAGGTTGTGCTCTGCCTGGGTATCGCCCTTGGCGGCAGCCTTGCGCCACCACACCAGGGCTTCTTCCAGCTTGCCCTGTTTCCACAGCAGGCAGGCGCGGGTGTTCCAGGTGGCGGGCGACTGGTCGGTGTGTTCCAGGTAGCGGGCGGCGTTTTCCAGGTCGCCTTCGTCGAGGCATGCCTGTGCGGCGTTGAGGTTGGCCACGGAGTGTTGGGGATAGGTGTCGGCGGCAATCTTCAGGATGCGGCGGTAGGTTTGCGGGTCGTCCTTGTAACAGCTGTCGGCCACGTTGTAGAACTCGTAGGGATTCAGTTCCGAGGGCTGGCTGAAGACCAGGCGGTGTGCCACGTCGATGCTCCGCTCGCGGCTGGTATAGGCAATGGTGCAGGTGTTCTTGCGCAGGGTGGGGTAGATGGCATGCAGCAGTGTCTGGTAAGGCATGCCGCCTCCGATGCGTTTCAGGGCCTCGTCGCGCAGGTCGGGGTCGTCCACTTGCCCGATGGTGCGCAGAATCTCTTCCTTGTAGGGCAGCTCGTAGTGGGCCAGTGCCTCGACCAGCCCGTCCCAGTTTTCGTTGCCGGTGGCCACGGTCATGAGGGTGTCTGACAGGTTGTAGCGCACCTTCATATACTCGTACAGTGTTTTTGCGCGTGCCTGCGCCAGGTACACGTTGTGGTCGTAGTTTCCTTCGGGCGAGGCATATCCGGCCATGGCGATGCCCGTGATTTCGTAGTCGGGGTTGTTTTGCACGAAGGTGATGGCCGAGTCTATCTTGGCCAGTTCAGCCCGGTTGCCGTACCGGTCGGGGTAGAGGCGCGTTTCGTTGACGGGATAGATGAGGTAGGCGTCACACTGTTCGGTGCGCTGCACAAACTCGCGCGGGCACTGTGCCTGCGGCGATTGCACCAGGCGGGGGGTATAGACGGCATAGCTTTGCATGGGTTGCTCTTGGGTGAGGACGCCGCATTCGGCACAGCCGGTCACCTGCTCTTCCAGCGTCACCACGGCCTGTTCCATCCAGGGCTGGTAGGGCGTTTCGGCTTGGTAGTCCACCCGGCTGTTTTTGCATTGCTTTCCGGTGAGCACCCGGTATGCGTTGCTGTCTTCGTTCCGGCGGTTCTTCCGTTCGGCAATGGCCCGGTTGCGCCCTTTCAGCACTACGGGGGGCAGGCTGACGCGCTGCCGGCCGTCGGCGGTGCGTATCACCGGGGTGAGGATGCGCTTGTGTTGCGTCTTGACGGGAGCCTCACCCAGTTGCAGGGTGAAGGATACGTGCAGCTCGTTCTTTCTGACGCGGGTTTGCACGTCGGTTATGGCGGCTTCGTGTTCCTTTGCTTCGCCGGCTTGCAGGGGCGTGGCGGCGAGGATGCCCAGCACGAGTCCCCAAACCCACCATAGGTTGGCGCATGCGGCGGTTCCGGTTATGTGTATTCCCAATGCTTTCATCTGTCTTTCATTAGAGGTTATAAATGAGGCTGACGGCCACTTTGGTGGGCCCCAGGTAGTTTTTCGTTTCTTTCTTCAGGGCTTTGCCGCAATTCAGGCAGCGGTATTTCTTGTAGTCCATATACAGATAGCCGGCACCGATGGCAAACTCCATGCTCCAGCGGCGGTTGAGCAGCAGGTGATATCCGTAGGTCAGTCCGCCACCGGCCGCCCAACCCTGGTAGCGGTTCTGCTCCAGCGCAGGGAATATGCCGAAAGGCAGTTGGATGCCGCCTGCGTTGAACTGTCCGCCCAGCAGGTGCAGCCCCACAAAATGTCCGTTGAAGGTTTCGCAGAACCAGTAGCGCACCTCGGGTTGCACCAGCCAGTGCTTCAGTTTGCGTGTGTCCGAATACTGCCACCATTGCAGGCCTCCGGCCAGGGCCATCGACCATTTTCTGCTGGTGGCAACCTCGATTCCCACATTTGGGGTAGCTGTTGCCCAATAGGCCAGGTTGGTTTTCAGTACTGCCTGTTGGGCTCGTACGCAGAGGCTTCCTGTAACTAGAACCATGCATAGTATGAGGGTATTTTTCATACGCAAATAGTTTTGGGTTTGGTGCTGGCAAAGGTAGCGGGTAAATTGACTTTTGTTTTGGGCTGAAATGCGTGATATAAATGATATTTCTTTTTATTGTGCTTATAACTAGCGGTTTATGGATTTCTCTTTGTGCCGTGAAAGTAAACGCTTTGAATTTTATATGGCGTGTCATGAAACACTTTTTAGTGTAATTTTCTTGTTATCCGGATGCGTTTTTATATATTTGCACGGCATCTTTCATTGAATAATATATATATGTGGTATAATGTCGTTGAACAGGATTTTATGAATGCAAGGCGTATTGTGTTGTCATTGGCATTTGTTTTATGGATAACCGAGTGCTCTGCCTTTTTTTCCAGGCAACAGGTACGTTCCATTGATCGTTCTGAGTTGGAGCATTCTTTGCAGAAACTGGATTCGGCCATTTTGCTGAAACATGTATACCATGGATATCATCAGGCAAAGTTGGACAGTTTTAAACTGGAACTGAAACAGACAAGCGACCTTTGGAAAGCCTATAATCTGTGCGGCTCGCTTTTTTATGAGTACCTGCATTTTCAGGCCGATTCGTCTTTGCATTATGTGGAGCGGAAAGCCCAATTGCTCCCTTTGCTTGAAGCACCCCATTTGCAGGATGAGATACATGTGAACCGGGCTGAAGTGTATAATATAAAAGGTATGTTTACAGAGGCACTTGCCGAATTGCGGGCTACCCATCCGGGAAACATGACCAAGGGGATGCGTCAGTATTATTACAGCGTATATGCCAATTATTACAGTTGCCTGGCCAGCTACTACCAGACGGATGCGGTGGGCATGAAGTACAAGCGACAGTCTGACCTGTACCGCGATTCTGTCTTTATGTTACTGCCGCCCGGAACCGATAGGGAGATTGTCTTTGCCGACAAGCTGATACTGTCCAATAAACCCGAAGAGGCTATCCTGAAACTTAAGGAACAACTGCGTACGAATAAGGACACGAAACGGAGGGTGTACCTTCATTATGTGCTTTCCGATGCTTATGCCGTGTGCAATGATACCCTGTCGCAGATGTATTACCTGGCTGAGACAGCTGTGCAAGACCTGTATATGTCTGTACGCGAATATACCGCTTTGCAGAAATTGGGGTGGTTGCTTTACAAGCAGGGGCATTTGGAGCGTGCCTGTAATTATATGAAATGTTCGATGCATGACGCCTTTGACTGTGATTCACGTTTGCGTCTTACCGAAATGAAGGATTATATCACTGCTGTAGATAATGCCTATCAGAATATGCAGCATCAAAAGTTCGTTACTATGAAACGGGCAGTCATCGTCACAACTTTGCTGGTGACGTTGATGCTGGTGGGCATCGTGATGCTGGTGTATTGGATGAAAAAACTGCAGCGCATGAAGCGTATGCTTGCTGCCGGCAACGAGCAACTGAAAGCTGCCAATCACGATTTGGCTAAGACAGGGAAAATCAAGGAAGCTTACATAGGCCGCTATTTGAACCATTGTGTAGAATACATTGAAAAATTGGACCGGTACCGGCGCTCGCTGGTGAAGCTGGCAATGGCTTCAAAGATTGATGAATTGTTCAAGATGCTTCGTTCTGAAAAGTTTATCAAGGACGAGCGTGATAACTTTTATAAGGAATTCGACCGTTCGTTTCTGGATTTGTTTCCACATTTTGTGGATAGTTTCAACCAGTTGTTGCCGGAAGACCAGCAGACATGGCCCAAACCAGGTGAATTGCTGAATACAGAATTGCGTATTTTTGCTTTGATGCGTTTGGGAGTGACCGAAACGGCCAATATTGCCCATTTTTTAGGCTATTCTTTGACTACCGTTTATAACTATCGTAGCCGTTTCCGCTTGAAGGCACTTCATGGAAAAGATTTGTTTGAGGCAGAAGTCATGCGTTTGTGAATCATGGACAAGGCAGTTGATACAAGATTCTACTTATTTTTATTCTTTATTTAGCGGATAATGCTTACTTTTGCATAGAATTTTTGATTCACTAACAATAAACTTTTAAACAAAATGGTTAATTACAAAGATTTAGGCCTTGTGAACACAAGAGATATGTTTGCTCGTGCCATTAAAGGTGGATATGCTATCCCGGCTTTCAATTTCAACAATATGGAGCAATTGCAAGCCATCGTAAAGGCTGCCGTTGAAACAAAATCTCCGGTTATCCTGCAGGTTTCAAAAGGTGCTCGTAACTATGCTAACCAGACATTGTTGCGTTATATGGCCGAAGGTGCTGTTGAATATGCTAAGGAACTGGGCTGCGCTCATCCTGAAATCGTGCTCCACCTGGATCACGGTGACAGCTTTGAACTCTGCAAGTCGTGCATCGACATGGGCTTCTCTTCTGTAATGATCGACGGTTCTCATCTGCCTTACGAAGAAAACGTAGCTTTGACGAAGAAGGTTGTTGACTATGCTCATCAGTTCGACGTAACCGTAGAAGGCGAGCTGGGCGTATTGGCCGGTGTTGAAGACGAAGTATGCGCAGAACACCACACTTATACTGACCCTGAAGAAGTAATTGACTTTGCTACCCGTACAGGTTGCGACAGCTTGGCTATTTCTATCGGTACTTCTCACGGTGCCTACAAGTTCAAACCCGAACAGTGCCACGTTGATCCGGCTACCGGTCGTCTGGTTCCTCCTCCTTTGGCATTTGAAGTTCTTGATGCCGTTATGGAGAAACTTCCGGGATTCCCCATCGTTCTGCACGGTTCTTCTTCAGTTCCTCAGGAAGAAGTGGATACAATCAACAAATTCGGTGGTAAGCTGGAAGCTGCTATCGGTATTCCCGAAGATGAATTGCGCAAGGCTGCCAAGTCAGCTGTTTGCAAGATTAACATCGACTCAGACTCTCGTCTGGCCATGACAGCTGCTATCCGTCAGGTATTTGCCGAGAAACCGGCTGAGTTTGACCCGCGCAAGTACCTGGGCCCGGCTCGCGACAACATGGAGAAACTTTACAAGCACAAAATCATCAATGTGCTGGGTTCTGACAACAAGTTGGCCGAATAAATATTCATACAAAGATAGATTTGTTCTATAGTGGAAGGATGTGTCCTCGTGGGCACATCCTTTTTTCGTTTTCTTACCAGATTGTTTTTGGAGGTGGCATTTAAAGGTTATCTTTGTCATTGTTGTTTGTAAAGTTCATCTGCGTATGTTGAAGAGACCAATTCTGTTTGTCGTAACAGTTTTCTTGGCAGGGCTGCTTTGTGCGGCTTCCCCTGTGCATGGGTTACTGGAACGCATCGATCCGGGCGCTTCCCGGAAGTTTGTTATCGAATATGTGAAGAGTCCGACCGATTTCTTTGAACTTGACCAAAAGGGGACGAAGGTGGTGGTACGGGGCAATAATCATGTAAGTATCGCCACCGGTATTAACTGGTATCTGAAATATTATGCAGGTATCCATTTGTCGTGGAATGGCATGCAAGCCCGGTTGCCAGAGGTATTGCCACCGGTAACATCGAGAGAACGCCATGAAACACCGTATAAATATCGTTATTATCTTAATTATTGTACTCATTCCTATTCCATGGCTTTTTGGGACTGGGCACGTTGGGAACAGGAAATTGACTGGATGGCATTGCACGGCATTAACTTGCCGCTTGCCATTACGGGTACGGCAAGCGTGTGGCGTAATGTACTTTTCCGTTTGGGATATGATGCAACGCAGGTAAACCGTTTTGTGGCAGGGCCGGCTTTTCAGGCCTGGTGGCTGATGAATAATCTGGAAGCATGGGGTGGTCCCAATACTTCCGGTTGGTATCGCGATCAGGAAAACTTGCAAAAGCGGATACTCAAACGTATGAGTGAGTGGGGCATTGAACCGGTGTTGCCCGGTTATTCGGGTATGGTGCCCAACGATGCTAAAGAAAGACTGCAACTGGATGTGGCAGAGCCCGGTTTATGGTGTGGCTATCGAAGACCGGCCATTCTGCAACCTACCGACCGGAATTTTCAGCGGATTGCTTCTATTTATTACGAGGAATTGACAAAGCTTTACGGTAAGGCCAATTTTTACAGTATGGATCCTTTTCACGAAGGAGGAAATGTTGCTAACGTCGATTTGGACGCAGCCGGTAAGGCTATCTGTAAAGCCATGAAGCGGGTTAATCCTCAGGCCGTATGGGTGGTGCAGGCTTGGCAGAAATGTCCATACGGACAAATGATAGAAAATCTGCCGGCTGGCGACTTGTTGGTGCTTGACCTTTACTCGGAAAGCCGCCCGCAGTGGGGAGACCCGTTATCTACATGGTACAGGCCAAATGGGTTCGGACAACACGACTGGCTGTATTGCATGCTGCTTAATTATGGTGGTAATGTTGGGTTGCATGGAAAGATGTCGCATGTGATTGACGAATTCTATAAAGCACGTGACAGTAATTTTGGGCAGACTCTGCAAGGAGTGGGGCTGACTATGGAAGGCATTGACAATAATCCTGTGATGTACGAATTGCTATGCGAGTTGCCATGGAGGGAGGAACCGTTTCAAAGCAGTCAATGGCTCGAAAAATATATCGGTGCACGTTATGGTAAAATCAATCAGCATGTGTGCAAAGCTTGGGAACTGTTGCGTAGAAGTGTTTACAACTGTCCGGCCGCTTCTACTCAGCAGGGTACGCACGAGTCTGTTTTTTGTGCTCGTCCTTCACTTGATGCTTACCAGGCTTCCAGTTGGTCGGAAATGCAAGACTACTATCAGCCGTCCGATGTTATTGAGGCGGCCGGACTGATGCTGGAAGCTGCTTCTGCCTTTGAGGGGAATAATAACTTTGAGTATGATTTGGTAGACATCATGCGGCAGGCTGTTGCAGAGAAAGGGCGACTTGTCCATTCTTTGCTTGCCGATGCTTATCGGGCTGGGGAACTGGAACTGTTCAAGGTTGCTTCTTCCCGTTTTTTGCATTTGCTGTTACTGCAAGACAGCTTGTTGGCCACGCGCAGTGAATTTCGCCTGGGACGGTGGATAAAGCAGGCACGTGACAAAGGGCAGAACGAGGCCGAGAAAGATTGGCTGGAATGGAATGCCCGTGTACAGATCACTACTTGGGGCAACCGTACAGCTGCCGATGCAGGTGGTTTGCGTGATTATGCACACAAGGAATGGAATGGCTTGTTGAAGGATTTCTATTATATGCGTTGGAAGAAGTACGTGGAATATCTGACGGAAAAGCTGGAAGGACATTTGCCTGCGGCTATCGATTTTTACGCATTGGAAGAAGAATGGACCTTGAAACACAATCCTTATCCGGACGAAGAAGAGGGGAATGTAATTGCTGTAGCTCGCAGTGTTTATGGTGAATTGGTCGGGGAGGCTGAATGAAAGTATTCTTTTAGCTGCCCTCATTGCCGGTTAAGGCCGGTAAAGGCAAACACCCGCCGCAGATTGTCCGGATTTCATAATGGCTGAGCCTTGTAAAATCCGGATTGTCTGTGGCGGGTGCTGTTTTATATGCTGTTATTTTTCTTCCCATCCAAACAGTTTGAAGTACACTTGCTGTTCTTGTCCTGATATATTGGTCAGGCGTATTTGCTGTACTTTTTGGTCTGTTACTTCAGCTTTGAAACGCGTTTTGACGTTTGTTTGCTGTAGGGATAGTTTTTCCCATTGTTGCCCGTCGGCCGTTACTTCCAGACTGAAATGTGCTGCAATGTCTGGCGTTCCTAAATCTACCGAGAGACTTTTAAGGGTACGTGCCTGATCCATGTTGACAACCAGCTCTCCGTCATTCTGCCAGCGTATCACTTCGTTGGAGGGGGATATATTCCCCATTTTCCCTTTGCGTTGTATGGGCAAGGATGCCAGTTGTGCCACATTGCTGTTGAGGATAAAAGGCATGTAGACGGCTCGGGTATCCAGGTTGGTGTGATATTTGCGGTTATATTGTTTCGTAGCTTCTTCAAACAGGCTGTAGAATGTGGGCAGTAGCACTTTGGTACAAGTTTTTACTCCCGGTTGGTAGGGATTACGGTTGTAGGTAGTGTCTACCTGGTACATCAGCACTTGCAAGGCTTTGGCATGGGCGTAGGCATCTTCAAAAGATTTTCTGTCGCTATCTGCTGCACGCATCATTTCAAGTACAGCTGTTCCATATGTGCCTGTCAGCCTGAACTGTTGGAGCCAGGGTTGTATTTCTGCTATTAGCGGTCGGTTTTCATTGGATGCTGATAGGATATCGGCTGCTGCAATTATTTTGTGGCATTCTTCTTGTACTTTACTGTAAGCGGTTTCGTCAATGCCGTGTTGTTGTTCGTATACGGTACTGAGCGTTTGCAGGACAGGTTGCAGGTTTTCCGATTCTTCACGGCGGAACTGGTGTCCGTTGGGACCCAAATCAGAGTTGTGTGTGGCAAAAGTTTCAAGCCACTTGGCGTGTTGGGGCATCAGGTCTTTAATGGCCTGTTTCCACGATTGTCCGCTGTCATATTTCTCCATATTCCAGGCATAACCGGCAATGCAGTAGAGTGATATTTTGGAGGCTTCGGCATGTTCCATCGGGTTTGACACGAAACCTTCCATGTCATTTTTTATGTCGAGGCCGTTGCCGTAGACTGCTCCCATGAGCAAGTGGTTGCGCACGTAGTCTGATACGGGGAAGTTCCACCAGATGTATGCTTTGCGCTTGATAAGCGGATTGATGAAGTCAAGTGTCTGTTTGTCGATGGTGGCAACAACGCGGTCACCGGTCCACATGATTTGGATACCTTGATTCAGTTTTTCACCCAATGTGGTGAGGTATCCCCCTTCGATGTTGCTCCACGACTTGTTGTATTCGGTAGGGCACATGATGAGGGGGGCGACATCGCCTTTCACTTTTACAAACTGTTCGTCCAGAAAATTGAGCAGTTCGGCCTGTTTGTCGGCTTTAGTGCCTTCGCCCGAAATGTCGTCAAAGAAAACTGCAAAACCGCGTACCCCAAGCTGATACATACTTTCAAACTTGTTGAGCAGATTTTGACGGTCGGCTTCGTTCCATTGTATGTCTTGTCCCGGATGGATGGCCCAGTAGAAGATAACATTGTTTGCCCGGGCTTTTTCCACCAGTTCCTGTAATTGGGCGCCTTCTTTTTCCGGATAAGGTTTGCGCCAGTTGGGTGTGCTGTGATAAGGGTCGTTTTTAGGCCCGTAGAGATAGACATTCATTTTGTTTCTGCCATAAAACTCCAGTTGTCGCAGGCGTGCTTCATGGCTCCAGGGTGTTCCGTAGAAACCTTCCACCACTCCGCGGAAAGGGACATCGGGGTAGTCGGTGATTTCCACCTGCGGTAATTTGGGTAATGTGAGCAGTTGGGCCAGTGTCTGTACACCATAATAGGTGCCCCGCTCATCGGTTCCGGCAATGACGATTTCTTCTTTACCTATTTTCAGGTAATAGCCTTCGGCTTGTTGGGGAATGTTGCGGCCATATTTTCTGACGTTCTTATCTCCCTTTTTCCCTATGTTGATTTTGAAGGGTGCAGTTGCTGTTTCTCCCGGAAGTATTGCTTGCAATAATTCTGATGCAGGTTGCTGGCCGGTGGTTGTAGAGGCTTGTAGCCGATAATTCGTCGGTATGGCAATGCTGTCGTTGGCCAGTAGCTTGTATACTTGTGGGGTAGGGTACAGGGCAAATTCTTGTGCGTGTGCCATGCTCAGCGATAAAAGGCTGGCGAGGCCTGCCAATAACATTTTGTTTTTTTTCATGGGGATGTGCTTTTAGGTTTGACTGTTATGTTTTGATTCATGGCGCAAAGAAACGAAATAAATCAATATATCGTGTGCATCCCCTTGTGTTATTTTGCTGTTGGGGCTATGTTTGCAGTGTCAATTTGCCCTTTGAAGAAATTTTCCTCCTTGCGTTGTTTTTGTAAATCTTTCAACCATACTTCGGCTGCATTGTAGCGATTGTTTTCGCCGATTATGGGATTACCGTCCGCATCCATTTCTTGTGTCATGTTTTGGGGGCGGGTTTTTAAATAGGCCTTCAGATATTTTTCTGTTTGTTCCAGGTCTTTCAGGCGATAGCAGTAAATAAAGGCTGCGTTGTAAAGCAGGTGATGTTTGTCAGGGTCGTACTCATTATATTGTGTTATGAGTGCATCAGCTTGCTCTTTGTAGCGGCGTGCCATTTTGTAACAATCGGCCAATCCTGTGTACAGGCGCGACATGACGCTATCGCTGGGAATAGACAAGGCGATAGCTTTTTCCAGGTGTTCCACCCCTTCTTTTTTCCATGAAGTTTTGGCACAGGCGCGTCCCAGGTAATAAAGTACATTGATGTTGGTAGGGTCTTCTTGCAACGCTTTTTCAAGCAGATCGTGCACTTCATAGAACCGATTGCTCGCATAGTAGCTGATACCGGCGTAGAACAGCGTCTGGAAGGTACTGTCGCCTTGCTGGAGCAGTTTTTCATAGCGTTCTATGGCTCTCGGATAATCTTGGCTCAGGCAATAGGCTTGTGCATTGATACGGTTTATGACCATGTTGGTTGTGTCTATGCTGCTTCGATATTTTTCGGTAATGCCAATGGCCTCTCCATACTGTTGTCCGGCTATGTAGATGTTTCCTAACTTGGCAGCTGACAGATAATCGTCCGGGTATTTGTTCTGTATGTCTTGGTAGGCTTCAATGACTTTCATGACATCGGCATTGGTGTAACAATGTTCCATGCTTTCTGCCCGTAGGTGTAATGTATAGGCTGAGGAATCTTGCTGTATCAGTTGTTCGCTTTCGACCAGCGATTCACGGTACCTTTTCATTGCCAGCAAAAGATTGATATATTGCATTCTGGCATATTTGTGTTGCGGGTCTAACAGGATTGCTTTTCGATAGCTGTACAGGGCCTGTTCATACTTGGCCAGGGCTTTGTAGCATTCAGCTGCTTCTATATGGCTTCGTAGTTGGAGAGAATCTTGCCGGAGGATGGCCTGATACGCCTGGAGGGCTTCGGCATTTCGTCCCAAGCCTTTCAGGGCTTTCCCTTTTTGGTAGAGCAGAGCAATGGAAGGCTTTTCCTGTTCGATGAGTGCAAGGGCTGTTTCGTAATCATAATTAGCCATTGCTTCTTGCAAAGAAATATTGTTTTGTGCTGTAAGCGGGAATATGCACAGGCTCCAGCAGAAAGCTAATAGATATTGTTTCATGCTTCTGTTTTTTATTTGCCTGCAAGATATTCAAATAAACCGTTATTACGAATTGTTCGTAGACTGTTTTAAGCTAGATTAACAAAAGAAGAAGAGCCTTCCCCGGGGAAAAGGCTCTTCTTAAAAAGACAGGATGGATGTACATTACATGAGGAATCCCAGCAAGATACCGGCAGCGACAGCCGAGCCGATTACACCTGCTACATTGGGGCCCATGGCATGCATCAGCAGATAGTTGGTCGGGTCGTATTCCAAACCTACTACTTGCGAGATACGTGCCGAGTCGGGTACAGCCGATACACCGGCATTTCCGATAAGCGGATTGATTTTGTTGCCCTTCTTCAGGAAGAGGTTGAATATCTTCACAAAGATAACACCCGACGCGGTGGCGATGACGAATGACAAGGCACCCAATACGAAGATTTTTATGGAGTCGAATGTCAGGAACTCGGAAGCCTGTGTGGAAGCACCTACCGTGAGACCAAGCAGAATGGTGATGGTATCAATCAGCGGACCGCTGGCTGTGTTGGCCAAACGACGTGTTACACCACTTTCCTTCAACAAATTACCAAAGAACAACATACCCAGCAAAGGCAGACCGGAAGGTACCAGGAAGGTGGTCAGCAGCAAACCTACAATGGGGAACATAACCTTTTCCGTGTGCGAAACTACGCGTGGCGGTTTCATACGGATGAGGCGTTCGTGCTTGGTGGTGAGCAAACGCATGATAGGGGGCTGGATAACCGGAACCAAAGCCATGTACGAATAGGCCGATACGGCAATGGCACCCATGAGGTTAGGAGCGAGTTTGGACGACAGGAAGATAGCAGTCGGACCGTCGGCACCGCCAATGATACCGATGGCACCGGCCTGCATGGGGTCGAAACCGATGGCCAAGGCAATCATGTATGCACCGAAGATACCAAACTGGGCAGCTGCACCAATCAGCATCAGCTTCGGATTGGATATCAGTGCCGAGAAGTCGGTCATGGCACCGATACCCAAGAAAATGAGTGGCGGATACCAACCCGAGGTTACTCCTTGATAGAGGATGTTGAGCACAGAACCTTCCTCATAGATGCCCACCTTGAGGCCGGCCTCCATGTTGAAGGGGATATTACCGATGAGGATACCAAATCCGATAGGTATCAGCAGCATCGGCTCAAATTCTTTGGCTACAGCCAAGTAAATGAAAAACAAACCTACGAGGAGCATGATTACATGTCCTGCCGTAGCATTGGCAAAACCTGTATAGCCCCAGAAGTCAGCCAGGTTGTTTCCTATAAAAGTGATAAATTCTCCCATATTATTCGATGATTACGAGGTCAGTACCTTCAAGAACAGAGTCTCCCTTGCTGACATTAATAGCTGTAATTTTGCCATCTTTGTCGGCATTGATGTTGTTTTCCATCTTCATGGCTTCGAGGATGATGATGGTTTGTCCTTTTTTTACCGTGTCACCTACATTCACTTTAATGTCAAGAATTACGCCGGGCAGCGGAGACTTCACGCCCGATTTACCTCCTGACACGGCAGCCGGTTTGGTAATAGGTGTTGTGGGGGCTGTAGGTGCGTCGGTGTGTACGGGGCGTACCACAGGTTTTACGGCCATTGCCTTTTTGGGGGCTTTCTCCATTTCTACGTTGTAGGGAGTACCGTTCACTTCTACGTGAGCGATATTGTCTTCTATATCTCCAATGGTAACATTGTACAGGTTACCGTTAATCTTGTATTTATATTCTTTCATTGTTTGACTTTTTTAGAGGTTACTTTTTGTGCGGAGTTTCACGCAGTGTATAAATCTTGGAACTCCATGGCGAATAGCTGCGTTTTACGCGAGTGATGGTAAGTACGGTGTCTTCCACATCGTGTACGTCGCTTTGCATTTCGTGCATAGCCAAGGCAATGGCTGCGAAGACTTCTCCCGGAGCACGGCCCAACTGCTTTTCTTTGGCTTCCTGCTTGTCGGTAATGCCTTTAACCTTCATGGCGTTGCGTGCGCTTAGGCTTACAGAGGCTTTTCCGATGATGCGGAACGCGATATAGAGCAGAATCAATCCCAGGAACACTACACTCATGGCCGAGATAGCCATGCCGACGCCTACGCTGTCGTGCTGCTCGAATTTCTCCATTTTGGCATTGCTGTCAATGGTCTTGTTGTTGGTGCTGGGGGTAACATATTTGTCGGCACTTCCGCCTTTTACTTCCCATTCGGCGGCTGCATCGTTGATGCGGGCATACGATTGGTTGGCCTGTAATGCTCCGGCCGGAACGGTTACCTGGTCGAGCAGTTTCTTGCCCGAATCATAAAGTCCAATCCAGTTGGCTTTTTCCTTGTCCAGTGTGAAGTTGGTGTGGAAAGTACCGCGGTTGGGTTGTCCGTCGGCCCAGAACAGAGCGTGCTGACGGGGTTTTACTTGAGTCAGTACGTCACCTTTGGGGATGAAATAACTGATGGTATCGCCCGGCTGGCTGCTTACTTTCAGGTAACAGCCTGCCAGGTCGGCAGTGCCATACGATTTGTTGAATATTTCAATCCATGCGCTGTGTATGCCGTAGTCGTCCTGGAAGTTGCTTTCGTTGTTTACGAGCACTTCGTTCAGCAACAGCTTGGTATTGGTCGTCTTTTGGTTGCACGATGCGAAGAGACCTGCCACCAGCAGCAGCGAAAGGAATATTCCGATTTTTGGTTTCTTCATAATTTGATAGTGTTTTTAGTAGGCAAGGTCTGGGGGCTTTGGGGGGGGGGAGGTTGCATGCATTGCACCGCTTTCCCTTTCCGCCCGGCCTTCGGCCTTGCCGGCAAGTTTTACAAAGGAATATTACCGTGCTTTTTGGCCGGATTGCTCAGCTTCTTGGTTTGCAGCTGCTGCAAGGCGCGGATGATGCGGAAACGCGTGTTGCGCGGTTCAATTACATCGTCAATGTAGCCATACTTGGCTGCGTTGTAGGGATTGGCAAACAGCTTGGTATATTCTGCTTCTTTCTCGGCCAGGAACTGTGCAGGATTTTCCTGTTCTTTGGCCTCGCGTGCATACAGCACTTCTACGGCACCGGCGCCGCCCATTACGGCAATTTCGGCAGTAGGCCATGCGTAGTTCATGTCGCCGCGCAGTTGCTTGCAGCTCATCACGATGTGTGAGCCACCATACGATTTGCGAAGTGTGATGGTTACCTTAGGTACAGTTGCCTCACCGTAAGCATAAAGCAGCTTGGCTCCGTGCAGGATAACACCGTTGTACTCCTGTCCGGTTCCCGGCAGGAAGCCCGGTACGTCTACCAGCGAAACGATGGGGATGTTGAATGCGTCGCAGAAGCGGACAAAGCGTGCGCCCTTGCGCGATGCGTTGCTGTCCAGCACGCCGGCCAAGTATTTGGGCTGGTTGGCTACGATGCCGACCGATTGTCCGTTGAAGCGGGCAAAGCCGATGATAATGTTCTTGGCATAGTCTTTCTGGATTTCCAGGAATTCGCCGTTGTCTACGATGGCGCCGATAACCTCGTACATGTCGTAAGGCTTGTTGGGGTTGTCGGGAATGATGTCGTTGAGCGAGTCTTCCAGACGGTCGATGGGGTCGGTGCAGTCAATGTAGGGAGCTTCTTCCAGGTTGTTCTGCGGAATGTAGCTCAACAGTTTGCGGATAAGCGCCAAGGCTTCTTCTTCGGTCTGTGCGGTGAAGTGTGTTACACCCGACTTGGTGGAGTGTACGCTGGCACCTCCCAGGTTTTCCTGGCTTACGTCTTCGCCGGTAACGGTCTTGACTACCTTCGGGCCGGTGAGGAACATGTAAGAAGTGCCTTCCATCATCAGTGTAAAGTCGGTCAGGGCCGGAGAATAAACGGCACCGCCTGCACAGGGGCCAAAGATACCCGAAATCTGCGGGATAACGCCCGAGGCAAGGATGTTACGCTGGAAAATTTCGGCATAGCCGGCCAGTGCGTTGATACCTTCCTGGATACGTGCACCACCCGAGTCGTTGATGCCGATAACGGGGGCGCCCATCTTCATGGCCTGATCCATTATCTTGCATATCTTCAGCGACATGGTTTCGGACAGTGAACCGGCCGATACCGTAAAGTCTTGTGCAAAGATGTATACCAGGCGGCCGTCAATTGTTCCGCAACCGGTTACCACACCGTCGCCGGGATAGTGTTTCTTGTCCATGCCGAAGTTGGTGCAGCGGTGTTCCACGAACATGTCCATTTCTTCAAAGCTGCCTTCGTCCAGAAGCATGGCAATGCGTTCGCGGGCTGTATACTTGCCTTTTTCGTGTTGTTTGGCAATGGCTTTCTCACCGCCACCCATGCGTGCAACGCCACGGCGGTCGATAAGTTCTTTTATTTTTTCAAGTTGATTACTCATTTTATTGATGTTTTACGGTTTACTTTTATGGTAATATTATTCTCCTCTGACCGTTTGGTGGGTAGGTTTATTGAGGTTTTTCGCAAAGTTCGGTCAATACGCCCAATGTTGATTTGGGATGCAGGAAGGCGATGTTCAAGCCTTCGGCGCCTTTGCGGGGTGCTTTGTCTATAAGGCGGATACCTGCAGCTTCGGCCGATGCCAGTGCGTTGGCCACACCGTCTTCAATGGCAAATGCCAAGTGGTGCATGCCGCCGTTGCCGTTGTTCTTCTCAATAAACTTGGCAATGGTACTTTCTGGCGAGGTGGGCTCCAGCAACTCTATTTTCACGTCGCCTACTTTCAGGAAAGCGGTTCTCACTTTCTGGTCTTCTACGGTTTCGATGTTGTAACATTTCAGACCCAGTACGTTCTCATAGTACGGCAGGGCTTCCTCAATGCTCTTGACGGCAATGCCCAGGTGTTCAATGTGCGAAATTTTCATAATGATATCTTTTAAATGTTGGTTTTAATGCTCGTTACAATAGGTATAAAGCACTACAAAGAAAGAGAATTCTTGCAAAATACAGAAATATTTCAGCAATTAATTAGCGGAGATTTGGCTTTTGGTAGCTTTTTTTCAGACTTGAGTCTGCGAGGTTCGGGTTGTGTGGCGGACTGTTGGAACGGTGTGTCACGTAGACTGAAAAAGTGCTGGTAAGTATTTTGCGTAATTTGTTGACAGAATGTTGCTGAAAAGTGTTTTTCTGTGACAACCGTTTTTTCTGAAAACGGCCTTCTGGCGCCGGATGCCTGTTTTGAAACGCATGGATATGCATGTTTCTGGATTCTTATTCATCCGAACGGAATGTTTATGCAAAAACAGATATCCGTTTATTTTGTTTCATGCAGAAAGGAGACAGGTCGGGCGGTTGCTTGCAACAGGTTGGAAGCAGGCTTCTGTCCTGTTACAAGCAGGCTTGGACTTTGTTTGAAGCATTTTCGGGTTCGTAAAAACGCTTTTTCTCCCCTTGTTTTTTCTGGTTTGGATGTAAATATTTTGCTATCTTCTTGCCTGTCAGTTCGATGGCCTGTTCCGGCTTTGAAAAAATGAAGCAACTACCCGCCCGGTCTGAAATACGCGATTCTCGTGCGTTGGAATATACAGTTTGTCAAATTGATATTTTGTTGTTTCAGAAGATTGATATTTCTCCATATTCCGTATCTTTGCGGCATCGGAATTTCAAGTATTGTATTATGTCGCATTTGGCTCCTCTGATATCCGACCTGGCCTTGATTTTGATTTGTGCCGGGTTGATGACGTTGCTTTTTAAGAAATTGAAGCAGCCGCTGGTTTTGGGCTACGTGGTGGCCGGTTTCATTGCCAGCCCGCATTTTGTATTTACTCCTTCGGTCATGGACCGGGCCAATGTACAGACGTGGGCCGACATAGGGGTTATTTTCCTGCTGTTTGCTCTCGGATTGGAGTTCAGTTTCAAGAAGATAGTCAAGGTGGGAGGGGCGGCCATCATAGCAGCGTGTACCATTATTTTTTGCATGATATTGCTGGGCATAACGGTGGGAACTGTCTTTGGCTGGCATCGCATGGATTGCATCTTTTTGGGTGGTATGATTGCCATGTCGTCTACGACCATTATCTATAAGGCGTTTGACGATTTGGGGATGCGGAAAAAGCAGTTTACCAGCCTGGTGCTGAGTGTGCTGATTCTGGAAGACATTCTGGCTATTGTCCTGATGGTGATGCTTTCTACCATGGCCGTGGGAAACAATATCGAGGGGGGCGAGATGCTCGAGAGCATTGTCAAGCTGTTGTTTTTCCTCATTCTATGGTTTGTGGTGGGCATTTACCTCATTCCCGGCATGCTGAAGCGTTGCCGCAAGCTGATGAGTGAGGAAACATTGCTCATCGTTTCCGTAGCCTTGTGTCTGGGCATGGTTCAGATGGCGGAGCATACCGGCTTTTCGGCAGCATTCGGTGCCTTTATCATGGGGTCTATCCTGGCCGAAACGGTGGAGGCCGAGAAGATAGAAGGGTTGGTAAAGCCGTTGAAAGACTTGTTTGGAGCCATTTTCTTCGTATCGGTAGGCATGATGGTCGACCCGCAGATGCTGGTGGAATATGCCTGGCCCATTGTGGCCATCACATTGGCTGTGGTGCTTGGCCAGGCTCTGTTTGGCACGTTGGGCGTGTTGCTGGCCGGCCAGCCGCTGAAGGTAGCCATGCAATGCGGTTTCAGCCTGACGCAGATAGGCGAATTTGCCTTTATCATTGCTTCGCTGGGTGTCTCGCTGAAGGTGACGAGCGATTTCCTTTATCCCGTTGTGGTGGCGGTGTCGGTCGTCACTACATTCCTCACACCTTATATGATTCGCTTGGCCGAGCCGGCTTCAGCCTTTGTGGACAGGCATTTGCCCGAAAAGTGGCAGCATTTCCTGAGCCGTTATGCTTCGGGTACGCGGACCGTGAACCATGAAAGCCTTTGGCGGAAGCTCATCTTCGCTTTGGTGCGCATTACGGTGGTCTATTCCATCGTAAGTGTGGCAATCGTGGCACTGGCTTTCAGGTTGTTTGTGCCGCTGTGCCGCAACTGGTTGCCCGGTGTTTGGGGCTCGTTGTTGGCGGCCTTTGTCATTATTCTCTGCATCGCACCTTTTTTGCGCGCCATTATGATAAAGAAAAACCATTCGGTGGAGTTTGTGACCTTGTGGAACGAAAGTCGGGGAAACCGTGCTCCCTTGCTGGCTACTATCATACTTCGTGTGTTGCTGGCCATTTCCTTTGTTATGTTTGTCATAGCGGGGTTGTTCAAAATTTCTGTGGGGCTGGTGTTTGGAGTAGCTTTGTTGCTGGTGTCTCTGATGATACTTTCCCGCCAGTTGAAGCGGCAATCCATTTTGATTGAACGTACGTTTTTCCAGAACCTCCGCTACCGCGACATGCGTGCCGAGTATCTGGGTGAAAAGAAACCGGAATATGCCGGTCGACTTTTGTCACGCGATTTGCACCTGGCCGACTTTGAGATTCCCGGTGAAACCGAATGGGTGGGGCATACCTTGGGTGAACTTAACTTTGGCAAGAAGTATGGGGTGCATGTCGTTTCCATTTTGCGGGGTAAGAGGCGTATCAATATCCCCGGGGCTACGGTTCGTCTTTTCCCCGGCGACAAGATACAGGTAATTGCTACGGACGAAGAACTCGAAGCCTTTGGAAAGGCTATGACACAGGCTTCCCAGGTGATGGATGAAGAGGTGATAGCCAAGAGTGAAACAGTGCTCCGGCAGTTCTGTGTGGATGCCCATTCTCCTTTCTTGGGAAAGACCATGAAAGAGGCCGGTATCCGCGAAAAATATCATTGCCTGATTGCCGGTGTGGAGCGTGATGGCGACACTTTGCGTGCCCCCGACCCGCACATGCCCTTTGCCGAAGGCGATGTGGTGTGGGTAGTAGGCGAGAGCGAGGATGTTTATCGTTTGGCAGGGGAAGAAAATGAAGAACTGGCGTAAACGATTCATCCTTCTGTTGGTGTACTTGTTTCTGCAGGTCTCCTTTTCGGTGGCCGGTGCGCAAAATCAGATAACGGATACCGTGCCAGTCAAACTGGTAGACGGGTGGCTTTTTGTTCCAGTTACGGTGGGGGATTCCATGTATCATCATGAATCTCATTCACTCTTCGGTGTACATGCAACGGATTCTGCGTTGCTGGCAAGGTTGGATAGGTATGGCTATAGGCGGTATGCGACACGCTTTTTATGACGTATCTGTTATGGTCAATCCTTTCAGCTCCAACACAAAAGTCTGCGCTCGGATGTTGGAGCATGGAACATTGATTATATATCCTTGGCATTGGATGCGGAAGAAGCGTATGGTATTCCAGTCCTATGAGCATTGAATGCCTTTAAGGGAATTTGTATGCTTATATTTTTCCCAGAATTTTATCCATTACCCAGTTGGTAAGTGTGGCACTTTCACCATCGCAAGTGCATACCGACTTGCCCAATAGATGGTCAACTACGGCTTGTATGAGTGGTTGCTGTACATATAGGGGATTCTCTACACGGATTTCTTCGCGTCCGCGCTCGGTGTGCAATGCAATGGGGTCGTATGTGTAGACGGAGAAACAAATCATGCCTTTGTCGCCAATGATTTCGATGCGGTCTTCACGGGCTGAATCGTCTGCTACGAAACACCAGGAGCCGCTTCCCACCAGTCCGTTGTCAAACTGGAAGCAGGCGCTTATCGTGTCTTCCACCGGATACAAGCCTCCTCGGTTGCTTTTGTATCCGCTTGCTTCGAGTATGCAACCAAAGATTTCTTGAAGCAGATCCAACTGGTGGGGGGCCAAATCGTAGAAATAGCCACCTCCGGCAATGTCGGCTTGTACGCGCCAGGGCAGGTTTTCGTGGTTGTAGTCCAGGTTCCGGGGAGGTTGTGCAAAGCGAATCTGTATGTTGATGATGTTGCCTATGGCGCCTTCTTCTACCAGCGATTTTACTTTTTGGAAATAAGGAAGGTAACGGCGGTAGTAGGCGACGAAGCATGGCACGCCCGTTTCGTGCGAGATGCGGTTGATGCGGCAGCACTCTTCGTAGGTTACAGCCATCGGCTTTTCAATATAGACCGGTTTTCCGGCCTTCATGGCCATAATGGCATAGGTGGCGTGTGAAGAAGGGGGAGTGGCGATGTAGACGGCATTAACATCTTCGTCGTCCACCAGCTCTTGGGCATCATCGTACCATTTGGGTATACCTCTCTCTTGAGCGTAGGCTTTGGCTTTGGCGCCGTTTCGGCTCATTACGGCCACTACTTCCGAACCTTCAATTTTCTGAAAGGCTGGTCCGCTTTTGTATTTGGTTACTTCTCCGCAACCAATGAATCCCCATTTAATCTTCTTCTCGCTCATGTTGTTTATTGTTTTTATAAAGGTAATGCAACTGCTGTTTATTCATTATTCATCGTCGTTGTCGTCTTCAAAATCAAATTCAAAGTCGAAGTCGTCCATGAATTCCGGTGCCGTGAATTCTTCCAGGTTTCGGCGATCTTTTTTGGTCGGGCGTCCTGTTCCTTTGGCCCGGTTTACGAAACCACTGATTCGGCTCATCTCCAGCAACTCGTATTGGTCGGGTGTGGTCACGTTTTCCATGACTTCGGGGACCAGTTTGGCACCCACTCGCTTTTCGATGGGCTGTAACACCTTGAACGAATAAGTGACAGGTGGCTTGCGTACTTGTATTACGTCGCCGGCTTTGACCGTGCGTGCGGCCTTGGCTTGCGTTCCGTTGATGCTGACACGACCTTTTTTACAGGCTTCTGCGGCAATGGTACGTGTCTTGAAGATGCGGGCAGCCCACATCCATTTGTCTATTCTGGCTTCGCTCATATGAGGGGCTTGTATGCTTTATTTCTTGTTAAACTGATTCATGGTAATGTCTATGCCGGCCAGACAGAAACTTTTTATGATTTCTCCGGCAGTTTCCAGGCGCTCGGGCATGGTTTTCCAGTCTTCCTCGCTGAAGTGCCCCAGTACATAGTCTATCTGTCCTCCACGGGGAAAATCGTTGCCTATGCCGAAACGTAACCGGGCGTAGTTTTGAGTGCCTAAGGTCGAGGCTATATGTTTCAAACCGTTGTGGCCTGCATCACTGCCTTTCCCTTTTAGCCGCAAGGTGCCGAATGGCAGTGCCAGGTCATCTACCACGATCAGTACATTTTCCAAAGGGATGTTTTCTTTTTGCATCCAGTAGCGCACGG
>Ga0192245_10261_pt1 | contig 25775 bp, 30 predicted proteins | sample Koala_Koa27_M3_FD_131238 | JGI IMG/M metagenome (GOLD analysis project Ga0192245, IMG submission 131238) | Enriched cells from koala feces incubated with labeled cellulose particles, San Francisco Zoo, California, United States - Koala_Koa2-7_M3 ...
TGTTTAATACAACGTTTTTTAGTGGTTTTCCGGATATTTTTCTTTGAGATTGGAAGGCATAATACCTATGACTGGGAATCCCGAAGAAAAAAGAGCGGAAAAACAGATAAACATAACATTCACAGACAGGGATGATCTCAGTATTCCCTATCTACAAAGTTCTTTCTGATACAGATTACTCTGAAAAAGAACACTCCACTTCTACAAAGTAGCTAAAAAATGTTTTGCTTCCTTGGCTTCTGTTCCGGAAAGATAAACAATCGCCGTCAGAGGCTTGTAGGTATACGCGACATACCGGAACAATTGTATCGCGCCAAAACTACCATCCTCAGCTATCAGCACATCCAATCGGATACTTCCACTGACCGAGCTTTTCCACACCGGATCCGGATGTAGCTGACCACGACTAACCGCCTGTGTCAGCCGTTCCTGAAAGGAGGGATCGAAATAGATACTCCGGGCCGAGATCATACTTCCGGTAGGCGTATACACCAGCCGTTTGCTCTTCCAGAAAAAACGGAAAACAGCAGTCAGTAAAAAAGCTGTCCCCAGTACTAACAAAGACATTCCCAGGGTAGAAGACGTTTCGGGCAATCGGGTCGTTACAAAAAAAACAGACCCCGCCCATAATGGCCAGTAAAGAAGAAAAAACAACTCCGGCAATATGCAGACGTTTCTCTACATGCGTATGGTGGGATGCAAATAATGTGGTTTCCTGTATGGGATTTTGTGACATATTCATTTGATTTTATTTTACGATAAGACATAAAGACACACGGCACTGCTCCATGCAGGCCAAACTGATTGCCTCTGCTATCTTCAGGAGGATAGCAGAAAAGCAAGTCGTAAAATAAAAGGCTAAATAAGAATATGCCTGAGTGCATATACATAATATGTACATGCGGCCGACAAAGTAGGAGTAAATGTAGTGAAATAGAGTTGCTCTTTCTGATGGCAGATCCCATTCATAAACCGCCGGTTCTCTTCCTGCCTGTTCTTGAGAAAATGTATGTATTTCAAAGCGATACTTCTTTTGATCCGGGCAAAAGAGGTATATTGCAATCCCAGGGTATAGGTATGTATCTCTACCTCAGAAAAAGGCCTGTGGGAAGGCGCACTGAATTCTTCCGGGACAGATACTTCCTTCTCCCCTGTACACCTGTATGTGCAAAGGGTCGCTTCCGGATAGTCTGCGAAGAGACCCTTCTCAGACTTTCCGTAGGTGTGCCACAGGAGTCCGGACAAGACCAGACAGAAAAGAACGTATTTCATCAGGAAGATCGGGCAATTAAAGCATGCTGTTTATTTTCTCTGTAAGTGCCTGGAATTCTTCTTCATTAAAAAGTCGGGTAAGCATCACAATACGTCCGTCACGGTCGATCAGCACATTCCGGGTGATTCCGGATGTACGTTCGGCATACAAGGCGAATATATCCGCGCCCGGATCAAGCCCCAGCGGATAAGTCACACCCACAGAATAACCAAACCGGATCACAGTCTCTAAGGGTTCGTCACGGTCTACGCCTATCAGGAAAAATTCCGGATTTTCTTTGTGCTTCTGCCAGATATCCGACTCTATATGAGGCATCTCTTTCCTGCACACACCGCACCAACTGGCTGTAAACTGCAACAGGACTACCTTACCGCGTAACGAAGAGAGAGTTACTTCCCTACCCTCTGTCAGAGCAATGGTAAAATCGGGGGCCATATCTCCGACCCGTACCAGATACCCCACACTGTCCGGTTCATGTACAACCCGCAATGGCGCCTGCTCCTCTGCGCCAACAGAGAGAGTCTCATCGAAAGCCTGCTTTCCACCGGCCTGTTGCGTGCAGGCCGTTAACGCGCACAGCAAACAGAGAAAAAATAATTTATGGATCAACTGTTTCATTCTTATATCTTTTTACCATGGGGCAAATGTAAACAAAGCCAACGAGTATGCCAAACAAATAAAAAATAATTTCCTTTCTTCTATACAACTTTTTCAGCATTCTGTGTGAAGGTATTTTCTATCAGTATAAAGAAAAGAACACAGCCGAATCATGTTCCGGTACTTTACAGGAATAAAATAAAAAGAAGCCATGAGTTTTACTCCGTTTCTCCCGATGATTTATCAGAGGAACTCACGCGAGTGCTGAATTGTTAAAATGGTATAATCACACATCTCTTACCGGTACTGATTTGTTGTATACCTATATTAAAATATATTCTTGATCCGTATGAAAGAATTTACATTGAACAACGGGGTGAACATACCCGCGGTAGGGCTTGGGGTGTTTCGTCTGGAAAATCCGGATGAAGCTTATCAGACTGTGAGAACAGCATTGGAAACCGGTTATCGCCATATCGATACTGCCATGATCTATGGCAATGAAGAGGCTGTAGGTCGCGCGATCAAAGATTCCGGTATCCCCCGGGAAGACATTTTTATTACCACCAAACTCTGGAACGACGACCAACGTTCCGGAATGGTACACGAAGCCATTGAAAAGAGCCGGAAAAAATTACAGGTAGATTACATTGACCTCTACTTAGTACACTGGCCGGTACAGCGTACCTATGTGACGATATGGAAAAAAATGGAACAGATCCTGGAGGAGGGACTGACCAGAGCTATCGGTGTGTGTAATTATCAGAAACACCACTTGCACAACCTTTTCAAAGAGGCCGCGATCAATCCGGCTGTGAACCAGATCGAATGTTATCCTTATCTGGCACAGCAGGAACTGGTCGGTTATTGCCTGGAAAAAGGCATTCGTCCGGAAGCCTGGGGACCGTTGGGAGCCGGAAAATCGGATATACTCTCCAACCCGGTCATCACACGCTTGGCCGAGAAGTATCAGAAGACACCGGCACAGATCGTACTGGGATGGAATCTGCAACGCGGGGTAATCGTGATCCCTAAATCATCACACCGGGAAAGACAGTTGGAAAACCTGCAAGCTGTGGAGTTTGAAATGGACGAGGCAGATATAAACCAGATCACACTGCTCAATAAGAACCTGCGCCTGGGCGCAGATCCGGATCATTTTAATTTTTAGATCCATATACGAAGGATCCGCATCGGCCGAAACGAACCTGTATGGATTGAAACTACCTGCCAGCCTTCCCCGGACAAAGGAAAGGCTTGTCAGAAAAGCATGAGGGTATCTGAAAAACTGTAACCGACTTTTCAGATACCCTCGTTTCTGATAGGGAGCATACAGAAAACAGACTGTCTTCCGATCTCCCGGAGACAGCCAGCCTATCTAACGACAAGGTGGATATGCTCCGGAAGTTACTTCATATTTTCCGGAAAACACATCCTATGCCCCGGAGCAGACCTGCTCCTTTCATAGTTATGCTCCATACATACGCGCGCGTAGTTCTTTGATATGATCGGAGGTGATATACTCATCGTAGTCCATCATTTTGTCAATGATCCCGTTCGGCGTGAGTTCGATGATACGATTGGCCACCGTCTGAATAAATTCATGGTCATGGGAAGAGAAAAGGATATTCCCTTTATAGGTCTTCAGGTTGTTATTGAAAGCCTGAATAGACTCCAGATCCAGATGATTGGTCGGTGTATCCAGAATGAGACAGTTCGCGTTGCGCAATTGCATGCGGGCTATCATACAACGCATCTTCTCCCCTCCCGAAAGTACACTCACCTTTTTAAGCACATCTTCGCCGGAGAAGAGCATACGTCCTAAGAAACTTTTCATGTATACCTCATTGCCCTCGCCAAACTGACTGAGCCAGTCGACCAGATTGAGGTCACTGTTGAAAAAAGCCGAATTGTCTAAAGGCAGGTAAGCAGTAGTGATCGTAACTCCCCAGTTGTAATGTCCGGCATCCGGTTTCAGATTGCCGTTGATGATCTCGAACAAAGAAGTCATGGCACGCGGGTCACGGGACAGGAACACGATCTTATCTCCCTTTTCCACATTGAAATTGACATCTCTGAAGAGCAGCGTACCGTCTTCCAGGCTCTGGGTCAGACCGGCCACCTCCAGGATCTGGTTACCCGGTTCGCGTTCCGGCGTGAATATAATACCCGGGTAGCGGCGGGAAGAGGGCTTGATCTCATCGACATTCAACTTTTCCAGCATCTTTTTCCGGCTGGTAGTTTGTTTGCTCTTGGCTACATTGGCACTGAAACGCCGGATAAACTCTTCCAGTTCACGGCGTTTTTCGTCTGCCTTGGCTTTCTGATTCTGTTGCTGCCGCAAAGCCAGCTGACTGGATTCGTACCAGAAACTATAGTTACCGGCAAACATATGGATCTTCCCATAGTCTATATCTACCGTATGTGTACACACAGAATCCAGGAAGTGACGGTCGTGGCTCACCACCAGAACCGTATGCTCGAAGTTGGAAAGGTATTCTTCCAGCCACATCACTGTTTCCAGATCGAGGTCATTGGTCGGCTCATCAAGCAGCAGGTTGTCCGGGTTGCCGTAAAGCGCCTGCGCCAGCATGACACGCACTTTTTCCTTACCACTGAGATCGCCCATGAGCATATAGTGCTTATTTTCTTTGATACCTAACCCGCTCAGTAAGGCTGCCGCGTCACTCTCGGCGTTCCAACCATCCAGTTCGGCAAATTTTTCTTCCAGTTCGGAAACTTTCATTCCGTCTTCATCGGTAAAGTCTTCTTTGGTATACAGTTCTTCGCGCTGCTTCATGATGTCCCACAACACACTATGCCCCATCAGCACCGTATCCAATACGGTATACGCGTCCCACTTGAAGTGATCCTGACTGAGCACCGACAAGCGTTCACCAGGTCCCAGCGTGATACTACCGGTAGTGGCGTCCAGATCTCCGCAGATCGTGCGCAGAAAAGTAGATTTCCCCGCTCCGTTGGCACCAATGATGCCGTAGCAGTTGCCGGAAGTGAATTTCAGATTAACATCATTAAACAATACTCTTTTACCAAACTGTACCGAAACATTTGAAACTGTAATCATTCTTTTCTATTGCTTATATTATTATCCTTATTTTAAGATCAAGAGTCCTGTAGATCCATTCAACGGGTAGGGTCCGCCGACCTCCCACAAAGACGGATACCTGAAAGGAAAATCATCCTTTTGAGAGATGCTGTATCCTATACGGAGCCGATAGATTTATTCGCTGCTCTGACTCCTGTGAACCAAATTATAAAAAAGATAGTTCTTATGTGATAAGACTCATTCTGACAGAGATCTTCTATCGGAACTGCAAAGGTAGACATTTTAAATGAATAACACCGAACAGGCCATGTGTCAATCTGGCATTTTTATATTACCTTTGCTGAGTTTTTACGGAAAATGGATAAATGGCAAACTTTTTGTTGCCTTGTGAGATAGAAAAAGGTGTTATTTCTTAATAAGAAAACTAATTTTTAATAATATACGAGAAGCAGTTTGAATTTTGTCCGCTTTTTTACCGGGATCTGTGGGTAGTCCTGTTTTTCTGATCTGTGATACCATAACCACCGCGACAGGGCATACCCGAACAGGTGTCAGTGAAGCCGATAACGGGTTATTTACACGGGAACAGAAGCAGACGGAAGAAAAAGCGACCCGGCGGTCAGCAAAATCAGGACAGGTACGATCTGATCCTTCAGGGCTTACACTGGCAACTACAGTGGAGATCGCTTCAGAAGCAGCAGCTGAGGTAGTTAAAATGGAAACCGTTTCTTAAAAAAGATTTAAATATATGGATGCTCATAAGAAAAATTCGAAGAAAGAGGAAGAACTGAAAAGTGCATTTACAGAGCAGGCGGCTCCGGAAACTGAAAACAACGAAGAGGCACCTCAGCCGGAAGAGGGAACGCAGCAACTCCTGACCGAGGATGAGGCGTTGGAGCAACAGCTCGAAAAAGCCCATACAGAAGTGGAAGAGATGCAGGACAAATACCTTCGGCTTTTGGTTGAATTCGACAATTACCGGAAAAGAACCATGAAAGAGAAAGCTGAACTGATCCTCAATGGCGGTGAAAAGGCTTTTACCAGTATTCTGCCGGTAGTGGATGATATGGAAAGAGCGCTGACTACCATGGAAAAGGTTACGGATGTAGAGGCTGTGAAAGAAGGTATGGAACTGATCTACCAGAAATTCCTTTCGATCCTGGCACAGAACGGAGTGAAGAGGATAGATACGAAAGACCAACCTTTGAACACAGATTTCCACGAAGCGGTGGCTATTGTAGCAGCCCCGACCCCAGAGCAGAAAGGAAAGATCCTGGATACCGTACAGACCGGATATACATTGAACGACAAAGTGATCCGCCATGCTAAAGTCGTGATGGGAGAGTAAGTGAACTCTCTACACATACAGACCCTGGTAAGGCATACACAAAATGAGGAATTAATATATGACAAAGAGAGACTATTATGAGGTATTGGAAGTGACCAAAACCGCATCGGCCGATGAGATCAAAAAGGCCTACCGGAAAAAGGCGATCCAGTATCACCCGGACAAAAACCCTGGCGACAAAGAGGCGGAAGAGAAATTCAAAGAAGCTGCTGAAGCCTATGATGTGCTGAGTGACGCAGACAAACGTGCCAGATACGACCAATTCGGACATGCCGGTGTAAGCGGCGCGGCCGGGAACGGCGGACCGTTCGGCGGGTTTGGCGGACAGGGAATATCTATGGATGACATTTTCTCTATGTTTGGCGACATTTTCGGAGGTCACATGGGGGGTGGTTTCGGAGGATTCAGTGGCTTCGGAGGAGGGGGTACGCAACAGCGCCGCTTCCGCGGATCAGACTTGCGCGTAAAGGTCAGACTGACCCTGAAAGAGATCGCGACGGGTGTAGAAAAGAAATTCAAACTGAAGAAATATGTTCCTTGCGGTCACTGCCACGGCAGCGGAGCAGAAGGGAGCGGAGGATCGGAGACCTGCCCGACCTGTAACGGCAGCGGATCGGTCATCCGTAACCAACAGACCATCCTGGGCACTATGCAAACCCGCACGACTTGTTCTACCTGTCAGGGAGAAGGAAAGGTCACCAAGAACAAATGCAAGGAGTGTATGGGCGAAGGCATTGTACATAGCGAGGAAGTAGTGTCTGTCCAGATCCCGAAAGGGGTTATGGAGGGTATGCAGCTTTCTATGCAGGGAAAAGGGAATGCCGGCAAACACAACGGTGTGGCTGGCGATCTGCTGATCCAGGTGGAAGAAGAACCGCATACCGACCTGATCCGCGATGAAAATGACCTGATCTATAACCTGCTCCTGGGATTCCCGACCGCGGCCCTGGGAGGAACCGTAGAGATACCCACCATCGATGGCAAGGCAAAAGTAAAGATCGATCCCGGAACTCAACCCGGCAAAGTGCTTCGGCTGCGTGGAAAAGGGCTGCCCAGCATCAACGGATACGGGACAGGAGATCTGAAAGTGAATGTGAGTATCTATGTACCCGAAACATTGAGCAAAGAAGAGAAGAAGACACTGGAAAAACTGGTTGTCTCAGACAATTTCCAACCCAATGTTTCTGTGAAAGAGAAGATATTCAGAAAATTCAAAAGCCTGTTCGAGTAAACAGAACATATCCTTTACTGTATCCCCGTCTCTGCCTGAATAGGGAAATCATCCCATCCCCTATTCAGGCAGAGACGGGGATATGTACGAACGGACGAGCTACGATGTATGATCGCACTTACATACGGAGACTGCTCGGGATCACCTACATCTATTTTTTTTCATCGCAGATCCGTACACCTCTTTTATAGGTATATATCCTGAGGGGGAGAGTCTCATTTCCAATCGCCAGGCTTCCCATCTCCTTGGATGTGAGCGTTCCAGGAATGGCTTACAACCGAAAAAACCATCATACACTACGCTGTCATTTGCTCCATAAAAGCAGCTACGCTCTCCTGATCATCCGGGTCTGGAGCCCAGGGAGCTATATTTTCAGGAACAACCGGTGCAAAAGGTCCTTCTTTGATTTCATAGATAACCGTTCCAGGTTCCAGTACAGCTAAAGAATGCCAGGTACGGGCCGGTATTTCCAGGCCATACCTGCCACTTTCCGGTCCCAACACTACCTTCTGTAAAATAGCCCCTTCTTCATCAAACTCTACAGCTACCAGACTTCCTCTCAATACAATATATATTTCCTGTTTATCCGGGTTCATATGCCGATGGGGAGGAATAAATGTTCCGGGTTCCATAGCATTGAGCATCCGATGCACAGGCTCTTCCATAGAGGTATGAAAGTTATAATTCATTCGTAAACGCGGATTACTCTGTGCCTGTGAGGAGACACGATCCAGAAGAGATTGATCTATTATTTCATGGTTGATACAGTTTATTTATTGTACCCGTTATACAGAAAAGGGAAAAAGAATATGTATCTTCTTTTCCCCTTTCGTGTATACCAGTTATTTTTTTAGTCCTTTACCTGTTTCTGCCAGTTATGGATAAAATCCTTGATGAACAGAATCCATCCTACTGTACCTACACCTGCCAGAAAAACAAATCCGATCAGGATCAGGGCTTTCCTGGGTTTAGCCGCCCTCAGTGGAACCGTTGCCGGCTGCACTACCGTATATACCGGAGTGATCTCCTGTACCTTGGCACGAGCCATCTGTTGTTGCCGGGCCACCTGATTATAGACTCCATAAGCCAGGTTCATTTCATTCTGAAGACGTTCCTGTTCGGCACGGAAACTCTGAAGTATGATGTTCTGATTGGAATCTAAGAAACGGGCATATTTTTGCTGGGCTTCATAATAATTCGCCTTAGCTTCCTCATATAACTTATCTGTAAAAGCCAGATCGTGTCGGGCCTTATTGGTACGGTATTCAGTGATATAATCCTGCAGGCGGGCCATAACGGTATCTGTTATCACAGCAGAGATCAACGGGTCCTGCATCACCACTGTCAATGTAGTTACCCTTGTTTTCTTATCTACAGCCACCTGGATGCGACTATCTAAACTTTTCACTATTTCGGTTTCCTCCTGGGTGAGCCTGAAAGGATTGATACCTCCCTCTCCTTCCTGCGGTGCATCCGTAAACAACGACATCCCCCATCCCAATACCTTAAAAGGAAATCCGATAATAGCACTCCACCAGGGAGCACGCTGGTAGTCGTTCAGGTATTCATACAGAGTCGTCCGGATCTCCCCTGTATCATCCGTAACGGGCACATTAAACAGTTCGATCAGAAAAGGAGTGGAACTGACGATATCCGGATACAAGCCCGGAGAAAGCGCGTCTACCCCGGAATCAGCTCCCACAATACCTGTCATAGTAGCCAGCGCTTCCATCCCTCCGAAACTATCGTTCCCGCCCCCTTCAGGAGCCAGGGTCACACTGGTAGCAAATTCTTTAGGAATACTGAAAGCGACAATCAGACCCACCAGTACGGCAATGCCACATACTTTACAGATCAGGATCCTCTCTGCCCAAACTTTCCGGACCAACTCAATTAAATCTATCTCCTGCTCTTCCGGTGGATAGTTCGTATGTTTCGTGTCTTTTGTTTCCTCTGCCATAAGGACATTATTTCTTTTATTTAAACAGATTGACCATGGTAGCGATCATTGTAGCAATAGAGGCGGTAGAAGTACTGATACTCAGGATCTCCGCAGTAGACATTCTACGTCTTTGTTCTTTGCTGGGAACAATGATCTCACATCCGGGTTCTATCTTACCTGAGGTCCTGGAACGCACCCGGGATACAGTCCCATTTATATAGATTACATACGCTTTTTTCTTCTTTGCCGAATCGGAGAATCCGCCCGCCTGATTGATATAATAACGCAACGTCTGTCCGCTGGTATACAATACCGTATTCGGATACATCACAGCACCATTGATCTTGACTGTACTTATGTATTCGGGTACATAAAGAGTATCTCCTTCGCGCAATACCATATCATAGTCCGACATCGGATTCTGAAGTGCTTTCTCCAGGTTAATACCCACTGAATAGCGGTCCGACACATCTAAAGTTTCTAATGAAATAGAATCTTTTTCATTGAGACGTGCCATACGGATGGCATCTTGTTTACGCTTGTGTTCTTCTTCCGACATCTCACGAATAAGCCGCGCGCCCCGGATATAGGCATCCGGTGTCAGTCCTCCGGCCTTCTCTATCAGGTCACTTAAACGTTCATTTTTCCGGGAAAGCGCATAGCTTCCTTCAAACAGGACTTCCCCTCTTATGGCTACATTCTTCTGTTTGTGATAGGCAGGGCTCCTGCGGATGTATACTTCATCAAAAGGTTTGAGGTAGAAAGATTCTCCCGGACTGATTACATATCCGTCTTTCAGTTCAAAGGTATAGGTTTCGCCTATCTGTGTGGACGTGAAGATACTCTTCGGCTCTTTAATACGCCGCACGACCTCCACTTTCGTAGTGGAAGCAGCTTCCAGCAGACCACCCGCTCTGAGCACCAGGTCTTCTATGGTGGTCTGATCCGCAAACAGATAGGTACCCGGACGGGCCACCTGCCCATGGATAGTCAGAGTAGCTTCTTCCTGCAATTCGTGTATACTGGGTATATAAAGCACATCATTTCTCTGCAAAGGAATATCCGCGACCGTACCGTTGAGAATGCCTCGCAGGTCTACCGAGATAATCTCATGGGTCAGGTCTTCATTCTCCCGATCCAGAATAGCCCGGTTCAGGAATGCGTCTCCGCGCACTCCTTCGGCTTTCTGTATCAGTTGTTTTATTGTATTTACCGCTCCGTTCACCTGATACATACCTTCTCTGTAAACGGCACCGCGTATTTCCACACGGTTTTCAAAACGATCCAGAATAGAATCCACTTCCAGACGGTCACCATCGTTCATCCGGAATACAGAGAAATCGGTTTCCTCCACATTATATACCTGATATTCCCGTCCGCCACTCTTACGGATAATACGTACGGCTTTTTTATAGGCATCTCCCGTAAAATCCCCGCTATACTTGATCAGAGTAGCAATGGTTTCTTCAGGCTTCAATTCATAATACATGGGTCTTTTCACCTTACCTGTGATCTTTACCAAGTTCTGATAAGGCGATACGATAATCACGTCTCCTTCCTGCAGACGTACATCATCCTGTAATACACCGCGCATGATAAAATCATACATATCCAGTTCCACCAGCGTATTTCCGTCGCGTATCACACGTATATTACGCAAACTGCCAATGTCATTTACTCCTCCCGCGCGATACAGGGCATGAAACACAGAAGAGAAAGAAGATAACGTATACGTACCCGGTACGGATACTTCTCCCATGATATTGATCTGGATAGAGCGTATTTCTCCCAGAGTCATCTTGACCTGTGAGATAGGTTCACTTCCGGAAATACCCGCGTATATTTTAGAGAATTCACGCTGCAGATAGGCATTCGCCTCCCTGACTGTCATCCCATTCAGATAGACCGGGCCAATATTGCTTACCAGAATGCTTCCTTCCGGAGATATTTGCTGCCGGATGGTGGTTTCGGAAGCTCCCCAGACATCAATGATCACCTCATCTCCGGGGCCCAGCTTATAATCCTGCGGAGTAGCCAGATTGATATTCGGTTCAAAAGTCAGGTTGTAATTGGTAAAAATATCATGCCCGAATATCTGATTTTCGGATCTGGGTTTAGAACGGGTAGGAGCAATCACCACTCCTGTGCCTGTGGTTACCCCCTCATCCGCATCCGAAGTACGCTGACGGTTTTCCATGGCATCAAATGTATGTTGTACAGTCACACTATCCTGTTGGGCCTCATATTGTTGCTGAAGACGTTTGGCCTGCTCCTGAGTCACGCCTCGCCTCATCAGTTCAGTAGTGATCTGATTCTGACTTTTCCCTTCACTGTGAGCTTGCTTTACATATTGAATTACTTGACTATCACTCATTTGCTGAGCCATAATCATTCCGGATAAGGTAAAAGTCAACACTAATAGTGTAAATAATTTATACATATTTCAGAGTTGTTTATTCTTTAAAAATGTATTTCTGTAAAAAGTAAACCGGCTACAAAAGTAATATAATATTTTTATTCCTTTTATTTTAGTAACCGAAGTTTGCGGAAGAGTGTTAAATTTGAGACCTTTGGTGTTAACTATTTTCTCTTTTTCAGGATTTCCCTACCACAAAGCCTCCGGAATCATACCTTATTTGTATCCATTCCGGAGGTTACTTCCTGGTCACCGCACAAGCACAGAGGCAGGACGCGTGAAAAACAATAAATTAAAAACTAAACAGAAAATGCCTTTATTCTAAAAAATAAATTTATATATTTGCAACCGCAAATCCGGATCTTTCCGCCGATATAGCTCAGTCGGTAGAGCAACGCATTCGTAACGCGTAGGTCGCCGGTTCAAGTCCGGCTATCGGCTCCCTCCTTGATTCATACCAATTTATGGTTTGCCCTGTTCTGTATATCTATATCGCCCCGCATCCGGATGTGTAACTTTCCGTTGGCATCTGCTGTCACCATAACACGTATATCCGCTTCATATACCCTCCCCTGATCCAACCGCTGTTCATGTGAAAACTCTGATACCGGATCCAGTCATAAGGAACAAACGTCATCTCCTCCTCTATGTTGAGATAATCATTCTCTTTCATCGTCCCCTACAGCCTGGATCTTTCCGGAAGCCCGCGTACTGGTCAGGGGCCCTTTGACAGTCCGGATCGTAGCGATCAGCAGTTCAAACCCTGTCATCGTATTACGTACTACCCCATCGTCTATTTCCAGGCAATACCCGCCCTTGCTTCTTTCCGCGATCTCCCAGCCATGTCCGGCAAGGCCCGAAAGAAAATGTTTCTGATACAGCCCTTCCACTGTTTTCCGGGCCGGACAGACCAAACCGGAAACACCTGTAGATGAAAAAATGGCCATACTAACCTACGTTTTAGTTCCACAAAAAAGAATAAACCTCTCTGATTCCTGAGTTTCTCTGGTTCGCACACAGCGGAAAGGAAGGAATCTTCTCCTTTTTTCTTGTATCCTGACTCCTTCCGCTGACCCTGTATGATACAGCCGGTGTATGCTGTGTTGTATGGAAGACCGGAGAGAGGGAACAAATGTAGAAAAACAACGGGGTCGGGGTGCTTATTTCTACCTCAGGCAGAATGACAATGGGCCGATTGTCACTCCCGGTTTCCGGGATACACCTGGAAGAAGATCCTGTACTCCGGCCTAACGAAAAGGGTCATTCTTTCTCAGGAACTACCCTCCTCTCGCCTAAAAAACAGGTGTGGTACTATTTTACAAACCCTTGCCAGTAGGGCGTTTTATTTTCTCACATGTAAAAATTCACTATACGTAATGGCCGCGTTCGGATTGAAATTCACCATTTCCTGCCGTACTCCTTTCAGTCCCCATTTCCACCACAGGAAACGATGTTTATATTCTTTATGAATGATCTGCACCAGACTATCTCTGCTTTCTATATACATCGACGAATCCCGCAGACAGGCATCTACCGTGAGCCAGCGATCTGAGTAGTAGAAACAGCTATCCGGCCGCAATACATAGATCAGACTATCTTTCACGACTGTTTCCGTGCGGGTGATGTACGTTACATCCCGGGGACGCATCCGCAATTCCCGGATCAGCCGCGCGTCTGCTTCCCGGTACTTCTTCAACTCGGCAATCCGCAGTTCAAGCGCGGCTACGGAACGTATACGCAGGCTATCCCGGAACCGGTAACTCTTTGCTTCGGTCATCCATACAGAGAGGTTGCGATCCTGCCGGTTCACCTCCTCCCGCAATTGCCTGTTGCACCGGATCAGCAGCGCAGACAACAGGATGAAAAAACCCATGGCTGAGATCAGGTATTTTTTCATGGTTTCACCAGGATGGGTTTCATAAAATTCGGATATTCTTCCCGAACGTCAAAACAGGGACACATCTTGATCCATTCGTGCGGTTCTACAATCCCGTTGCCATTCAGATCCGGAGAGGTATCCCGGTGTCCCAGCAGTTCGATGATCTCATACTCCCGGCAGATGTGTCGGATCAGCTGATCCATTGACTGCTTCTGCGCCGGTGTACGGGTATCTTTAGCCTTACCAGCCGCGTCCAGCCCACCGATGTAGCAGATGCCTACCGAATGGTTGTTGTATCCCAGGCAATGAGCACCCGGTCTGGTCAGTGCCCGTCCCACCTCAATGGTACCGTCCAGGGCGATCACATAGTTATAACCGATCTCCGCCCATCCCTGCTGCCGGTACATCAGGTCAATATCCCGGGCCCGTATGTCCCGCCCCTGAGGCGTGGCAGAACAATGGATAATAATAGAATCTATCTTTTTCATGTGTTTTGTTTTATTCATTCCTACTCTTCCTTTCTTTGTACCGCCAAAGAAACGAATCAAAGAAAGCGACGCCAGGATAGTTACGATTTATGATTTACGAACCAACGGTCGACGAAGTCAATTACGATTGAAAATACATCCCATAAAGTATGAATGATCTCTCTTCTTTACCCCGGTTACGCTGCGAGACCCAAGGCGACCCTATACTTTTCCTAAGCGTATCGCAGATGTTTGTGACTGAGCCGGAGATCGTTGATCTTTGCCTGAGAAAAGTAAGCTATCCCATTTCCTTAGCGCAAGTCCCCGCTTTTGTATTTTCAAATCGTACACAGTAAATTGTCAACGCTCCGTGATGTTCACATTCAAAGAATGAGTCATGACCGGAGGGAGTAAATCGTAAATTACTTGTTGTCCTTTTTCTCCTCCTCTTGCTCTATCTCCAGGATCTCTCCGCGTTTGCTGAAAAATTTAAAAATATCGACCTTGATCTTTTTCCCTTTCGATTCGAAGTAGTTGGCAAAACAGGAATTGATCTCAATACCGTAGACCGCCAGCATCACTACGGTCGGAAGCAGGGTAGTGCCAAACGCTCCTCCGAAAGTCGCCCCCAATGCTCCGGCCAGAAAGATCCAGCACAGATAATCCACCACCTTATTCAATGTCCGCCGGAGGGCACGGCTTACGCGTATATGCTCCCCTCTCGTACGGGCAGCCTCTACTCCAAAACGCAGATCGGCCAGTACCAATACAATACCCAGGAGGAAAAACCATTGGAGGGGTCCGAGAAACTCCGCGAAACCGCTCAGGAAAGTAGCTGTCACTGCTCCCCATATATTTCGTTCGTTCATCCGGTTCACTTTTTCAGGTATTTCATCAGGAGTGCCTTTCCTTCCGAAGAGATGTTCTTATTTTCTTCTATATTCAGTACCGAAGCAAAAAACTCGTCTAAAGAGAGCACACGCGTATCGATCTCTTCTGTGATGGGTTCGTCGCGGAATTTCTCCCTCAGCCTGTGGATCAGGCTCCTGCATTCCTGGTACTTCTCCGGCGGCCAGTTATCTCCTGCTTTATAGCCTTCCGGAATGGCCTTTTTAAAGATCTTCTTTTCCCGCCCGGCAAATTTCTCTACCAGTTCCGAAATACGGATCTCAGGTTCAGATACACTACCGGGGCCTCTTTACTCAGCCCGGATACTTTTACCTCTTGGCATACTTCGTTGAAGCGTACCATGTCTTTTACTTTCAGTGTTTCTTTCTTCTCCATGTTGTTCGGGTGTTTTTTTTGAATGAATGAATCTTCTGGTGTCCGTATCTCTCTGAGCACACCGGACACCAGGGCTCCGGCATCCTCTTGATACTAACTGATTGACAGCTATTCACAGCCTTCCGGCCGGTAAGGGAATAAGGACTCTCTTTACAAAAATAGAAGAAAAAGAAAGGTGCGCCAACAGGGAAATTACATGATGAAAAGTTAGGGTGTCATGATGAAAAGTTAATCGCACATGATAAAAAAATATCAGCAGATAATCTGTTACTTCTTAACGGGTTACACAAAAAAAACGTCCTTTTTCCCCGTATTCCGGAAAAGGGCGTTTACAAAGCTGCCATTGGGGAGGGGGTATTTGCCAGATACCACCCAGATCTCGTAGATTCGTAGTTAAAAAGTTCCTTCTTGGTAAGGGAGGTGGTATAGATGTTAAAGTAAGGTTGAAGGAGAGGAGAGCCTTTGTGTCTCTATCTATTTTTTACGATTTCCTGGTAGTGTTCCCGCGCCTATCCTTTAGTGTTCCACTCCAGTTTGAACGAAGGTAGTGTCATTCAACCACACACGGGCACTGACATTTCCACATCAGACTTTACAGCTTGCTGTAGCGCACTCACCCACTCTTTAGAGAGTAAGCCGCAGCTTTTTGAACAACTACTCAGGTTCTGATTCGCGCTTCAGCTGGTTTTCCGGCAAACAACCGCAAGAGATGCCTGTTGGCATTTAAATTATAGTGAAATTAACACACTGCCTTTACAGGGGTAGAATACTATGTATTTTCAATCGTACATCGTCCATTCATTTACATGATGACACGTTAAAACGACATGATGATACGTTAACGTGTCATCATGTAAATAAACAATTGATTATCTGATAATTAATCACGATCTTTACAGAAAAACAAACAGATCACAAGATGGGGACGATCCGAAAGAAAAAGAGCCATACAGCCTTCCGGCAGCGGACCGGAAAGCCAGACACGCGACCACAAAAAAACCGGTGCGAGGGCTACGGGTCCTTCTGCCTGATCGGGACTGTTTCCGTACACCTTCGCACCGGAGCAAGACAAAGCAGGTCAGACCCTTGTTTTGAGGAACTCCACTTGTTCGTCCGTCAGCTTAGGCCTTCGTATCCGGGACGGAGGTGTGATACGTATGCCCTCCGGGTTGTTGTAGCTTCTGCGGACAATAGACATGATCCGTGCTTCGCTGATGAAAAACTCATCCCTCGAAAGCAGGGTCAGCGCCCGGTCAAAACGCATATTCTCTACTTCCGTCAGTTCATAATAGCGACGGAGCAGTTTTTCGTCGCGTATGCTCATCAACTCTTTGTCCCTGCCTTTGCCTGGGTTTTTACTCTTGCTTGTACCTGTATTCCTGGCCATGGTATTGTAGTAATTATTATATACTACAAATTTAGACTTATTCTGCCATTTAAAACGTTAAAACGTCGAATTAACGACTGCAAATGTTTGTTAACACATAGTTTTGCAACGTTGATCAACGCGAGAAACTATTCTGACGGGGAAGACAGCTGATCTCCGGAAGAGAAAAACCCTCAATTAATTCACCATTTAAACTTTACATTATGAGTATCAAGTATTCACTGAACCAAATGAGTATCCGGCCTTTTGATCCGGATTGTACCGAGAAAAATTACTATGCCCGCGCACAGGCTGACGGCTACTTAGGTATTGAGAAGATCTGCCACAACATTGCCCGCGCCGGAACGGCGATACGCGGAGATGTACTTGCCGTGAGCGACGGTCTGATCTATGAAATGACCCAGGGGCTGACGGATGGAAAGATTGTGCAGCTGGGCGACTTTGGCAGTTTCCAGATACAGCTCAGCAGCTCGGGCGCGGAGACGATAAAGGAATTTACCTCTGCTAATATCCGCAAAGCGCGTATCCAGTTCCGTCCGGGTCGGATGCTGGTGGACATGCTGAAAACCCTGTCGTACGAACGGGTAGAACAGAAATCAACCACCCGATCCGCGGACGAGAACGGCAACGGCTCAGGTAACGACAACGACGGCTCAGGTAAGGACAACAACGACGACTCAGGTATGCTGGGCTGACAACAGCCGCGGGTGTTGTGAGCCCCTCTTTCCCGCGGACCGCATCTGCCTCACTAAGCGGACCGTCTCCCGGGAAATGTCTTTCCGCTACTCCTGCTACCGAAGTACAGATCTCCGCAAGACGACCTTCTGCCGGAGAGTTTCCGTAGAAACCTTTCGGGAAAAAACGGATCCATCGTCTAAGGAAGATGGAAAAACCTTCCAGGGAAGGTAGACTGACTTTCCAGGGAAGGTCGACCAACTCTCCAAGGAAAATAGACAGACTTTCCAAGGAAGGTAAACCAACTCTCCAAGGAAGATCTGAAGACTCTTCAAGGAAGATCTGAAGATTCTCCAAGGAAGATCTGAAGACTCTCCAGGGAAGCTCAGCAAATTTTCCGGGGAGGCTCTACAGCCTCTCTCCGAAGAGTGAGAAAAGTTTCCGGAGAGCGCTTACCGGACTGCCGGAGAACATCCGTAAGTATCCTTCCTTCACAAAGAAGGATGCTTACGGAACCTTCAGCAGAAAGCGACAGACAACACAGAAAGGCCTATCGGCATCAGTGCCTGTATGATACTGCCCGATCTTTACTTTCCGGCCGCGCCCTACCCGCGACAAGTACAGACAGATCTGAACCGAACCCACAAAGAAAGCGCGTATGAAAAAGAAAATACCTATAAATACATTGTATGTATCCGATCTGGCACAGCTTTACTTCCCCCGATCTACCATACACAGCGCGGTGTCTCAACTCAGACGCTGGATCCTGCTCAATCCGGAGCTGATGAAACGGCTCAATGAGCTCCATTACCGCAAAGGACAACGGGCACTGACCCCGTTGCAGCGCGAAGCGGTGATCCGCTATCTGGGTCCACCGGACATCGTGCAGAATGAGTTGTTATGAAGTACAGAACCTGCCAACCGTAACCCGTATCCTGCCTGAACAGTGTACGGGTTTTTCTTTATTATATACTTATATATTTAACTCTATTTCACAAATACAACTTTCTCTTTTCTTTTTCATGGCTCCCCGAACGCTTCAGATACCGGAAAAACAACCGGGGCTCCCGGATGGCTTATACAGCAAAAAACGGATACCTTTCCGAAGTCAGCACCCATCAAAAATGCCATTTTCTGCCCGTTTAAGCAAAAATCTCCCCCGACAGACAGGAGAGCATTGCCACAACGAAAAAAACGCCTCCGCGCAAAAAATGATAGTTCGTTCCTATACCCTTTATACGGCAGAGCTGTGTACGTTCGTGAAACCATCCGGAATTTTATTCTTTTTTTCATACACCGACATACAACCAGCAGGAAGCGTTCTGCCTGAAAACAGAGGTTTCAATCAAGAGAGAGAGACTTTAGAGAGAGATTGTATCTGTCTCTTTATCTGTCTCTATATCTGTCTCTGATGCGCGCGTAATAAGGTGGGAAAATATACATTTCAGATTCTGTCCGGACTCCGGATAGCCTCCCGCGGGACTCCGGACAGCCTCTCCCGGGAGTACGAAATGGACGCGATCTGTATCTTTTTCCGCATTCGCGCCCCCCTCCGGGAAATAATTTTTTCTTATATCCTTCCGGGCATACAAACCTGTTTTCCGGCCCGGAAGCCTCCCTGCGGTCCTGTAGCTGAAAAAAGCGGATCCGATATACAAAAGATATAATTTATATTTATTAACTATATAATTATATTATAGATGTATAATATTATGACAAAAAAATCCTGGGTGAGTTTTGAGTTTTGAGTGATAAGTTTTAAGTAATAAGTTTTAAGTGATAAGTTTTAAGTAATAAGTTTTAAGTTTTGAGTGAGAAGTTTTAAGTGAGAAGTTTTGAGTAATAAGTTTTAAGTGAGAAGTTTTAAGTGAGAAGTTTTAAATATTAAGTGATAAGTGGGGGGCAACTTAGCATATAGCTGGTAACATACATCCCGATATAGAACCTGCCCCTTAACCTGCTGTTTACAACCTGCCGCTCCATCCTCCATCCTTTTAACTTAGCAATAATGAAAATTCATTCAAATAACTATTTACCTCTGGTATTTACTATCAGAAGTAGTTTTTGTACTTATTTTGTTGATCAGATCATTAAATAAGTTTTCTAATGTATCTTTGGATAATGGATTACTTATCTTACCGTTTTTCTTAAAAATATACTTATTTTTATAAGGGTCAAAACTACTAAAGCCTAAAGTATTCAAATGTTTATCGTATATACTATTAACCTGAGGAGCATCCACCCGTAGCTTTTCATCCCTGAACTTAAAAACCATAGTGTAATTGGCCCAATATCCAGAAGTAAAAACCATCACCTGAATAGATGATCGTTTAGAGATTCCATTCAAAGTTACTTTTTCATTTTCTACGGTAGTCATCCCCTCTTTCGGAGAGGCATAGATAAAAGATAGTGCTTGTATAACTTCTGTATAAATTGCCGAAGGAGTTTTTCCGTCCATACGTCCATACCATACACCACATCATCTACACCTGTGGCAGCGTGCATACCCGTAGGAGTAGCAACAAACTGAGCGTTACAAAAAACAGGAAATATACAAAGCAACCATAGTACACTCTTTTTCATACAACTCTTTTTTGATTCTCTTACTATAGAATCAAAAACTTAGAAATTTTTATTTATTTCTCAAAACGAACATACTTTTTTCATTTGCATCTTTTTTATACAAATGAAACTTTCCATCGATTCTATCCCCCGGTAAAAGTGAAGTGTAGGGAACCGGAGTGAACCGCCACTCTGGGTATAAAAGACGCGCGGCCCAAAGCGTGCTGAAGGGAAGAGCCACATTTTTCTTTGGCACTTTCTTTAGGTCGTATCTATAGCACTCCGTTCGGTTTGCGCCTTTCTACCCAGGGGGGCATCAGGCTACACGCTGTTTTCGTCTTCCGTACCCTTGGGGATAGAACCGGTTGTCTCTTCAGGACTGAGGCGACCGTTGTGGTGACTGTACCGATCTGCGATTCAGGATTGGCAGACCCCTTCATTCACATAAAAAGTCTGAAAGCAGCTTAGACGCTAAAAAAGTAAACGCTATGTGAAGATAACCTCACCTGAATGTAGGTGCCACAAAGATCTTTTAAACGATTTTTCTCCTGATAAATTTATATCCTGCCATTTCGAGTGGTCCGCGTTCATACATAGAGAAAGGCCTGGTACTACGGAAACGCGCATCCATATCCGCTTCAAAGGGACCTACGCGGGAAGCTGTGCCTTCTACAACCTCAGTAACACTGGCAGGAATGGTTATCAGACCGTTGTCTCCACTCTGAAAGGAGGCTTCTCCTACTACCACCGGTCAACCCGTTATGGTTTACATACCTTACCTGAAAAAAACCATTCCTTCATGTAACTGCCTCACTATTTCTGTTAGTGATCTTTACCTGCCAGCTTAGCGAATCCAGACATAGGGCAGGATTGAAAATCGCACTGGGATAAATGGTCAGATTGCTGGCCGAAATGTCATTGTCCATAGGGACCTGACCGTTTGTAGTCTCTTGCATACATGTGTTTGTTGATTAAATGAATGGAGTTAGATGGATAAGAGCGTACCAACTGATATTTTTTAATTCTAACCTGAATAGCAAATGAGCTTTCAGCTGACAGGTAGTATCTTTCAAAAGATAAAGATAAAGATAAAGATAAATTTAAATACAGAAACAGCTCTTCCAGGTACATAAGAGATTTTCTTTTCAACTGTTGTAAAGACATATAACCTTACCGGAGGTGATATGCCTGTTGTCTGTATATAGGTATATATATACTGTACAAATAGACTTTATAGGGTATAGAAATCTCTTTTCCACCTATCCGCCTTAGGCGCTGTGAAAAGGTGACTTACCCGCAGAAAGGAGTATTACGGATCATTTATCCTACAAAAACCTACAAAAGAAAGATCTTTCCGGAGGGAGGGTTCCCAACCGGAAAGATCTACTCAAAAGAGGGCTTACATAAAAGCTTCTCTCACTTGTCTAATTTGTCTTTTGTGAGATACATCCTTCATCTCCCCTACTTTTTACGGCGGTTCCGGAAATAGCCAGGGAAATAATTACAATCCAAAAGTACCGGATAGCTAATCCGCGGAACGCGGCACAGGCTTCCGGGTCCAGGTAACAAAATGGAACAGATTATATCATGCAGAACGAAACTGCGTTTCAACAGTTTTGTTATACAGTGTTATGCTGTCTTTCGGAATGTATTCTCACAAAATAAGCGTGAGGAAAATACCATTGGTAAAAGCGGTACGACCAAGCACCTTAGCCCCAAACAAGTATCGCTCACGCCTATGTGCATGAGCGTTGTACTTATTGTTTCCGGGGCTAAAATAAAAATTTGGTCGTTTTCTTTTACCCAAACAACAGCAAACGCTATATTGTTTTCACAAAACCGGGAAGTTTTCTTCCCGACCTATTATTCATTCATTCATACATGGATGCGACAAAAATACATATTGTCTGTCGGAAATGCAACAAAACTATTATAAATTTAACAATCTTGTTTGCATTTTTTTGTATGCTGCAAAAGACCGGTTCCAACAGGACATAGGCAGGGTCAGGATCTGGTACAAAAAGAGTATCCGAAAGTAAAGAATAGTCCCTGCCTGTTACGGGCAGGAACACATTGCTGATCCGGCAGGAACCTCAGGCCGGGCCAGCCTATGTTCCACAAGTCGTACAAAGACACACGCACAGGCTTCGTCGATCTGCTGCCGGAGATCCCGGTAGTGCCGGTAAAGAAACGCCACATCGGCAGTGAGGTTGCTCACCGCCGATGTGGCGTGGTACTCCAGAAGTCCGGCAAGCATCTCCCGTATGCCGGGCAAGGCCCTGCCGCCTGCCAGAGTGGCCGGACTGTACAGATAGAGCGGGATAAAAATGAACTCCTTTTTCAATTTTACACAATCTACCCGCGCGGGATAGTTTCTCTGCTGATGTGCCTCGTGGAACCCATCGTATCTATGCGGCAGATGTTGCGTATCGGCCAGAAGCGGAGGAAATACTCTGGCTTCCCGCTCCCTGAACTCTTTTTTCTCTTTACGGATCTGCTTCCTCTCTTTGATCCTGGATCACACTGGATAACATAGGTGTGGAATAATTTAGTTGAGATAAAATAAAAACCAATTGGGATCAGCACACTACGGATGACAGTGGCAACTTCTATGCCTGCCCCACAACATGGCGCTGTAGATGGCACAGGTATAGATCCTCAACTCGTCTACAGAATGAATAAACTCTACACGCAGAGCGGCACGACGGGCTTCCAGGAACAATTGTTCGTTGGTCAGGGGTTGTTGTTTTTGCTTTTTCATTTTTTGAAGGTGATTTGATTTATAAGTGATAAGTGAGGGTGGGGTCTCTTCATTTCAGTGGAAAGAGAGAGGGTATCTCTCTCTGATCAACAAGCACTGAACAGAGGGGATGACTTAACAGATCTGTGACGGACTCAGCCGCTCTGCCAGGCAAACATCCTGTACACACTCCTCACGAGAGAATCAGAAGGGCAATGAGTCCGGGTTCTCGTAGCGTGGTATCTTCTTGTCTTCATAGAAGTAGGCACACTCTTTGTTAAACCCACAGAGAAACTTCAACAGCCCGATGTTGCGGCCTTTGGCTATGTCGATCATGGCTGTACCTACGGTCTCATAGTCGTGAAAAGGGTTCGGATAGGTACGGTTGTACACTTCCGGACGGTAGATGAGCATCACCACATCGGCTGCCTCGGCAATCTGTCCGCTATCGCGCAGGCGATGGAGCGAAGGGACGGTGTTGGCAGGATCGCGGTTGAGCTGTGAGAGGGCGATGATCCAGATGTCCAGTTCACGGGCCAGATTCTTGAGTCGGCGGGCCACATCGCCCATTTGCTGCTCTTTGTTGAACCCGCGCATATTCACATTGAGGATCTGTAGATAGTCTACCACCACACCTTCTATGTGATAGCGTAGCTTCATGGTACGTATGGAAGAGAGGATGGTATCGATCCCGGATGTGCTGCGATCGTCGAAATAGATGGGCCTGCCCTGCAACTGGGCTATGGCGTTGTCTACCTCTACCAGCTTCAGATCCATCAGCGGATCGTACAGGATCTGGGAAGCGGGTACTCCGGACTCACGCGAGAGAATACGGGCAGCGATCTGCTCTTTCTTCATTTCCATGGAGTAATAGGCTACGGCAGCCTGACTGTTCATTATCAGGGTGATGGCCAGTGAGGTCTTGCCCATAGAGGTGTCTCCGGCCACTACGATCAGGTCCGAACGCTGCAATCCTCCCGCGCGCTGGTCGAACTCCTGAAAGCCCGTAGGATGTCCGGTGAGTTTGCGTTCGCTCATCAGGTTTCTCGACATCTGTTCACAGACCTCACGCAGGGCATCGTCCAGCGTAGAGATACTACTCCTTGAGGTCTCACACATGGCTTTCAGCCGCTCTATGCTCACTGTGAGCACATCGCCGATCTCGGCATATTCCGAAAAGCAATGCCCCACTAAGTAGTGGCCGATCTCAAAGAATCGCCTGCGTTGCGCCTTTTCGTACAGCAACGTTGCATGCTGATAGACATCGAATGAGAAGTTGCCTGCTATACCTGCCAGTTCGTGCGGACTGATGCCCGGGTCGTCTTTCAACTCATTCATCACCGTGATCAGGTCCGCGCGTTCGGCACGGGCCGTAACGCGCAGGATCGCTTCGAAGATGCGGCGGTGAGTATGCACATAAAAAGTTTCCGGAGTGAGCAGATCGCGGATCTCATCCAGGGATTCACGCTGTGTAAGGATAGTGCCCAGGACCAGACGTTCGGCTTCCGGGCTGTGAGGTAAGGGTTTATTCTCCATATAGTTTGCGGTATTTTTCTTTCCAGGCATCGTAGACCGACGCGCTGCGGTTTAATAAAAATCTGTCGTTGTTCACAGCCGAGAGTACTTCGGCCAGACGGGAAGTATCGTCGCGGCAGACGTGATACATCGCGCGAAGATTGCCTGCCGTGAGTTGCTGCCGGATAGGCACCAGATTGGGGGCATGGCCCCGTATCCACTCTTTCACCCGGACCAGCTTCCGCTCCCAGTCTCCCTCCCCTTCGCCCGCAGACGCGGGCTCTTCCCAATAGGAAGAGCGCAGATACTCTTCTTCTCCCTGGTCGCGCCACCAGTAATAGAAAAGTCGCTGCAACCCTTCTTTGTCACGGATGCGTTGTTCCCGACAGGAGGCAATGGCATAGGAAAGAAAGACTTCCATCTGCCGGGGAAAGATCTCCATCATCTTCCGGACTCCTATTCGGCTCTTACGGGCTACGTGCTTTTTCCAACGCATATCTTCCAGAGCCTGTCTGCGATAGAAGTCGAGTTCCTGTCCGAAGGCGGAAGGGTCGGGAGAGGAAGCAGGTTCTGTGACGGGAACCTGTAAGTCAGAGAGGTTACCTTCGCCTGCGGAAGCTGTAGACCCGCCGTCATGTGCAGAGGATGTTTCGCCCTCTACATCTTCCACCGGGGCAAACAACGGTGACGCGGAGTCATTCCCGGCTTTGGTCCCTCCCTCTGGCGACCCGGGCATCGCTCCGGAACCGGTACCGCCAGGTACAACAGATGTATCGGGCCATATCTTCCCGGTGACTGTACCCGGGCAGGGAGCATTTATCAGGAAGTAGCGTGTCTTATTCCCGGCTCCACGTTCGCCTGCCACGTAGCGGATCAGTCCGGCCTGTTGCAGGCGGTCACGTACCCGATAGAGCGTAGTCACTGAGATCCCCGCCTCCGCAGCCAGGGTGATATTCTTCCGGCTCCAGCTGTGTGGCCAATCGAGCAGATTGGAAGTCCGGAGCAGGTAGAAGTAGAGACGGGTATCCTGGGCAGTAAACGGGTCTTTCTCGTCCAGCTGCCAGAAGCGATTGATCAGTTCGATGTAGGTCATAAGCATACAGGTAAATGATGGAGAAGAGCGGTTGAGGGATAAATCAGCGCTCATCCATATATTGATTGATAGCGCGAATAAAGTCGGCAAGCGTGTGACAGGAGATATACTTCCCCTGCTGACGCTCTACCACCTGCTGCCAGGCCAACTGTTCCGGCAGACGGTTACCAAAGGGTAGTTTGAGCTCTATAGCCAGAAACTGGTAGAAACGGTTGGGATGTTCCAGTATAAAATCGGGACGCCCCCGATCGTTTTGTTCCTGACTGAGTCCGGCAGGGACTTCTATCTGCCGGATGGGA
>Ga0192245_10264_pt1 | contig 25604 bp, 20 predicted proteins | sample Koala_Koa27_M3_FD_131238 | JGI IMG/M metagenome (GOLD analysis project Ga0192245, IMG submission 131238) | Enriched cells from koala feces incubated with labeled cellulose particles, San Francisco Zoo, California, United States - Koala_Koa2-7_M3 ...
TTTCTCCGCTTTTTCCCAATCGAACGGAGTACCGTCTGCCCAAGGAAACATCTCGATGTATTCTTGCGTAGGACAATAGGCGTAACGAGAATTGGTTTTGCTACCATCTACCGCAGAGCCAAAGCCCAAATTGAACCAACCATAATCATTACCATTGGCATTTTTACTACGGCGGACACTATGTAGAATTTCAGTACTGTTTTCCAGAATGTAGCCGCTACGATAGGCATATCGATAATCTTCCTGTGTATTTCCGGACGGTTTTATCAACTGATAATGTCCCTGGCTGTTCATTTGTGTAAAGAAATTATCGCATGCGCCCTTCAGTTTCGTCCACAGTTCAGGTTTGCTGCCACCATACCAAGTGCAGGTATCAGCTTCCAGAGCATATTTGCCTTGATAATAAGGTTGTGAATCATTGAACAAAGGAGACGCGGCGAAAGCCAGCACCTTACATTTCAGTGCCATAGCACCTGCCAAAGTCCAGTGACCGGTCTCCGACTGTGCTTCCGCACCGGTGTAAGCCCACGGCAATGCTTTGTTGGCGATTGCTGTATCCAGCAGTTCCAGCATGAAGTTCACGGTCGATTCAACACTGCGACGGGGCAGGTCATAACTACTTTCGGCACCGGTGAACGACTGGCGGATAATAGGCAGACCGCCGTACCAACGGAAAGCGATAAAGTAAGTATAAGCCATCAGACATCTTGCTTCGTCGACTATACGGGCTTTCTCGGCATCGCTCATGTCGGGCACTTCATTAATGCGTTCAATCAGAATCCAGCAGTGACGTACATTCTCCCAGATAAATTCGTTCGTATAAGGATAAATATTACCGTTCTTGTTTCCGTCAATAGCCGAAGTCAGCGAACCGCCATAGTATTTGGAAAACACAGTGGTATTGTTGAAGAAAATATGAAAGTCATCCCCCAACGCATCGGGCATTCCTTTCCAATAGTTCTGGCACTGCGGAGCAGCGTTCGTGGAATTAGTGGGCAGATTGTAATACTGTGTAGCGTAAACACTTGCCAAGAAGTTACGGGTATATTCCGGATTGGAAAATACCTCATCGGCAGTCACCGTACCACCCGGAGCCTTTTCCAGAAATGAGTTTCCGAACTTTATTTCATCCGTACAAGAAACCATTCCGAGAGTAGCCACAGCTGCTACACCTATGATATGTTTGATATTCAGTTTCATTTTTGCTTAAAAATTAAGTTTTAGACTAATGGTATAAGTACGTTGAAGCGGGTATGAGGGCGAACTGCTGGCACGTGTTTCGGGGTCACCCCAAATGTAAGGAGTAAAGGTCAGCAGATTGTAACCGCTCAATGCCACTTGGGCACGATCCAATCCAATCTTCCTGAAGAAAGGAAGTTTCATGTTATAAGCAAGCATAATCGTCTTCAAACGCAGATATTTCGCATCTTTCTCATAAAGAGCGCAATCCTGATAGTTGTTGGTAGATCCGTTGGTCCAAGTGGCGCGCGGATATTCATAATGCTGCCCCGGTCTGTCGGGATTCCATGTATTCTCAACATGATATTTCAACAAGCCGCCACGGTCTTTCGTCGTACGGTCCAGGAATGGATAGCGGAACACGTCGCTGATGACACGCGATACGTCCCAAGAACCCGTCCACTGCATGTTAAATTCGAAATCTTTCCATGCAAAACCGGCATTCAGACCGGCAATGTATTGCGGGTCGTCGGTATAACCCAACTCACGGGTCTTATCGTCTTCATTGATTATGCCGTTACCGTCCAAGTCCACAAACACGGCATCACCGTCTTTCAAGTCAACGAGTTGTTTCGGAAAAGGCTGACCGAATTTTTCTTCGTACAAACGAGGCGTGTCTTCGTCATAGAAACGGAAGAATTTGTACATATAGCGCGAACCGATCCGGTGTCCCTTCTCATACTGGTAAGCATTGGTATAGGGAGCTTCCTTCTTTTCGATAATCTCATTCTGGTTGTGAGAGAGGTTCAGCGTAGCCCAATAGCGGAAGTTGTCGTTCACCTTGTGATTCCAGTTCAAGGAGACTTCCCATCCCCAGCTGTCTACCACACCCAAATTGGCGTAAGGCGGCTGGAAGCCTACGATGGCGGGTGCAGTGTAGTCTTTCAGCAGGATATCCGTACGGTGTTCCTTATAGTAGTCGAAAGTGGCACGCAGACGGTCGTTCCATAAGTTGACATCAATACCGTAGTTTTGTTTGAATGCCTTTTCCCAAGTCAACTCCGGGTTGTTCTTGTTGTTCACATCCTCATAATAAGCCGGGAACAGTGCAGAGTTTTCTACACCGAAGTTGTAGGCATAACCGCCACGGGTAGCCATCTTATCACTATACAGAAAGGGGTCGGACAGATACATGAAGCGCGAACCACCCACTTTGTCGTTACCTACCAAACCCCATGAAGCACGGAGCTTCAAGAAAGAGATGGCTTTTTTCAAGGGCTTGAAAAAGTTTTCCTCGCTGACCACCCAACCGATAGAACCTGCCGGGAATACACCGAAACGGCGGTCTGGGTGGAAGTTTTCGGAACCATTATAACCTACATTGAATTCGGTTATATAACGATTCTTGTAGTCGTAAGTGACACGCCCCACCAGACCTACATATCCGCGCGGAATGTCCGAATAACTGTCGGGATAGTAATTCTTGCTCTGATTATAGAGCACCAATGCACCTACCGAATGATCGCCGAAAGTGCGATTGTAGTTCAACTGTGCCTCGAAATACCAGTCGCGCGCCTTTCCGGTATCTTCACTGTAACTGACGGGAGTATTTTCGCCTTCTTTACGATAAAGGAGACTGCCATCACTCTGAATAACAGGAAAATAGGTAGCACGCCCCACAGTACCTCCCTTGGTCACGTTGAACATATTGTTATACGAACCTTTGAGCTTAAATGCAAGGCCTTTGGTGATGAAGTCCAACTTCTGATCTAATGCAAGATCTAACTGCAACTTGTTATTATTGTAATGGTAATAACCACCGGTACCTCCACTGCTGTAATAATTCATGGCACCACCTCCTACAAAAGGCAAGGTCAGTCCATCGCTATAATCGGTAGTAGTGGCGACATTCTTTCCGTCAACGATACCCGGACTGCTGAAAGGAGTGGCCTGCAACATACTCATAATCATACCGGAAGCGCCCTGACTGGTACGGGGCTTCTGTGCATTGTCTACCGAACCAGCTAAGTTGAACGACAAAGTGGTAGTCTTACTCACATCCAAGTCAAGGTTGGTACGATAGTTGAAACGCTGATAGCGGTAGTCGTAATGGAAATCGTCAAATTCGGTAAACAGACCACCTTGTGTCATGAAACCGGCAGAAACAAAGTAGCGCATGGTCTTGGTACCACCACTGATGTTGACATTATGCTTGGATTGCATGGTAACATCTTTCATGATGTAATCGACCCAACGCGTACTCGGAAAGCGGATGGGGTCGCTGCCGTCCTTGAATTTCTGAAGCACTCCATCCGAGAACATCGGAGTGAACGTCTCACCGGCAGAGAAGTCAAAGTCATTCCTCTGCATCTGGTTGAAGAAAGACCCGTATTCATAACTGTTTGCCTGCTCTAAGAGGCGAGTCGGAGTCAACGCAGAAAAAGAGGTGTTGATGTCAATTTTGGCCTGTCCTTCTCTACCTCGCTTGGTAGTAATCAATACTACACCGTTGGCACCGCGTACACCGAATACGGCCGTAGCCGAGGCATCTTTCAGCACAGTGATGTTTTCGATGTCTTCAGGGTCAATGTCCGCCATGGAACGTTCCACGCCATCCACCTGAATCAACGGAGCGGAATCTGCCCAAGTACCCTGACCACGTACGAAAATCGTGGCAGCATCCGAACCCGGCTCACCCGAATACTGTACGGTAGTCACACCGGAAAGCTGACCTGCCAACACGTTGTTTACGGAAGATACCGGCGTACGAACCAAATCATCCGATTTCACACTCGAAAGCGCACCGGTCACCGTTACTTTCTTTTGTACGCCATAGGCTACTACTTCCACTTCGGCAAGCATTTCGGAATCTTCCGATAAAATGATTTTCATATTCCCGGCAGTCGCTTTCAATACCTTGGTCTTATAACCAATGTATGAAATCTTAATGTTAGTACCCACCGGGACATCCAATTTGAAATTCCCATCAAGATCGGTTATCACTCCAACCTTACCGTCTTCCGACAAGACATTAGCTCCAATGATAGTTTCTCCATTACCATCTACCACAACGCCTTGAATACCCTTCTGCTGTGCATAGAGATTCACGGAAAGCACCGATAGAAATGTAATGAAGAAAAATTGCCTGAACTCATGCAGGTAACCAAACAGTTTGTTTTTTCTTCTGTTTTTCATGCATTCTTTTTTTTAAGTTAACGATAGTGTTTTTAATTCTCAAATAATAAATGTGCTGCAAATATAACTACACATATAATTCCAAATAATGTGAAATTGTACAAAAGCATGTAATAATGGACACCCGAATAAAATGCCACCATTACATCATCTATTTGCCCAATATTTCCATATTCTTGCACAAATTTCCATCAAAATTACAGAGTCCTTAAAAGGGATCATTGGCAAATACTATCCATCCCTGTACGATTTTGAAGAAAATGATTATTAATCATTCATAATGAAATTAACTCCCGGTAACTAATACTACCTCTACTATTACCACCATTTAATAATGTAGCTATAAACACTAATTCGTCCCCTTATAAGGAACATTGCGTTCCCTTATGGAGGGACGCAATGTTCCTTATAAGGGGACGCAATGTTCTCCATGGAGGAACGAATTAGTATTTACCAAAAGAAGGGTTACTACCTTATCTTTGAAGATTAGTATTTATAATCAGTACCAATAAACGCAACCTGCCCAAAATCTTTCAGATTATGACGTATAATCCAATCAATATAAGTCATAAACATCCAAACAGTATATTGATATCCGGCTGCATTAAGATGACCTCCCATGAAGTATTTGGTACGGAAATCATCTTCTTTTTCTTTTATGGTTTCAATTTCAGGTTTTAAAAACATAATCACATCAGAAACTATAAAAAATAAAACTTTACAGATTCCCTCTCAATGCTTTATCCGCACCTACATCTATCCCTTTCCATGCTTTAAGGTTTGTCCACTCCATATACGATTCAGACCAAAAGGAATGTTGTGCCGGAAGACCTAAAGGCAGAAAGACTGCCGTGCACATATACAAACTCCCCGTATTTATATAAGCCTCGGACATTTCGATCTGGCTTCCGAAAAATCCGATTTTCAGCCATCCATTCTTATCGAAATTTACAGGATGATCCAGTTGCCTATGCATTACAGCAGTGAGAGCACATCGTACCTGTGCTCCGGAAAGTTTTTTGGGAAGCATTTCCAGCAAGGATATTTGAGTAAGAGCGTGGAAAACGCCCAAACGATAAACGATAGAGCGCCCAATTACCGGATAAGTAGCCTCCGGAGAAATCAGTTTTTCCAATTGCATAGCCATTCGTTGATGGCGGGTCAACTGTTTGTTGAGAAATTCACCCCCTTTCATATTATGCTTCTTCATAATATACAAAAGATCTGTCAACATAGGATGAATTACCAAACTATTGTAATAGTCTAAATGGAACTCTTCCCCATCTCCATACCACGCATCACCTTTATACCAATTATCTAGGAAGCGGTTCACACCATAATACAATCTTTGAGTATCATATTCATTCGTGAATTCCAATAAGGCAGTTTCTACCATAGAGGCAAAAAGTAACCAGTTACTTTCTTTAGGTTTTATTGCACGCGTTCGTTTCAACTCAGTTATTATACGAGATTGCGTTTCCGAATCCAAATTCCCCCATAACTGCCTGGGAGCCCGTAATAATCCTTGCGCCAGAAATGCCGCATCCACCAATGGCTGAGAATGACGGTTGTCGAATACCAGATAATCCGGTGACTGCGGATTGACCGCATTCCGCAGTCCCTGAACAGCAAGTTTTATATATTTAGACCTGATTTTCCCTTCTTTTGTATCTTCCGGGCCCAATTCCAGCCATGGAGCAATGCCACAGATCGTTCTTCCTACGGCTTCCAGATAAGAAACATCCTTGCGTAGCGGATCATCAGACAGAGACTCAAACGGCATATTCTTCTTCAGAGTTCCTTCACTCAGATTCACCAACACAGGGTCAGCAATCTTCACTAATGTTTCTACCCAATATGCTCTATCTTCCCCTCCTGTAGGGTGGGCAAACAATCCATTCGGCAGAAAGGAGGCTAATACAGCCAACAACCATACTTTAGTTTTCATTTTGTAGTTTCTTTAAGCGTAATAAAGCCTCAACATAATAATAATCCGCATACGTTAGAGGAACGTCTACCTCTGAGTTTTTATTATAGTTCCCCACACTATGCTTAAGAATAAAACCTCCATTGGTACCCGGTTCAGCAAGATACTCTACCGAAGATAAAGACCGTATTTGTTCTTCTGCCAAACTCAGCCATCCAGCAGCTTCACTGCTCTTATCCAATTGGCTAAGTTCAATAAAAGCCGACGCCATAACTGCCGCTGCTGAAGCATCACGTGGTGCATTGGGGATATCCGGAGCATCAAAATCCCAGTAAGGTACCTTATCTTCCGGTAGATTAGGATGATTTTTAATAAATGAAGCTACTTTACGTGCCTGTTCCAGATATTCCGGTTTGCCGGTTTCCCTATACATCATTGTATAGCCATATAATGCCCATGCCTGCCCTCGCGCCCATGCAGAACTATCCGAATAGCCCTGATGAGTTTGCTTTGCATGTGGCTTCCCTGTTATTGTGTCATAAGATATAACATGATAGCAACTATTATCCGGACGGAAATGATGAAGCAGAGTGGTTCGTGCATGAGTATTAGCAATGTCCATAAAATGTTCCTGATTCGTATCTTTTGCTACAAACGATAACATTTCCAGATTCATCATATTATCGATAATGACAGGATACTGCCATTTACCGTTTGAGTTCCACGATTTAATAACTCCAACTTTTTCATTGAAGCGCGTAGATAAAGATTCAGCGCCAGTCTTCAAAACCTCCAGATAATGAGGATTACTTGTCAAACGGTAACCATTTCCAAAACTGCAATACAACATAAAGCCTAAATCATGAGTATTCGTCATTGTCTTCGCCTCTTCTACACGTGCAGTATACAGTTCCGCATACTTTCTTATTTCCGTCAACGAATCATTTTCGTATAAATACCACAAGACTCCGGGGAAGAAACCGGAAATCCATGATTTATAGCCTGCAGTTTTCAGCTCATTGTTCTCATAAGTTCGCGGTAATATTTCCATTTGATTTTCCAGTTCTCCAGCCAAATAAATGGATTGCCGGGTAGAAATATCAAGCCCTCTCTGCACCACCTCCGACAGAGGTTCTTTTTTGTCACAGGAAATGAAAAGCAGCCCCGAAATAATAACAAGATATATGAATAGTTTTCTCATAACAATATTTTAATCTTATTGATTCAAAGTTTCCAAAAATTCAACTTCAACAATTCTCAGTTCATTGTTTGTTTTCTCTCCACCTTCCGCTTTAAACAGATCGAGTTCTCCGGCTTTAGCTTCTACGACTTCTATAATCTGTCCAAAGGCATCCGAATCATGCGTAGCACCTTGCAAACGAATGGTTATTTTATCCGACCGTACCGGTTTGTCCACCAATAAATGAGCATATCCCAAACTCCGATCAGTTTTTCCACTCCAAATTAAACTTTCACCTGCATATACTTCCAACGGATAAGAGCGCTGTCTCCAGCCCGTCAGTTTGATACAGATATCATCTATTTCAGCACGCCTTTCCAATTTATAAGTAATCCATGCTGTACTCAGTCTACCATCATTCTTCCATTCGCTTAGTTCATTGTCATCAAAGCTTTTCACTGCATCTTTTTGGTTAGTTCCTGCAATGACACTATCGACTCTCACATCTACTTTAGTTATCTTATAAGATGGAGTAGCAGGTGTTTCACCGCGATCAAAGCGAGAAGGTAATTGTCCGGCAGGGAAGAAAGTGCTCAGTCCGTCTTTTACCTCTACCGGCAATGTAGGGAACTCAATAGTGGTCGTTTCCACCCCTTTAGCCTCTGCCTTCAGCTTTATTTTCCCTGATTGATCCGTAGAGCGAATCATTACTCTGGTGATACCACACTCTACAGGGAGTTCTTTAGCCAGAACATAATTATCTTCAGCCTGGGCAATGCCTCCTCTCCATTCGGCAGGTCCCTGCAAGTCAAACTTAATCATATCATTAGCAAGCGGACAGCGATCCCCATTTTCATCAACCACTTCTATTTGAACCATAGCAATATCGGCACCATCTGCAAAAACGCCATTCGGACCATGCATCAAAGTCATTTTTAAGCGCTTAGGTTCTCCAATGGTTGAAATAGAATGTCGGCTGAGTTCTTGCATCTTTTCATCATACGACACAGCTTCAATCACTCCTTTTTCCCATTGAATGGAATCAAATGTGAATAGGAATCTATAGTCTTGTTTACCAAACCCTTTCGATTTGCCATTAACAAATAACTCCACTTTATCTCCTGATGAAACCACATAAACAGGTTTTATTACTTCCGGGGTATAATTCCAATGTCCAATGATATGGGTGTGGCAATTTTCCACATCAACCCAACCATCCCACATTACTTTATGCGCAAAATATCCATCCTTCGGAATTCTCAACGGATCGACGACTCCACTTCTCCGATAATTTTCAGCACCACGACCATAAGTTTGAGTATCGGAGAATACAATCTTTGTACCTCCCGAATTAACCCTGCGTCCTGTTCCCGGGCGCTCACGCCACATATCATACCAACGACGGATAAATTCAACGGTCAACATATCCTGATTCTGGTTATAAGCCGTTGCATTTTGTCCTTTATGTAAAGGCCCTTCCCCTTGTTTATGGAAAGGATAACTATATGCATCCCAGTATTTACGCAAACCCTCATCCCGGCAATATTCTGTCTGAATCATCGGATGATGCTCACTCTTATTGATGTACAACATTTCACCACCATATTCCGCTTCACGAATATCCAACATCTCACGTGATCCGATCGCACGTCCTCCATGCGGATCATATTTATCCCGGATGGCAATCATTTCGAGCATATGTTCACGACTGATAGATTCATTTCCCGATTCATAGAATATAATGCTCGGACTATTTCTCAAATAGATGATCGCATCTCTCATTAGTTCCTTCCGTTGCTCCCAGCGTCTGCCTTCAACGTCTTTCTCTGCATCACCGGCAGGTAACATCTGGATAACCCCAGTTCTGTCGCAAGACTCCACATCTTGTTTCCAGGGAGTTACATGCATCCAGCGAAACAGGTTTGCATTATGCTCTATCATTAAACCATTCGAATAATCACTCATCCAGGGAGGCACAGACATTCCAACTCCGGGCCATTCATTGCTCGACCGTTGTGCATATCCCTTAAATTGTATAACTCTATCATTCAGCCATACTTTTCCTTCGCCAAAACGCGTTTTACGAAACCCAGTTCTGGTAACTACTTCGTCTACAACCTCATCATTTACGATAAGTCTTGTTTTTACATCGTACAAATAACCATATCCCCAACTCCAGAAGTGAAGATTATCAAGTGGAGCCGATGCCTTTAAAGTCACTGTCTCCTCCGGTTTTACCGTGATTTGCTTTCCCCGGAAAGAATTGACTAACTTACCATTATAATCCAGAATATCTACCTCATAATTAACATCAAAAGGTTTCTTATACTCATTACGCACTTCTGACTCTACATTAACAATGGCCTCACGAGCTTTCACTTTAATGTCCGAAGCATACACATAGACTCCCGTAGTCTGTAAATTACTGTATAAAGGTAGAGTCTGATATAATTTACCTGTCACATGCAGCCATACGTTTTTAGGAATTCCACCATAATTGGCATTAAAATTCCGATCATTCCACTGGAACAGACTACCTGTTGCACGCTCTTTGTATCTCCAATCATTATCTATCCTTAAAGCAATAACATTTTCTCCACCAAAATTCAGGTATGGAGTCAAATCAAAGCCTACCGCCATCACGCCATTTTCATGCAAACCGATATGTTTTCCATTCAGATAAAAGTCCGCAGCCTGACGTACCCCTTCAAATTCTATAAAAACTTTCTTTCCTCTCGCTGTCTTAGGCAATTTGAAATGTTTCCGATACCAAACAATTGTATCGGTCATACCCCTTTATATTAACCTTGAATGCTTCATCTTCATTAAAAGCATGAGGCAAAGTTATTTTCTTCCAGTTTTTATCAGGAAAATCCACCTTTTCAGCTCCTTCAATATCTCCAATATGCAAGAACCATTGAGGATTAAAATTGTATTTCTCACGCACTCCATTATTAGCAGCAATGGAAATCGGAAGCGATACTAAAACCGCCAGGAGAATCGATATAAGACAATAATTTTTCATGGTATAATTCTATAATATAAGTATGTTGCAAACATAGCAATGCATATAGAAAACGGCAATGTAAAAGCGGACAAAAGCATAGACAAATTGTGTTTCTCAACGCTTATTGAACCAAACGAAGTGGAGTTAACGTTACAACACCACAAAGTCCGGACTGCTTTGGTTCCCAATTCTCCGCAGAAAATTTACCGTCCTCTCCTACATTTTCCTTCCGCCTTGCATTGAAGTTGGTATTATAGAATTTTCTCCACTCAATACCCTTTTTATCAAGATCGGCTATGCGGTTAGCCATCAGGTTTGAAACCCTAATTTTAAGTTTACTATTCTCTTTCAGAAGATTTCCGGGAATTTCAATACTATAAGGAGCACTGATAAGAGTTCCGATGTATGTATCATCCACATAAACAGAGGCACTTTCATGCACTTCTTCCACACTTAAAAGCCAAACTGGAGCTTGAACAGGTAATGCAGGAATTTGTGTTACATATTCTGCAGTGCCGGAAAACACTTCGTATTCAGAACCATAAGTAGTCCAGGATTCAAGCTGTCGAACCGTTTTTGAAGCAGGTAATTCCGGACCTCCTTTCACAAAAGTCAGCGTCCAGTCACCCATAACGCCCACCGGATCTCCATTTTCTTCATAATAAGGATAAGATTCTCCATTTGCCTTCCCTTGGAAAGTCTCTATAACCAAAGACTCATCAGGTTTCATCTGAATATAGATTTCATGTTTACCCCCATCTTCCTTCACCTTTGCATAACCTGCTACACCACTCATCGGATTATATAAGGCAGCAGAACGATAATCTGCATTAAGTGTAATCCACCCGTCAAATGCTTCTTTTGCAGGATTCTTAATAAAATAATAAAAATCACCATTATCCTTTATGCGACGGATACATTGTAAACCGGAAGCTACAATCTTCTCCGGCCTTACTTCTGCTTTATCCACTAATGCAGATAAGTCATCAGACAAAACAATCTTTCCTTTCCCATAAGAAGCCATACGTACATTACCTTGCCCGGTAAACGACAGTTGTTCTTTAAGATCATTCAATCGTTTTTCGGCCGTCTCCATATCAGATAATCCGGGAACACCCGTTGGAAGAATTTTATGGAATAATATCGTAGCCCCATCATTGGCCAGATTCATCAGTTTTTCGAATGTCTCTGCAGGGATCAGATGAGTTTCAGGTACAACAATCGTTCGATAATCATTCCCACCTGTAGATAAGACCGTCTTTTTATAAGTTACATCAAGCAATTGCTTATCTGATATAGCATCCCATGAATAACCGTTTTCCGTAAAGAAATCCCCACATTCTTTCATTGACAATTCATTGAAAAGATGACCGGAATCGAAATGGCTCAACATACCTCTTTTCCTGGGGACAGACCATAAATCGGCAATAGAAAAATAAAGTAGAATATCATTAGAGGGTTTACCAGCCTGCAAGAAACTTTGTGCCCGGGCTACATATTGGTTATCGTTCCAAAATCTTCCCAGAAACTATTAGCCGGAGTAAAATGTACGGCAGCATAGAAAAGCCATCCGGGCCACATGGCATCCTGAGGAGAATATGCAGTGCCGTGATAAAATATGTGATTGACTCCAGCTAACAAGAATTTATCAACATTCGACTTCACCATCCCCAAAGTAGATTCAAAATGCTCACTCAACCATGTACACGTTTCCGAAGAAACCAGTTTCTTGCCTGTGACATGTGCTGCCGAAGACGCACTTTTCAGATTTACAATATCATTTCCCTCTATTTCCGGGACATCACTTGCCGCATATAAATCGAGCACATTAGCAGGAGAACCATGTGCTTGATTTCGGATTCCCTTTCCTTGCCTGGCTGCCCATTATTGCCAGTTTTTGGTATACTTATCAAGCAAGAGTTCGCTGATAGTCATACGATAATCATACAATATTCTGCTATTCATCTCCGATGTATCCAATCCAAGCAAAGCCGGCAAATATTCTTTCAGATCATATCCCTGGAACTTCTGAAACTCCACAAAGAATTCAGGCGTCCAGTTAGATTCTCCCGAAGCATCATCCACTTCATACGAGTCATTAAAATAATATCTCAAATAGCTTAAATCTTTTCCTTTAAAAGCTTCATCAAACTTATTCAAATAAGTCTTTAATGCATCTTCTGAAAAATGATCTATCACCAGTCCTTCTCCACCCGGGCCGGAACGTTCTACCATTTTCCCATGATCACCCTGAAATAGCGCACAAATCATCCATTCACCTTCGGGAGCAGTCCATACAAGCTTACCTTCAATTACTTTATCAGTCAGATCTATGACCTCCTTGAAGCCGTTCTCTGAGATTCTATTAGCCGTTACTGCCAGTGGCGGAAGCTCTTTTTCATAACGAACCTGATCAAAAGCATATTCTTGGCGCGGTTGATTGGCTGCTAAGGGAAATTTCACGTCTGTAGTTTGCAGTTTCCTATTACTTTGCATACGCACTAATGGCTGTTGCTTATAAGAAATCACATCTGTTAGTGTTTGTCCGCCTTTCAATCTACACACTTTTGAACTCATATTTTTGGAAGCCTTACCCTCATCAATCCAGGGACCTCCGAAAGGCCACCCCGAAGCATTAGCAAGATCCACCCCCAACCCTAACCGCTTCGCTTCCCGAAGAGTATAAGTGAAATGTTCGACCCATTCAGGAGACAAATACTCTACAAACTGATCTTCAGTTCCACGAACCCCATATATAGGAGTTATTTCAACTCCACCAAGTCCAGCCTTCTGATATGCTTCAAGTGCAACATTCAAATCTTTTTCATTAACGGCACTCCCCATCCACCACCAACGAGTCCACGGTTTCATCTCCGGTGTAATTGTCGGCCATTCTACTTGTGGTTTCTGCACCTTACTACAACTACACAAACTGACCGCTACTAACAATACAGTAGCTGACTTGATGATTCTTTTATTGAGTCCAAACATATCTAAGACGGTTTAAATGATTACTTTACTAATTCCGGGATAATTCCTTAAAACATTATTTCAGCCAAACACTTATACATTTCCCTACCCAAATGCTCCGCCGATTTTTTATTAAAATGAAGTCGGTCGTTCAATAGCTCCGCATCAGACATATCTATCAGATAAGCATTTGAATCTTCCTCTGCCAGGCGGCGCATACCTGCTTCCACCTCACTGCTGTAGGATTTATTACTTCTGGCAACTGTGCCGAATATAAAGGGAAGCTTCGAATAATCCTTGCCTGTTTTCTGACTTAAATGTGTGCGTACATAAGTGACTACAGCCTTCAGATTATCATAATAATCTTTTCCCTTACGCTGATCACTCTCTCCCTGATGCCAGAGAAAAGCATCTATTTGATACCCTTCTTCCAACTTCGAAAGAGTTTGATCAATGCAAATATCTATTTCCTGAATAAATGACAATAATAACGATCTTCCTCCTTTAGATGTCGATTCTGTTTGAGATAACCATTCAGGATTTGCCGACCAATATCTTCCTTTTGCAGAATCATAGTTAGGGGCAATAGAAGTTCCGCCAACTGCCCATTTAATCACATAAAATTTCTCTTTCAATAACTGTTCCAGCCAATAATAAGTCACAGCGTCATAGGCCCATAGGGCATTTCGCTCACTTCGCGCAGCCCGGGGCCAAAAAGGGATAAATTTTCCGTCCAGATCATTCTGTGCAATCCGGCAATAAGGATATACCCCTTCAGAATACTCTACAGTATCTTTTGCCAATGCTTTAATATAGTCTGGTAAATCTTTATTTGAGGTCCGTCCGTCAGTATTCGACTGACCGGCTGTAATTATTACATGGACCGGCTTGGATGCAGCCATATAACAGCTACTTACAGCAAAAATAAGAGAGAAAATAAGATGTTTCATCACTTGCTTCATTAGATTTTCATTTTCGTTTGTACTTCACTTTCTCAAAAAAAACTTTAAGTTTTCAATCAAGTTTCAAGCTTGCCAATTATTTCATAATAGACATCTTTTTTCATGGTTTTACTTATTTAAGATTTACTTCTATCACACCTCCATAAGGATTAAAGTCGAAAACGGCTTTATCTGTATGAAGTTGCACAGGCAGTTTCTTCCCGTCTTGTCTGACGGAAATCTTTTTTATATGCTTTCCTCTAATAACCAGCGTCAGTGGTTCTATAAATAGCTCCTTATCCAAAGTCAATCCCGGAGTAATTCTCAAATGATTCTTTTCGCACACAATATCCAACTGAGTTGCTCCCTTTTCTTCAACATAAGCCGCCACTTCACGGAATGTCCCAACCCAGATTTTATCTTCCTTTGCCTTGACCTGATCTAAATGATCCCAAAAGCGTTGTGGATCACGAAAAGCGTCATAACCATAGGTCAGGCCATGTGTCATACCTACGCCCCAATCATTGGTTTCTATTAAAGTATTTACCCAGGCCTCCAGATTCTGAGGAGTAGATTTGCTACCGATAGAACGTTGTTTGGTTCTTGTACCTACCCGGTTCTGAACTGCAATCTTCTTAGCCTCTTCTTTCTTATTGTTATTAGGATATACAAAAGTACGGGGCATGACTCCTGTATTGGCAAATATGGCACTATCGTTTTTATAAATATCCTCTCTGATTTCCTCTAATGGAAATCGGGCAAAATTCTTATGTTTCCAACCATGATTTGATATCTCATGTCCTCTGTCCGATAAGTCTTTCACTTGCGACCAGCTCATCCTTGTGGTATCTGTAGTTAGTCCACCATCGCTATTAATCTTAGAACCATTAATAGCAAATGTCCCTCGGAATCCCCTTTTTTCAAACTGAGGAGCAACCAATGAATATTGTTCTGCCAAGCCATCATCGAATGTATAACTGATAGCACAAGCCTTATCGCCTTTATACGGAGCAATAGCCAAAGTATAGTATTTTTTTAAAGCAGTCTGGACAACAAGAGTGTCTTGTCCACTCATATGGTAATGAATTATCCCCTTCTTTGTGAAAGTTATCTGTTTGGCATTTACCGGCATCCAAATACCCAGTGCAATCAAGAGCACGAATAGCTGTCTCATATCTTCTATTTTTCAATAATATTAAAATGTATCGCAAACTTAGCACCATTTAAAAAAGAGGCAATGTAAAAACAGACAAAAACATAGAAAATCGTGTTTTTCATCAAATCCCAGTACTTCCACCCCCTACTGAAACACACTTGCTCCGTACCAACACCGTACTTTCTCTGTGTAGAGGTACCTCTGAGTGGAGAATGTACGGAGCAAGTACGGTTCGGATACGGTCCAGGTATGAACAAGGTATAAATGCCATACGAAAACAAATATTACATGCATCTGTACATACCTCTATATAACAAATGATGCAAATGCCCTACTTTAGCGGTGAATTTTTCAGTAGAATTCATAGAGATCAGATGACAATTAATAATCAATACTTTAATTATATGAAAAGAAGATATACCTTTTCCCTACTCTTGTCTGGAGCGCTTCTTTTTTCGTGTGCACAACCCCGACTGAATATTGATAACTTTGAATGGGGAAAAATCCCTCAACAACCGAATTTCTCCTGGGCAGAGAATGTAGGTAGCCGGCAATTACCGGATAGTAGTACAGTGGTATCCGCTAACTCCTTCGGTGCTGTTGCCGATAGTACGGTTCTTAGTACAGATGCCATTCAAAAAGCAATAGACAGTTGCGCACTCTCCGGAGGAGGAACCGTTACGCTGCAACCGGGTTATTATCTGACAGGAGCACTTTTTGTCAAAAGCGGGGTTAATCTACAAATAAGTAAAGGCGTGACCCTGATAGCCTGTTCTGATATTCATTGTTATCCGGAATTCCGCTCACGCATTGCAGGTATTGAAATGGTATGGCCCGCAGCAGTAATAAATATCATCGGCGAAGAGAAAGCATCTGTCAGTGGCGAAGGGACTCTGGATTGCCGGGGTAAGATATTTTGGGATAAATACTGGGCTATGCGGAAAGAATATGAAGCCAAAGGTTTACGCTGGATTGTGGATTACGACTGTAAGCGTGTCCGCGGTATCCTCGTTGAAAACAGTTCGGACGTCACTCTAAGTAATTTCACATTGATGCGTACCGGTTTTTGGGGATGCCAGATTTTATACTCTGACCACTGTACAGTAGACGGATTAATTATTAATAACAATATTGGCGGACGTGGACCCAGTACGGATGGCATCGATATCGATTCATCCACAAATATCTTGATAGAAAACTGTGAAATAGACTGTAACGATGATAATATATGCCTGAAGGCGGGTAGAGATGCTGACGGTTTACGTGTGAATCGTCCTACAGAAAATGTAGTGATACGCAATTGTATCGCTCACAAAGGTAGAGGATTGATTACATGTGGCAGCGAAACTTCCGGCAGCATACGCAATGTACTGGCTCACGACCTCAAAGCCATGGGAACTTCGGTTATATTACAACTGAAAAGTGCCACAACCCGTGGTGGAACCATCGAGAATATTTTTGTAACCCGGGTAGAAGCCGAAAATAACCGCAGAGTTCTTGGAGCCGAGCCTAACTGGAATCCTAAGTACAGCTATAGTACACTGCCTGAAGAGTATAAAGGTAAAGAAATACCGGAACATTGGCAAACTATGCTCACCCCGGTAGATCCCCCAGAGAAGGGCTACCCTCATTTCCGTAACATATACTTATCCCATGTCAAAACAACCTATGTACGGGAATTCATTTCCGCCTCCGGTGAAAATGACTCATTACGCCTGGAGAATTTCTATCTGCATGCTATTGAAGCACAGGCTCAGAAGGCAGGAATGATCCGTTTTACACGGAATTTCAACGCGACAGAAATAAAGCTCTCAGTACCGGAACCTCATTCTATGCTGTTAGAGGAAAATGAACAGAGTAATATCCGGATAGAATATGTAAAGACTGTCAGCAATCAAAATACTGTTGAGAATCAAGCTAATTAAAGTATAGCCTCTTTATATCGTATGGCTCTTGCTGGATAATACATGATCCAACAAGAGCCATAATCATATATCCCCCCCTCTTCCACACATTAACACATTTTAGTTTTATTCCTATAGGGAGTTCTTTTCCCGCCCCTGTCTTTAATTATGAACTATAAACTAAACTAAATTAAAACAGTATGAAACAACTTTGTAAAAAAATGGCGGGAGCTGCAGCTATTCTCTTCATCCTTGCCGCATGCAGTGAGAACAATTCCAATTATCCCGAAGAGTATGTAGGCTTTGACAAGACTACCAAGAATTATTCATTTGACAGAAGTAAAGATGTTGAAGAGTTCGACATTAAAATTATCGCCGCAGAGAAGAAAAAAGAAGACCGGGAAGTCCTTATCAACGGAGTAAGTATGCCAGGACAAACTGTCGTATTCAGCATCGAGGATAAAAAGATTATTATTCCTGCAAAAAAGAAATCTGCCAATCTGCACGTGAAGATCTATCCCAAGAAAATTAAAAATAAGGCAGAGTTTCGTATAGTCTGTATCCCGCAGGACAAGGAAGCAAAAAGAACACAAATCACGGTCTACCTGGAACCCAAATAACCTGAACCTGACTTTCACTATAATAAATAACTCAAGTTTCGCAAGCTCAACTTTCGCAGTTAACAAGGCTTCAGTTGACAAGGGAACAAGGGAGATAGTCTCACAAACAATTCTCACCTATCGTATTCTCATGAAAAGTCTGACATTCTTGCCTTGTTCCCTTGTCAACTGAAGCCTTGTTAACTGCGAAAGTTGAGCTTGCGAAACTTAAATAAATAACGAGAATGAATCAGCAAAAGATCCAATTTCTCAAATAAAAAAGGATTTAGCGTAGGGAGTTTTTTCATTTTAACTGTCTTTATAGGAAAGAAAGATGAAGAACATGGAACAAGATTTTGAAAAAATACTCAATAAGCTCGTAGCCTCCACCCGTTCGCCGAGAGGAAAATTTTCCAAAGCTAACAGTTGGATACTTCTTGAAAAACGGTTACCACGTCTGCAACGCCGGATCCTTTCATTGCGCACTATGGCGAGTGTAGCAGCCGTTGCCGTGCTTTGCGTACTGGGATGGTGGGCATACTATATGTTCGCCCCGGTACCATTGCAAACCGTATCCACGCTGGCAGAAACACGTAGTATAACGCTACCCGACCAAACAGAAATAGTACTAAACCGCTATTCAACTCTGACTTACCCCGAACGGTTCAGAGGAAAAGACCGGAAAGTACAGTTGCAGGGTGAAGCTTACTTCGAAGTCAGTAAAGATGCGGCACACCCTTTCAAGGTGGAGGCCGAAGCGGTTATAGTACAAGTTTTGGGTACTCATTTCAATATCGAAGCCTATCCCGAAGATGCGCAAGTTAAAACAACGTTACTGGAAGGTTCTGTTGCTGTCAGCCTCATCGGTAAAGAAGAAGAACGCCTGGTACTCTCACCTAACGAAAGTGCCATTTACAATAAGGATAAAAAGAGCTTAACTTTACACACCGAAAAGGATGCATCGGAAGAGATTGCCTGGAGAAACGGAACACTGCTTTTTAAAAGTATTCCCCTGCAGGAGATTGTCCGGCAACTTTCCAATGCTTTTCATACGGACATCCGTATAGAAGATACTGATTTGCAGAACTACCACATGACGGCTACTTTTTCCGATGGTGAAACATTGGAAGAAATTCTTTCTTTGCTTTGTCGCAACCAAAAGTTTGGATACACAAAAACTAATGACACTATAACGATCACACAAAAATTAAACTAGAATGAAATCCTCTATCTGCTCACCCCGCACCATCAGGAAATTATTCCTGGTGGGAGCGGTTCTCCTCTCGACCTGTACTCTACAAAGTACGCTCGTATTTGCCACTTGTGTTTTACAGGCCAACCCTTCACAAACGCGTTTTAGTATTAAACTACAAAATGCTACGTTGGAAGAGTTTGTGAAACAAATGGAACAAAAAACTGGTTACAGCTTCATCTATGGAGAAGAAGTACGCTTGAATAGCCGTATCACATTGGCTGTCCGCGATCTCACTATCAATGAAATCCTGCGGAAGGCTTTTGAAATGCAGCCTATAGGCTTCGAAATATCAGGAAAACATATTTTGCTACATAAGCGGCCCATGCTGCAGAAAACCGTAAGCCGACGGTTCACGATCAGCGGATACGTGACGGACGGAGCGTCTTCCGAGACGCTGATTGGTGCCAATGTTCTCGATAGTCGTCAGCGTGTGGGCACTGCCACCAATCCTTTCGGTTTCTATACCCTCACCTTACCTGAGGGAGATGCAGAATTAAGTTTTTCGTATTTAGGGTACGAAACACGGCACAGTTCGTTCCCGCTAAACCAAGACACCGTGCTCAATATTCGCCTGAACACTAATAACGAACTGGCGGAAGTGATCATACTTTCGGATAAAAAGGAAGCTGGTATCCAAGCCACTGCCATGGGTGCACATGAGATTCCCATGGCACAAATACAACATACACCCGCTGTACTGGGGGAGGCTGATATATTGAAAACCATCCAGCTAATGCCAGGCGTACAGGCAGGAACCGAAGGCTTCTCCGGTTTATATGTACGTGGTGGAGGACCGGATCAGAACTTGATATTGTTGGACGGTATTCCTATATATAATGCCGACCACCTATTAGGGGTCTTCTCTATCTTCACACCCGAAGCTGTGAAAAAGGTTACACTGTTCAAGAGTTCTTTTCCGGCACGTTATGGCGGACGTCTTTCGTCTATTGTAGATGTGCGTACCAACGACGGGGATATGAAACGTTATCATGGCGCACTGAGCATAGGTACACTCACTGATAAAATACATTTGGAAGGACCTATTATCAAAGATCGCACTTCTTTTTCGCTTAGCGGACGTACCACGCACACAGCTTTTATGGGAAAAGCTTTCAGTAGTGACGGTGATGAATTCAATTATTACTTCTATGACCTCAATGCCAAAGTAAACCATAAGTTTAACGATCGCAGTCGGCTTTTCCTGAGTTTTTATCATGGAAAGGATCACTATCATTTTAATTTCAAAGAGAGTTACGGTACTAGCGATTATTATGAGAGCAAAAGTGGACTGAACTGGGGAAATACAATCGCTGCAGGGCGCTGGAATTACGTATTTACCAATAAACTGTTTAGCAATACAACCGTAGCCTTCAACAGCTATCGCATGATTTTAAAAGGTAGATCAAAAGAACAAAATATTTACTCTCAATCACAATCCTACTTCTATCAATACGATTCTGAGTATCGTTCAGGAATCCGTGACTGGAGTTTCCGGACTGACTTCGATTATACACCCATTCCTTCACACCACATTAAATTCGGTGTAGAATATCTATATCATACCTTTCGTCCGGAAACCAATACTTCGAAAATGAAAGAAGAAGAGAATGGTGTAACTGAACAAGACACCTTATATAATAGCATTTCAAACAGTTACCTGCATGGACATGAGGCTTCCGTTTATGCAGAAGATAATTTTGATATAGGCAGCCGCACCAGCTTGAATGCAGGAGTACACGTTTCTCTGTTCAACACACAGGGTAAGAATTATTTTTCTATACAACCGCGACTTTCCGTTCATTATCGGTTCGATCATGGTTTCTCAGTAAAGGCATCTTTCTCGCAGATGGCACAATATGTACACCAACTTTCCTCTACTCCACTCGCCATGCCCACAGATTTATGGGTGCCCATTACCAAAAACATACGTCCTATGCGTGCTAATCAATACTCCTTAGGCGGATATTATACCGGAATTCGGGGTTGGGAATTCTCCATTGAAGGATATTACAAACAAATGCGAAACGTACTGGAATATCAGAATGGGGTTTCTTTCTTTGGTAGTTCAACCAATTGGGAAGAGAAAGTAGAAATGGGTGAAGGTCGTTCGATGGGTATAGAATTCATGGCGCAAAAGACCATAGGTAAAACCACCGGCTGGTTAGCATATACCCTGGCTAAAGCAGATCGTCAATTCAAAGACGGCAGTATTAACGATGGTGAGCGTTTTCCCTATAAATACGACCGTCGGCATAGTATTAGCCTCTGCGTGAACCATAAATTCAATGAACGCATTGACATTGGCGCTTCTTGGATATATAACAGCGGTAGCACAGTTACCTTACCTGAACAGCAAACAGTTATTCTCAAACCTGACGGTAGCATAGAACAGACTAACTACATCTCCAAACGCAATAACTACCGTCTACCTGCCAGCCATAGATTGAACATTGGAGTGAACTTCAACAAGAAAACCAAGCATGGCATGCGCACCTGGAACATTAGTCTCTACAATGCTTATAATTCTATGAACCCAACATTTGTTTATGGCAAACGACGGGATTATGATTACCTAGCCTATAAAGATGAATACGGTAAATACACAGGTGGTTATAATACTTCAAAGCTATTCATAAAAAAAATAACTTTGCTACCGATTATTCCGTCTGTCACCTATACATACAAGTTCTAAGATATGACAACAAATAACCATAGAACCGGAAACAAAAATATGAAAACAAGAATTTACTTTTTACACCTTATTATATATGCAGGTATTATTTTTTTCTCCACCTCCTGCGAGAATGAAATTCCTTATACTCCGGCTCACAGCGAACCGCAGCTCATTATGAACGCACTCCTGGATGCCGGGGAACCCGAAAACTATGTATATCTCAACCTAAGCGGCATACATGGCCTTTCCCATGTAGAAGAAGCTACTGTAAACCTATATGTCAACGGATAACTTATTGAGAAGGCTGAAGAACTTCCTCCACTCAAACCTATTGGCAGTCTGGATATGGTCTACGATCCCAATGCACCTCTCAATAATCTCCCTGAAATAGCAAAACGCAAAAAATTCCGCATCACAACGGTATTAGCTCCGGGAGACGACATTCGGTTGGAAGCTACAGCAGAAAATGGAAAGTATCATACTACGGCAGATGTAACCGTACCCTATCCGGTAAACCCCATTCATGTCGATACATGCCTTGCCTCTCTTAGAGAATACAATGGCTGGGGAACCTATCGCCAATATAAAGTAACTCTACAAGACCGTCCTGGCGAAAAAAACTACTACCGTTTGGACATACGTAATGATATTACGACTTATGGACAGTATGACAATTATAAAGACACTATCGTATACTCCCGTGAAACGGAAGTAATAAATAGGGAAGATGTTATACTAACAGGTGGTAATCCCAGTAATAGTGAAGATGACGAAGATGATTTTTTCGGTACTTATATTGAAAACAAATACAATGTTTTCACGGATGGGCGCTTTTCTGGTACTACCTGTACGCTTAAGGTTTACACCAAGCTTTATAATCATGACAATTCAGGACTCTATAACGTCACTCGCCGCTCCAAAAGCATCACTGTCCGCCTGCTCAGTATCAGTGAAGCAGAATTTCGCTATCTGAAAGCTTTAAACTATCTGGAATCAGACAACTATGAGGAAGCACTCATGGAACCTGTTATCATACCAAGCAATGTAAAAGGCGGTCTCGGATTTGTAGGAATCAGTTCGGAAACAAGAATGACAATGCAGCTGCCTGATGAGATTATTGACAATGAAAACTTACCACCATATACTCAATAAGATTATACCATGAAGCATTATATTCTTCTCTTGTTAATAGCCGTGTCTTTCTGTTCCTGCCGAAGTTCGCGCAGCATGCAGAAAGAATTGAATGGCATGCGTAGCAATCTTTTCTATGAGCTTATTTCGCAAGAATATACCGGCAAAGTCAAAGACAGCATCTATCTGGATTTTATAGATTACTCCAACACTGATTATTACAGCACTATCAAGCGGAAAGGTGGTTTCTTCATTCCACTGATTATCTTTAATAGACAACAGGATCGCTTCCGCACACGGCTGGGTGAGCATTCTCTCAGCCAACTTTATCGTGAATTCCTCACGGATGCATTATTAACCGAATGTAATAGTAGTACCTGCTTCCAATTAATAGATAACAAAGACAATCAAGTTCCCGCTGACTCTGTTTACCGCCTGGAGGTAAAAGTCAGGCAGAATGAAACAACTGGTGGCGTTGTTTTAAATGAAAGCGGATTTATTTGGTTCGAAGGTGGTTACATAACCTTGCAAAGCGCTCGTTACCGCCCGGCACAAACTCAACTTTCCATTTCTATACGTTTTTCGCACCATGGCGATTGCTTGTTAGACAAAACCTACAATGTCAAGCATAAGCAGTCTCGCAGAGATCGGAGCTATGAAGATTTCTATGCCGCCAATCAAGGCTGCCTGGATGATATGGCAGAATGTCTGTCACTTGCCACCCGGGAAATTGTTGAAGAAATCAGCCAGGAGCTGAATTTACTCATGTCCGCCCGATAGCCTATTATACATTCCACGCAAAGCATCCACTATCATTCTGATCGACCGTGTACGATAACCATATTACATTCATATTACAAAAAAGACCTCAAACAATCAAAATAACATCATATAATTGATCTATATCAAAAAATAGTCATCTAAACAGCACTTTCTTTCTTTTTCGTTTTTGTGTTATAAAACATATTTCTATATTTGCACAGGTAAAAAGAAAAAGCTAAGCGCTTAGAGCTGTTTTCAATAGGTATTAGATTTTTAGAGTTAGAATTGTTTTTAGGTATAACAAATTAAAAGTAGGTATTATGAAACGTTTAGGATTAACATTAATGGCAGCAGTCTGCCTGACTGCTACGACATTTGCAGCAGGAAATCAACCTACAACTGCAAAATGGGATGGTAACATCACCGTAACCAAGTTGAGTAAATATTTGAATTTATCCGCTGACCAGCATGAAGAAGTAGCAAACATTTGCGATTACTTCTCTACACAGATAGAACGCGCTACAACTGCCAAGAAGGATCAGAAAAAGAAACTTCACAATGCAGTTTATGGAAACTTGAAGTTGATGAAAAAAGCACTGACTGACAAACAATATGCTGAATATGCAAGAGTATTGAATGTCACTTTGCAGAACAAGGGTATCGAAATGAAATAATTTCATGTCGATAATTAGGAATATCCTTTTTGATTAATAAATAAATTGTAAAAGAGGGCGCTGAACATTACGTTTAGCGCCCTCTTTCCTTTGTCAACACTATTTAAGTGCCGACCCCCTAACCAATATAATTTCATTTACAAACAATATCTGTCTTGTAGTTCCTTCTTATGCTTTCTTGAGACTAAAAGTTCTGTTATCTTATCAAAAGGAGGATACAATATACATTTGTTATCTTTAATAATCATCAGATAATCAATATTAATAATATAAGACTGATGTATCTGGACAAAACAAGGCGAGTACTGAATTATCTGTTCAGCAGTCATTCCACGGCGCAAGACCAACGGCGGCTGATTATTAAGCACCACTTCCCACTGCCTGCGATCGGAACAATACCGGAAAAAACCAATTTCAGCAGAACGCAATGCACGCATATCATTTGTCGGAGTAAATACAATGAACGTTTGTCCACTATTCAGTGGCATTCTCATAGGTAATGCCGCTTTTTGTCTCGCCTCAGCCTGTTTCACAAAACGTGCCAATATATCTTTCAATTCTTGCTTTTCGAAAGGTTTTAATAAATAGTCAAACGCAGATTCACGAATGGCCTGTATCATATATTTGTCGTAAGCTGTATAAAAACAACCCGCATATTCCACGAAACATCATCCCGAATATCCTCCAGCAGTTCCATACCCGTCATATCCGGCATTTCCACATCCAGAAAAAGCAAATCAGGTTGTATCTTAGCAATCACTTTTTTGGCTTGCTTACCATTCCGGGCTGTCTTTTCCAAAGAAAAACGCACATCTTTACTTAACTCGAAAGTCAAATTCTCGAGTGCTACATCATCATCGTCAACTATTATAACTTTATATCTATTCATGTCTATTTCATGTATCTTTTGACGAATGTAGAGATTATATTGTTTTCAGGCAAAACCCTCAAAGTGATTTTATAGATTATCCGGTGATTATTCGTCCTATCCTTGCTAAAAACGAGATTAAACATTATTATTTAATCCTATAATCATACTTATCCGGCAGT
>Ga0192245_10265_pt1 | contig 25595 bp, 21 predicted proteins | sample Koala_Koa27_M3_FD_131238 | JGI IMG/M metagenome (GOLD analysis project Ga0192245, IMG submission 131238) | Enriched cells from koala feces incubated with labeled cellulose particles, San Francisco Zoo, California, United States - Koala_Koa2-7_M3 ...
AATGTCGACAAGAGGAATTTAAGTTAAACAATATGTACGATACCCTCTCAAATAAGAACAGTTGTCTCGGCTCTAAATACTGCCGTTTGGTCTCTTTAAGTCTCGCCATGAGTTTCCGAATCTTCGAGACGTTATAGTTACAGCCGTCGGAGCTGTGCGCCATCGCATAGGCATAACGCTGTTCCAATTCGGCGATACCTTGTTTTACGGCTGTCTTGTAGTCGCGGATCGGCTCGTCCCAGACCGACGGGTGGCTGCCGCTTGCGCCGCCCGTACTCCAACCGACCGTAACGGCATACGTGCCATCTATCGACTGCCCGATATGAATGGTATTGAGTATATCCAGCTTGATACGCTCCACGATGGGGAGCATACCGCGTATCCATCCGTATTCGTCGAACTGCTTGGCCGTGTAGCCGAAAAGCGTTCCGCGCTCGTATGTCCGCACGTTAAGGATAATCTTGTGTACGCTGTCGCCGAAACTCTCGAAATAGGCGATCTGTTCGGTGTTGTCCCGACGGACGGCCAAGAGGTAACGCAGGACTGCGTTACGCTCTACTCGGCATGGATTGTATTCCAAAATCGCCTCTAATTTCTCTTGCTTGGTATATTTTTGTATAGGTTTCATAATGGTTTTATTTAAGTGGGTTGAACTTATGCCGAAATGAGGTTGGCGACGGAGGTATGGCGTTGCAGCCACTCCTGCACGTACTCTGCGTTGTATTCGGAGGTAATGACCGCCGTGTGTTCGTCCGTCTGCGTGAAGCGTGTGCTTTCGTAGCTGTCTATCCACTCTTTGAGCGAGGCTACGCCCCATGCTTCCACGTCGTCGAAATAGCTGTCCAATACGCGGATCGGCTCCGCAAAGGTTACTATCAATGTCCGGTAATCTGCTGTGTTCTTTTTCATCGTTCGTCTATTTATTGTTTCTATTATTCAACCATGTATCCCGTTTTGCTCGGCACTCCTCCAGTGTCGGGGCGACGCAGGAGAACAACTCGCCGTCCGTATGCCGGTAGTCGTATTGGCAGAGCCGTTTCCTTCTGCGGGGAGAAAGAGAGAGGGTAAAATACTCGTGGCGTTCTTCTCCCATAGGGCAAACCGATACACCGTTTACAGTCATTTTTGTTTTCATTGTCGTAATCTTTTAGGGGTTAAAATTCTGCTTTCATCAGCCTGCACCTGAAATATTGGGTTTGATCGCTGGGCTTGCGCTGGTGTACCCATAGATGATGTGCGCCGAAACCGTACACGAAATAGTCGTCGAGCGGCACTTGGGTTTTCAAGCGTTCGAGACCTTGCCGCAGGCTGTCTTCGCCATCGGCAAAAAGAATGGTGTTCACGAGGCGGAAATAGGCTTCCGTTACTTCGTCGCAATAGGGACAGAAGAAAGATTCAATCGTTACATTCATAATGTTTTGTAATTAAAGTGTTAATAACCAAAAGAGGAAACCGAAAATGGCGACCGCAGAAAGCAGGAAGACGATGCAGCCGAGCAGAAAGCGGATAACGCCCGCTATAATCTCCTTGCAGAGCCATAGACCTATTGACCAAGCCCAGATGCTTCCGCCGAACATACTGCTGACAAACATCGCCAGAGCCAACCAAAATGCTATTTTTAATGTTGCTTTCATCTTTGACCTCCTTTTCTTGATTTGATGCGGATTTGAGAGTGGAGGGAGTGAGTTTCTTATCCTAATCTGCCGCTCGTTTATCCGACATTTTTTTTGATGCGTCTTTCGGTCGCGTCGGTCGTTTCGTTTCAGGGGCTTTTCGGTGTAGAGGTTAGGACGTACAAGGTTTTTGAGAATAAATACCTCGCAACCGAAGGGCGCAGGGAAGATTTTTCACAAAACCGCGAGGCTCGACCTTGTACGTCCGTCAAGACCTCGTAAACACCTTTGCACCTGCAACGTAACGACGCCACGATGCGATGGAAAGACTGCAAAAATGGAGGTAAACGAATTATTAGGCAGATTCGAGAAATTAATTATCTCTATTCCTTGATAAAGAGTTAAATAAAGTGTTATGTTGTTTACTAATAAGAACTTTTTCACTATATTCGTAACGCTTTTGATAAAAAGCATAAAGCAGAATATGCCGAAATATAGATTGTAAAGATTCAAACTTAATATGAGCCGAATAGATATTGATGCAGCAATAGATCGCCTGTTGGTTAAGACGAAGGGAGAACTTTTGTCGAGAATAGAGCAATTATCCCATAATGTTGTAATCGAAGACACGAATACAAAGGCTTATTGTCATATGCTAAAAATTGATGCAAATGGCAACATTCGGCTTAAAGATTTAATAGATTACATAGACACTAAATTAGTAGAATACGCTATTCCTAAAAAAGATATTGATATGGCAAGTCAATATTTGCAAGAAACAGGGTCTCCAGCCAAGATTATCGAGCTAAAGAATAAGGCAAATGCACTTTTTACTGATTTAGAGAAAACGGGTGAAGGTGGAGAAATTCTATTATATATATTAACTCAAGAGTTTTTAAAACTACCTCAATTGCTTAGCAAAATGTCTCTTAAAACATCGGGGCAACTTCATTATCAAGGTGCAGATGGTATTCATGTAGGATTTGATGAAAAAAAGCAGAATCTACATTTATATTGGGGTGAATCAAAAATGTATAAAAACATAGTTAGTGCAGTATCGTCTTGCGTTGACAGTATTAAAGGATTTTTGTTAGATACTTTAGGCGCTTCATCAACACAAGAGCGCGATCTGCAGCTGATTACTTCAAATATTAGTGCAAATGTCAATGATCCTGATTTTGAAAATCTTTTAGTTCGGTTCTTCGATAAAGACGATGACCTATCTAATCATTTAGTTTATAAGGGAATATGTTTTGTAGGATTTGATAGTGACAAATATCCTGTAGATAGTGATTTAAGCAAGACGACAGAACTTGTCAAATCTCAATTTGACGAAGAATTAAATTCATGGTATAAGTTGCTTGAAACGGGTATTGGTAAGTATCCCAATCTAAGACAAAAAGAAATTCATGTTTTTTTGATGCCGTTCCCTTCTGTTGAGGACTTTCGTAAATATTTTTTGGAAAAAATAAAATAAATGTTAGAAGATAAATTATACCAACTGAATAGTTTCCGTCGTCAATATGAGGCTTTACTTACTCTTTCTGTATGTGATAGCATATCAGAGATACAATGGGAGCAAGATAGAGACGGCCTACTTTCATCAATAGATTGGAATAATATTTTAGGTATAGCTTCTGTATTGTGCCAATCTCAAAATAGTATTTATCTTGATGCAGCATTGAGGATTGCACAAACTTGTTTAGCCTTACCCTCATGTAATCAAGTTCAAAAAAGTGCTGCGGCCTATATTTTAGAGTGCCTAACAAATAGGTTAGCTATCGAAATGTCTATTCAGCGGAAATATTTAGATAAGAATTTCGCTGATGCTTTTTCGGTTCAGCAAAAAATAGAAAATACAAAAACGATTTTTGATTCTTCGATTTTTGTAAATAATCAACTATATGAATTGAATAGGTTTCAAAGCGAAGTATATGATAAATATAAAAATAATGATGCAATAAGTATTTCAGCTCCAACCTCCGCTGGAAAATCATATATATTGTGTACTATTCTAACAGAAACATTATTAAGCAGTAAAACCAATATTATTTATATTGTACCGACGAGAGCACTCATTAGTCAAGTTGAAGCAGATTTAAATAAGCATTTCCAAAAAAACAATATTAAAAATGACGTGAATCTATCAACAGTTCCACCATTTCATGATGAAATAGATTTGCAAAAATCTAATATTTTTGTTTTTACTCAAGAGCGACTACATTGGTTTCTAATTAACAATTCAGAAACTCCTATAAAAATTGATTTACTGATTATAGATGAAGCTCACAAAATAGAGGATGGAAATAGAGGTATCTTATTACAGCAGAAGTTAGAAGAGTTAGTTGCGGAAAATGATAATATAAAAGTATATTTCTCAAGTCCTTTTACTTCTAATCCCGAAATTTTGCTTGACAATATTCATAAAAGTATTCGAAAAGCAAAAGTTAATACTCAATTTGTAGCTGTAAATCAAAATCTAATTTATGTTTCTCAAGTTCCGAGAAATACGCTAAAATGGAGTTTGACACTTGCTACCGTCCATGCGTCATTTAAATTAGGATACATAACATTACAAGATCGTCCTAATAGCGAATTAAAGAAAATAGCTCTTATTGCACAAAAAATAGCCGTTGACGGTTCATGTTTAATCTATAGCAATGGTGCAGCTGAATCTGAAGATATTGCGACTTTGTTGTATAGTGCGATTGATACACAACCAATTGATGATGAAATTCAAGAGTTAATCAAATTAGTAAAACAAACAATACATCCAAGCTATACTTTAGCACAGGTTTTAGAAAAAAGAATAGCATTCCATTATGGAAATATGCCTTTGTTAATAAGAACCGAAATAGAAAGGCTATTTTCAGAAGGCTTTATTCGTTATTTGATTTGTACATCAACTTTATTAGAAGGAGTAAATTTACCTGCAAAGTCAATTATTATACGTAACCCTCGTAGAGGGAAAGGAAATCCGCTTAATGCTAATGATTTTTGGAATTTAGCAGGTAGAGCTGGCCGTTGGGGTAAAGAATTTTGTGGAAATATAATCTGTATTGAGCCTGATAAATGGGAAGTTAAACCCAATCCAAACAAATCCAAACAAATAATAACTCGCGCTATCGATATTATTGAAGAAAATGGAACTGATTTTTTAGAATATCTTGAAAAAGATACACCTCGTAATGAAATGAATCCATCATGGGAGTCTGCTTTTGGATATTATTATATTAAATATATTATCAATCAAGAGCCCAGAGTAGATAATGATTTTAATAATGCTTTGATTGATATTCTGTCTTCTAAAGCCCAACATATAACGCTTCCAGATTATATTATTAAACGTAATCCGGGAATTTCTCCTATCGCACAACAAAATTTATTTGATTATTTTACTGATAGGACAGAGCGGATTGAAGATTATATTCCGGTATATCCCAATGATAGCAATGCATTAGAAGAATATACTAAATTAGTAGGTCGTATTGGGAAAACTTTAAGTAATTATCCTCAATCCTTAAATACATCTCGTGCAATTTTATTGATAAATTGGATGACAGGAAAACCATTGTCTTATATAATCAAGAAAAGTTATGAATCGTATCAACGTAATCCAAAATACGCATGTTCCAAACGATTGCCGGTAGTCATCAGAGAGGTTATGGATAATATAGAGAATTTTGTTCGCTTTAGTTTTGCAAAAGATTCCAGTTGTTATATTGATATATTGAGATACTTTCTCGAATTGCAAAATCGAAATGATTTGAAAACGAATATCCCTCAATTAAATTTATGGTTGGAATTTGGGGTTTCTGAAAAAACGCATTTATCATTATTAGCTTTAGGTTTAAGTCGTAATACAGTAATAACCCTATCTGAGAAATATATTACGAATACACATATGTCTCAAAGTGAAAGTTTAACATGGCTTAGACAGTTAGACTTGGAAGCATTGGATATATCTCCCATAATGAGAGAAGATATTCATAGAATACTATAAAAAATCTTTTTGAATGAGAAAAATATGTGTTAATCAAATATTTTACTTATCTTTGTAAGGTAATGAAAAAACGGGCAGACATGAAGAAGTCATTAGGCGACTATGACAGACAAAATACCGTTACTAAATCGTTACAAGCGTACTTTTTGAAATAGTTATCACCTTGATAATAAGGATTTTCGGAGAGATTGGTTCATAACCCTCCCTCTCCGCAATAAATGCTGAAAATCAGTGATTTACAAGAAAAACACCCAATTTTACACCCTAAAAAGTAAAATTGGGTGTTTTTGCTTTATTTAATACTTTGTTCTTTTATTACTTATTTGGCTTTGCACTGTCTTTGGTTGCTTAACTATTATTTATTGTATAATTTGAAAAGGGGATATTGTGTTGTTGGTGATATTGTTATACTAATATTTATTTGAATCATTTTCTTTCTTTAACTTTTTTAGAGTAGGGAATCTCCCGAATAATTCTGTCTTTTATAATAGTAATACATTCCTTTAGAGCTTGATTTTGTGTTATTCTGTTTGTATCTTGGTGCTAAACGCATTATTTTTATATTGGATAGGCATTTAGGTTATGAATTGAATATAACTTTGGGCTTTTAAAGTACATTTCATTTTGTCAATGAAATACTAATTAATGGGTATTTTACTGATAAAGAAATTTGTATGATTTTGCATAAATGCATATCGCAAAGATGCAAAAACGATTTATTTTATTTGTTGATCGTGGATTTGTTTACAGCTCTTGTATGTTATACTTTTATTTTCATGCTTTGGGCATAATAATGAAATTGAATGGTTATTTGTAATAAAATACCAATTAATTGGTATTTTATTGTACAGGAAAAATCCTTTAATTTGCAAAAAACTAAATTGTATTAATATGAAAAAATATTCATTCTTCTGTTCGTTTCCTTAGCATTATTTTCCTGTGAAAAAGAAGAAAATAATAAAATTTTTAAATATCAGTTGCTGCCAAGTGAGAACGTATCTAAACCATTTAGTTGTTTGGGGGAGAAACGTACTATTACTTTTACAATTATTCAAAAAACATTGATAGATGATATTTTAGATTCAGAGGTTCCGATTATTCCCAAGGATGTTTCGATAGAATTTGATAAAACTCTTTTTTCTGATATAGAGACAAAAATAAAGGGTGATCAAGTTGTATTAAATATAACCTCAAATATTAATAAGGAAGATAAAATTTTGAATGTTGATCTACAGATTTCTTACTCTACTATTAATGGTATAAAAGTAGAAAAAATTCCCCTAATTATAGATAAAGGGAAGTTGACATTTGTGTATAAAATCCATTCGGAACAGAATCCTTTTGTTCTACCAGCTGAAGGTGGGAAATTTGAATTGCCTTTTATTTGTAAAAAACAAACATATTTGAATGATCAGTTTATAGAGGAAACTTATTCATCATTAAATGGATTGAGATTTAAAACGATAAGTACTGGTAATGTCTGGTTTCTTACGGTCAGAAAAGACGGAGAAAAAATAGGTTTTTACAAATTCACTTTTGTGGGAGAAGGACCATATAACCAAAAAACAGATCCAGAGTGTTATTTTAACATATATACCCATGATGCAAATTTGATTACAGATAATCCTACGGAAATATTCAGACAGGATTTCATACAACCCCAGACCCCGGGTGAGGATTATTATAAACCTTCTCGATCCTCTTATAAACATGGTACTTTTGATTTTTAACATATTCAGTATTAACCTTAATTATATTAATTATGAAACAGTATGTATATTTGTTGATTTTGCCAATTATGTTTTTAATTTCATGTTCCGATGATACAGTTGAAGAAATGGGTGGCTCTAATCATGTTCTTCTTGAGAGATACCCTCAAGAAGTGATAAATATTTCAATGGATAATCCAGAAAGCTTTGCTTCATTTAATAAAACCTCCGTTACTCGTTCTTCTGAATTATTGAAAGATAGTGTATGGAGTAGTGGAAATGGACATACATTAATTTATGAAACAAATGAACATATACCAACTCAAGGGTTAATGAGGTATATTTATTTAGGTTCAATTCTTCAAGGTGGATCTATTGAAAAGCAGCGCTTTGTTCCTATTGTAAAACCTATGGATCCAATTACAATATCATATTCTTTTCCAGCTCGTTGGGTTACTGATATTATCGCAAAACCGAGCCTTTCAGCACAAAGGCAATCTTTGCAGAATATAATGAATAAAGAAGGCATGACAGGTAAACAGTTGGGGTCTTTTACTTATAATATGAGGCAATTTTCCTATTTTGAAGAGTTAAAACTTGCTTTTGGAGCAAATGTCAACATAGGCGGGCTCCTTAATATTGATGTCAGTCTTGATAAGGGAAAAATAAGAAAGAAAACCGGATTGTTTGCGAAAATAGTACAACGTAATTACACTGTTGACATGGACCTTCCTGCTGATGGAAATATTCTTTTAAATCATGATGATATGGGATCTGTCGGTAAGTATGATCCTATTTATATCAGTTCCATTACTTATGGAAGAATGGCCTTAATTTCGATAGAATCTTCTGAAAGTTATGATAAAATAAGAATTGCCTTACAAGCTGCCTTACAAGCTAAAGTTGTAAATGGGAAATTATCTTTTAATCTTGAACAAGAAAAGATTCTTAAAGAAGCAGAGGTGAACGTCATGGTGTATAATGGAGAAGGAGAAGGCACTGTTAAAACTGCGAAGGGGTGGAATGAGTTTCAAGATTTTATAATTCAAGGAGGTCGATTTTCTAAAGACCTGCCGGGAGATGCAATTTTTTATACTGCGAGTTATTTATCTGATAACTCTCCCTTCTACTCCAAATTTAAAATCCATTTAGAAAATTGACAATAACTTAGAACCATGAGAATCTTAAGATATACTCTGTTTTTATTTGCTATAGGATTAATTTCATGTGAACAAGAATTTGACAAAAAAGAACAGCAATCTGATTGCTGTTCTTTTCAAAATCTACCTAAGTATCCCGAACAAGTGGTGAATATAAATGTGCATAACTATATTCCTGATATGGGAGATAAGGTTTTATCTTCTCCTTCACATATCCATACAAGAGCTTCAGAAATCATTTCTGAGACATTATGGGATAATGGGTTTGGTAAAACAATTCATGCACAGGCAGATGAGTCGATAGTTTTGGATAATCTGAATCGATATATTTATCCTGGCTCTATCTTGGATGGGGCAAGCGTTGCCAATCAGGATTATAAAACAATCAGTGTCCACTATAAGCCTATAAATGTCTCTGTGTCCTTTCCTGCCCAAAAAGTTACAGGTGTACTTGAAAAGCCATCTTTGTCTTCATGTAGGCAGTTGGTAATGGATTTGATGCATCAGAAAGGTATAGGGCAACAATCAGCTTCCGTACACTTTGATATACACCGTTTTACATCTTATGATGAGCTGAAAATGACTTTTGGATCAAATGCCAATACGAGCTTTTTATTTTGGGGGTCGTCATCTTCCCAACAAGAACATAAGGAACGAATTAGTAAAAGTAGTGGCTTATATATAAGGTTTATTCAGAAATATTTTACGATTGATATGGATATTCCTGAGAAGAGTTTTATTGAAGGTAGTATCAATGCCCAATACTCTCCTGTCTATGTGAGCTCCATAGCTTATGGAAGGGTCGGCATATTAACTCTTGAAACCGATGAAATATACGAGAATGCGGAGTCCATTGTAAAGAAGGCCGTTAATGGCTTTTTATATAACAAAAAAGAATTTCTGACAGTTGAAGAAAAGGGCTTTTTTGATGAGGCCAGAATGAAAGTATATGTAGGGGGAGGAAATGGTGACAGTGGTGTAAAGACCCTTACCGGATTTGACGATTTTATCAAATTTATAAGTGAAGGAGGGCATTTTTCTGCAGAGACACCTGGTAAACCTATATTTTGCAGCTTTGCGTATTTGTCGGATCATTCACCTTATAAAGTTAAATTTAAAATTGATATTGATAGCGATCCTGTATATGCAAGAATTGAATATCGGAATCTAAAAAATGACTCCTATGTGGGTAGATCTTTACAAAGAGAAAAGATAATTGGCGATGTACATCTTGCCTTTTATGCTGATAGAACGGCTAAGATTCCGACAGTTGCTCCAAGATACATTTCTTTTAATATTGTAGAACATAGCAGACATTATTTGAAGGCTCGAATACCAAGAACAGAAAAGGATGATACAACAGTAGAAGAATTTGTTAAGAGTAATAATAGCCGTGGTACTGAATTACAATTAAAACATGATTTGTTGCTCACAAAATTTGTTTGGACGCATAATAACCTAAGAAGAACTCGATATGAACAAAACACTTTCAGATATAGTCTTAGTGAAGGTGGTTTTTACAAAATTCTCCCTGCTATAAATGAGCCAAAGAAGTGGCGATAATTTGAAGTTAGCACTCCTTGTCGGACAAATAAATAAGAGATATGGTATTAAAAGATAAATTGGTTATGAAAAAAGTATGTATGTTACTTCTTTGGTTATTTATATGCAATATTGGGCTGGTATTAGCACAAGGAAGGAGATTCGAATTTGAATTAGGAGCCAATTATCCAATTGGGCTACAAAATGGATATAAAGAAAATCATGTTGGGTTCTATTTAAATGGAATATATAGGTTTTCCACCAATCCGTTAAGTGTAAATCTAAAATTAGGTTATGAAAGTTACACAATTGTACTGAATAATACTTTTAATGGAAGATCTTTATCTCTTATGCCGGCAGCTAATTATCATTTCTTACGGAATGAATCTGTTGATTCCTATGTTGGTTTGGGAACTGGTGTTTCAATTGATAATATAGATGTGGGAGTTTTCAATGAAGGTTATAAGTTGCACTTTGCGGTGGCTCCACAAGTTGGTATTAGATTTATAAACCATATAAATGTATATTTACAGTATTATGTGACACATAAAGATTTTTCCAGGTTGGTATTGGGAGTTGGTTATGTTTTCTGATATTGTCCAAGTGAAGAATAGATTTTTTATATTTGTTAGATTTAGGGTGTCAATTTGCGTTTAACAGGTGCCAGTAAAGAGTATATTCTTTTACTGGCACTAATAATTTATAGCCTCTCGTTATTAAGTGATTATATTTTCAATCCTTTTCGTTGCTTGTTTTCAACAGGTGTGTTTAGCCCTAACTTTTCTTTAATTTCCTGAAACTTCTTCCTGAACCAATCGAGTATGGGTATTCCGTCAATGCACAGCCTGAATTTTCCTTTCTCCTGCGGGTTCCTCTCCACTGTTGCCGTTGAGTGCTCCGTCCTGAACTTCTCCTTGTACTCCTTTGAATAGAGCCTTCCCTTGAACTCCACGGGTTGCAGGCTGACAATTCGTCTTGTCAGTTCTTCGGTGAAGCCCACTTCCCGGCATTGTTCTGCTATGGGCATCAGTTCCTTTACAATAGGAAAGTAGGTGTCTATCAGTTCCAGCCGATTGTCGTATTCTGCGATTTTCTGCCGGTAGCTCCAGTCAACTCTGTTTATCTCGCTGCTGTGACGGTTTTCCATTTTTGTCTGCTCCCTCTGTTCGGCTTGCACCTGCTTTTGCAGATTCACAATGTTCCGTTTCAAATTTTCATTCTCCTCTTCCAGCCTCTTAACCTTGCTGCCTCCGAAAAGTGAGCTCACCCCGTCCGCTATGGCTGTGGTGGCGTTCACCGCCGCCCCCTTCATTTTCTGCACGTTGATTTCCCCCTTTACCTGCTTCAGTTTTTTCATTGCTTCCTCTTCCAGCCCCAGCAGGTTTTCTATGTTCTCTTGCAGGCTGTCCTGCTGCTCCACCAGCTGCTTGTAGTATTGCATGGTGGAAATATGCTTTGCCAATGAGCCGTCCACGCCTCTCTGCAAGCCGTACTTGTTCATGGCTTGGGCATAAGTGTCCTGATAGTGTTTTAGCCTGTGCCTTGCCATTACATCATCTGCGCAGAGTCTCACGTCCTGCGGGTTCTTCTTTCTGTACTTTTTTTCCCGTTCTGTTCTTCCTGTCCGGCTTTCCTTCGCTCTCCGGTCACTATCGGTATGACTGTGGCGTGTATGTGTGGTGTCTTCTCGTCCATGTGCAGTACTGCCGATACGAGGTTCTGCTCCCCGTATGTTTCCCGGATCCATTTCAGACTGTCGTTACACCAGTCTTCAATCCGTCCTTCCGCTTCCATTTGCTTCATGTCCTTGTTACTTCCGGTAAGGAGTATCCGGATTGCCTTCACCTGATTGGCGCTCACCTTGCGTCTGATGCCTGCCGTTTCTATCCGGTGGGCTATCGCCTGCGTGCGGTTCCTCACCCCTTCGGGAAACTGTACGAGCTCCCGGTTCAGGTGTGTGCGCGTTCTGTCCGCATTCTTCGGGTGAACGGTGCGCTCTATGTGTGCGGACATCCTGCTGTCCGTCCCTTTTGCCTTTTCCAGATGCAAAACTGCATATCCCATAACTGTCAATAATTTCAGGTTAATACTTCCCCTGCCTTGCTTTTATGCCGCATGGCAGACGGGGTTTCCAAAGGGGCGGCGCCCCTATGGCTCGTTGGGGCTTTTTTAGCAATGTGTGCATTGCGTTAAGAAAAAGCCCTAATGAGCTATGGCTTTTTTCAAAGCCTTCCGGTGGCTCTACGGTTACATCCTGATACCTTTGTTTTTCTTTTTCAGTTGCTCTGCCTGCCGTTGTCCTTTCTCCGGCTCCGGTCTCTGCTGCTGATGTTCGGCTTGTCCGTTTTGCTTACTCCGCAGGCAGTCGTTCAGGTCGTTGTAGCCTCCGTATATGTGCGACGCGTCCCGGACGCGCAGCCCGTATTCCTCCCGCAGTTCCTGAACAGCTTCCATTCCCGCTTTGTCGTTGTCGAGGAAACAGTGGATGCACCCGTAACCGCCCAATGGTCGGATTGCCTTGGAGAGGTTGGAAGTCGAGTTCAGTACGATGTAGTCCTGCCCGTCAAGTTCGGGACGGTCGGGACACCTTTCCAGCCGCAGGGTGAGGAAAGAGAGGTAGTCCATGAATCCCTCGAAGATGTAGCATGCCTCCTTCGGCTCCGATTGCCGTATATGGGTGATGTCCTTCGGTGCTATGCATCCCTTGAAATGCTTGTTGCGTATCTCGTATCCTCCCGAACGGTTGGGGAAGCCTATAGCATAGTATGGGGTTTCCCCGGTCAGATAGCGGACCTCCCTGCATTCTCTTTTTGCCAATTCCGTATTTATTCCCCTTTGCCGCAGGTAGGCATACAGGGCGGGAGAGGAGAGCGGTACTACCTCCAACTGCCGGGAACTCGGCTTTGACAAGGGTTGCTTGCCAAAAGAGAAAGAGGCCGGGCGCACGTTTTGTGCCTGCTCCTTTATCCTTTCCAAGAGGTAGGGCAGACTGTCGGATGCGTATAGCTCCTGTGCCAGTGCGATGATATTACCACCTTTGCCTGCGCATCAAAATCATACCATAGGTTGCGTTCGGTGTTCACCTTGAAGGAGGGTTCCTGTTCGTCCCTGAACGGTGAGTTGTACCATAGACTACCACCCTGTTGCCTTACCGGACTGTATCCAAGACTGTGCAGATATTCCTCTATGCGTATCTGCTTCGCTTCATTCATGTTCATCATATTTCTGTTTTAAGTAGATATTGTTTTTGGGGTTTTCGCCCGTACCCTTTCATGTGTAACGGGCTGCATCCGCTTTACTTTACTTTGCTATATATATGCCCCCAGACTAAAGTAAAGCGGTTTCCGGTCTGTGCCGTCATGGTGGAGGCCGGGTATGAGACCATACCCTTTTTTCGTACTGTCATACCGTTGTTCTTGTCAAGTGTGAATATTATTTTTTCTTTTCGCCCGTATCTTTTTGTATATTACGGGCTATATCCACTTTACTTTACTTCCGTATATATATGGTACGGGACTAAAGTAAAGTGGTTCCCATACAATACCACTAATAGTGAAAATCGGTTTTGAAGGTGTATTTCCTGCCGTTCTCCTGTACTATCATCCGTTTGTTTTTCAGTACTGTAATGAGGTCTGTCAGCCTGTTTCCCCCAAGCATGACACCGACAGAGGCGTAGGTTTTCCTCAATTCTTCCGCAAGCTCCTTGTAGCCGTATTCATCTTTGAGTGTGAATGCCGCTTCCAGTGCGATGCGGTGCTGCTTCTCTGTGATGTCCTTGTAGGGGTCGAACTTCTCCCTTTTCCCTTTTCCCGGATCCTTGTGTTTGAACAGGTATTCGTCCTGCAGTTCGGGCAATGCCTCCTCGTTGATGCGGAATGCGAACGGTTCGAAGTTCATCGCCCTGATATGTGCTGCCTTGACCGTACTGATGTCGGGGTCCTTTTCGTCCTTCTCCACTTGCAGCACTGTTTCGGCCTTGTTGCTAAGCTCCGTTCCGATGTGTCCCCTTGCGTTCTCGTCCCCCTTGTTCTGATGCAGTATGGTGTGTATGTGTATGTGTCTTTCCCCCGTCCATGTCATCAGCAGGGAGATTACCTTCGTGGACTCGCTGGGACTGTTGATGTCGTACACCATATCCCGTATTCCGTCAATGACTACCAGCCCTACATTTTCGGTGCGGTAAATAGCCTCCCTCACGATTGCTATTCGTTCCTCGGGCGTGTACTTCCTTAGGACAAGGAATTCAAGGTCTTTATGGTTCCTGCCTGTCGGCAGTCCCGCCATGCGCAATATTCTTTTTGCCACTTTCGCACAGTGGTAGGAACTTTGTTCGGTATCCACATAGAGTATTTTCCTCCTGTTTTCGGGCAGTTCCGCCGTGTAGCTTAGCACTGTCCCGTTTTTCAGTGCAGCCGCCACGATTGCGGAAACATTGAAGGTTTTCTTGCTCTTTGCTTTTCCGATTGATGCGCTGAAGTTCCCCAGCGTGCCTATGACGGAACCGTGTACTTTCAGTATTTCGGGTGCCCTCTCGTAGTCTTCCGAAAGGTCGAGCCGTGAGGCTTGCCACAGTATCACCGCCGCTTCGGGCGTGACTTCTTTTCTTTCTCTGTACTCCATGTCCGTACCTCCTTATCTGCGTCCCCCGCTTTTGTGTCCTGCCAGTTCGAGTGCCATGTCCGCATCTACGATGATTTTGCGTCCTATCTGCGTAATGGCTCTGTCTATCTTCCCGCTTTTTTTGATGCGGTTTGCTGTGGGCATACTGCACCCGAACAGGCGTGCTATGCCGCCTATCCCGTACACGTATTTCTTTTCCGTATCGGCTGCGGGCTGTGCTGCTCTCGCTTCCCTTTCCTGCAGGGCGTGTCGGTTCAGTAATATAAATTCCTCTCCCGTCATCTGCCATACGGGCTTTGATAAAAGTTCTCTGATTTCCATGTTGGAATGAATTTAACGTTTGTACTGTAAGCCCTGCGCACGGGCTTTTTTGTTTCGTTCGAACAGTGCAAAGTTAATCCCGGATACGGGTGGTAAGGATGTGGATAGCGTGAATGGGGTATCACGCTATCTCACTAAATATCAGAAGATAATAAAGAGTGGTGAAAAATATTTCGGGTGGTAAAAGTGGTTGTTTCGTGGAATGTCGTGGCGTATCGCTGACTATCGGAATATTGACTGCATTTCCTTCGCAAATATCTGATTGCTGTCACTGGGAAAATCGGAAACGGGTTCTTTGTATTTTGATTTATAGTATGTGTCGTCTATTCCCAGCAGGTTCATGATGTCCTTTCTCCATTTTTCTCTGTCTGGTTTGTGCAGTGTTTCACCCATAAGGAAAATAAGATAACATACACGAGCCTTTTCCCTCGGTCTTATTATCAGTTTGCCTTCGCACGGTTGCAGGTTCATGCTGGCGTAAAAGTCCAGTTCGGAAATGGCTTCGAACTGTTCACCGTTACATTTTTCGTAAACGGCTGACAAGAGTTTCATGGGAAAATAGGTGGGTGAGGGTGTCGGTGTGGCGGCCTCTTTTTCTTCCCCTTCCTTTTTCTTTTGGCCGGTCATGTATTTTTCGAGGATTGCCAGCAGCGATCCGTCCAGCCTGTATATGTCTCCGCAGCGGTTTTTCAGGTATTGTAGGGCTTCCCGCCTTGCCTGTTCCTTCTGTGCATATAGTTCATCCAGCTTGGCTTTCTCCCTGTCGTATTCCCGTTTGCACTGCCCGTATCTTTTTTCCAACCTTTCCTCTTCCTGACGATCATGTTCCCTGAAACCGACTGCCTCCAAAGATCCGTTAGCTTCCATAAGTTCCCGGTAATATTCGTTTGTGATTTGCATTTGTCTTTCGATGTCCCGGTCATGACATCTTTCATGCTGCCGGCAGATATGTTCAATATCGAGACGGTCGAAAAACTCCTTGCAGGTATTATACATTGAGATATTGTTTTCAATCTCCCGTTTCAGGCTGTTCAGCAATATGGAAAAGTGCGTACCCTCCGTTTCAAGCATGAGGCTGATAAGTGCCTTTTCAAAGGTCTGTGTGTCTTCATACTCTTTGTAAAAGTCATGAATGAACTTCTGCTTCTCAAAAGAGAGGCCGTCACCGGATGTTATTTCCGTATATGTCTTGTTGAGTTTCCCGTAGCGGGGTATCATTGAGGTTATTCTTTCTTCCATGCTATTGTTGTGTTTACAGTTGGTTGAATTTGTTCATCGCATTGGCCTTGATGTCATCGGCAACGTCTATGTATGGTTTCATCGCCTTGTAGTCGCTGTGTCCCGTCCACTTCATCACCACTTGTGCGGGAATACCCAATGCCAAAGCGTTGCAGATGAATGTCCGTCTTCCGGCATGGGTTCCCAGCAGGGCGTATTTGGGTGTGACGGTGTCTATACGTTCATTTCCCTTGTAGTAAGTTTCCCTTACCGGGTCGTTGATTTCCGCAAGTTCCCCCAGTTCTTTCAAATAATCGTTCATCTTTTGGTTGCTGATGACCGGAAGTGCCTTGTGATCTTCAAAGTGTACGCTTTTGTATTTTTCCAGTATCGCCTTGCTGTGGTTGTTTAACTCTATGATAAGGCTGTCCGCTGTCTTTACGGTTGTCACTTCTATATGGTCGGGCTTGATGTCGCTCCGTTTGAGGTTGTACACGTCCGAATAGCGCAGCCCGCTGAAACAGCAGAACAGAAAAACGTCCCTTACCCGTTCGAGATACTGCTTGGTTTGGGGTATCTTGTAGTCTTTCAGTCTGTTCAGTTCCTCCCATGTGAGGAATATCACTTTTTTGGGTGTGTTTTTCAGCTTGGGCTTGAAGCTGTCATAAGCCATGTTCTGATTGTACCCTTTCTTGAAACTCCACCGCAGGAACCATTTCAGGAAGGCTATCTGCTTGCCTATGGTGCTGTTACGCATATCTTTCTTGTTACGCAGGAAGTCCACATAGTCATTCAGACCGTTCTCGGTGAACGTATCAAAGGAAAGTTCATCCCTGAACTCTTTCAGGTGGTTCTTTACCGCAGCGAATTTTTCGTAGGTTGCGTCTGTCCAGTCGTTCTGTTTCCCGCATTCCCTTACAAACTCCTCGAACGTCTCCCAAAAGCTGATTTTAGGTCCTTCGGCTGTTTCCTGCTCTGTGACTGGTGCATCCTTCATCCTTGCATTGAAGCTGTCCTTTATCTGTGCGGGTGTGGGTAGTACGTTCTGTACTTCAAACTCTTTGAAGATGTTCTGTATCTCCGTATACTGTCTTAGCAGGTCTGCATTGATTTCGGATGCGCTTTGCTTCAGTTTGTTTGTGCATCCGTTCTTTACCCTTTGTTTGTCCGTATCCCATTTGGTAGCGTCAATGCGGTAGCCCGTTGTAAACTCTATACGCTGGCTTGCGAATATCACACGCATACGGATAGGCACATTCTCTGTGATTGGCACACCGTTTTTCTTCCGGCTTTCCAGTGCGAAAATGATGTTTCTTTTGATATTCATAATTGGGTGTGTTTGAAAATTGACACCCAAAAATACACCCAAAAAGTGAGATATGCAAAGATATTAAGAGATATTTTATTTTCTGTTTACTTTGTAATAACTTGGTAATTAACAAGATATTACGAGTTTATGATATTGTTTGAAATGATAGGTGATAGAACCTGTCTCTCCGCTTTAAGAAAATAGAAAGTCCCTGCAAATTAATACTTTACAGGGACTTTTTGTGTTTATTCCATAATTGTTTTTTTTATTTCTCTGCCTTATTGTCAGAAAGGTGTCGGCAGGATGAATTTATATGATAATGGTTTGTGCGTTTATCTGCTCTTCGGGTCTTCAGCTCTCCCTTCTCCTTAAAAAAGGAGAGGGGGGAGGAGAGCTTACAGACTTTAGTAATAACTTCTTCTGATTCGGATGGTTATTTCAGATTTATATTAATAGGTCTTTATTTGGCTTGTTTACTCTATAACAATCACCGGTAAGCGTATTGCTTCCCGCACTTCGGTCCAGCTACCTGTTTTGAGTCTATACTTATAGCATACACAGAAGGTCGTAGTTGTCGGGTCGAGCCGGTTGTTGTAGAGTGCATAGGCGTTATCACCCGGATGGGCTACTTTGACATCCACTGTTTCCACTTCCATTTCTTCAGGATCATAAGGTTCTACAGTCAGGGAGTTATCATCAGCTACTTCGATAACAATCGTATTTTTCTTGATGAAGTCCGGCTGATTCTCCGGTTCTGCCGGTAATCTCTTAGTACCGATATTGATTCTTACCCGATTTTTGGTCAGAGGTACCATTGTTTTGGTGATGACAAAGTATCCGCTGCCTTCATACCCTGATGCATTATAGCTTGCAGGTTCTGCGGAACTGGTATATTTGTTTTTCTTTTGTATCTGTAATAATGCATTTCCTTTCTTTTTTACTATAGGATAAGGAGTTGCGTCGGCTATTGCTATGGGAATAAAGTAGATTTTATCCGGGTCCAGACTTTCAATGACTGAAATGTCTATTTTGATAGGTACCAACGTGTATGGTTCTCCTGTCGGATAAGTAACTGTGCTGCTTTCTATCGCATAGTCTTTCGGGTCCATCTTGAGGGCATATCGGCTATAATCTTCGATAAAGTTCGTATAGTTATATTCATCCAGAAGAACTGTGTCTTCTGTGAGCGATATTGTAACCGGTTCCTCTGTCGGATTGGTTCCGCTACACGCAATCGACAGATTGCGTATATTACCGTCTTTGCCATCCAGGTCGTAAACCAAATTGTGTATATTGTTATTGTCGCTGACAATGTATACCATTTTCTCGTATCGTTCATCTTCAAAGAACTTCTTTCTGTCACTGCATCCGGCAAGAAATAGTAATGCGAGTAACAGCGACAGGATGCTTATTTTATATGTTTTCATTCTTATTCTTTTAATTTATATTCAATGCTAACGAATTGTCTCATAGGGTGATTTGTTTAATCTCCCCAGCCGGGATTCTGATCCAGACCATCCACTTTTCTTATTTCATATTTGCCAATAGGTAGGAATACCATTTTACGATCTACTACTCTGTGTCTTATCCAGGGATGGTCTACTACTACCGGATAGAAGTATCCACTCATCTCATCTTTGCTGAGGTCCATCCCCTGTATCGCTTCTTTTTCGGACTCTTCGTAGATGCCCCATCGGCGCACGTCATAGTATCTTTGATTCTCATACAAGAATTCAATAGCTCTTTCTCTTTGAAGGATTTTGTTAAAGCCATCCACGCTGGCCAACTCATCATCTTTCACTCCGGGGAGTCCTACACGGTATCTGATTGGGTTGAACGCCTGCTTGATTTTGTATATGTCACGGCTTTCCTCGTAGACTTTAGTCTCTCCGTTCGATCCCTTCAGTTCGATGGAATAACTGCCCTGAAGATTATTGAGTGCTTCACTATAAGCCAGCAGGATTTCAGCATAACGGATGATAGGGAAAAATTTTTCCATTAATATTCCTCCGGGCGAAGAGAATGCATCGTCGTCATGCACGTATTTGGTAATGACATAACCGGTGGCGGGGTAGTTGTTCACATTACCACTGGAGGAGTGCTTCCCATCCGTTACAGAAGAGTTGTCATATTTAATCATCTGCTCCTTTTTAGCATCGCTTCCGCTGTATGAGCGGGCTTTCCAGAAACGGCCGGAGAAACCGATGTTGGCATAGAATCTCATTTCCCGATTACGGTACATGTTGAAGACTCCTGACTTCAATACATATTCGGAGAAGGTCTCATCCTCGGTGCTGAAATTTGTATTATCATATGTTCCGTCTTCTTTGTATGGCTTTGCATCTTCGGGATAGTTGTCTGTTCCGTCATTCATATAGAACATGTTGACCATCTTTTGTGTTACGCCCATCCCATTGTATCCGTCCATCGAATGTGGAAAAGATTCTCTAATGCATAGATTACCGGTCGTTCTTCCCCATATGAACTCCTTGTTTTTTCTGCCATCTGTTTCGCCATTGAACATATAGCTGTAAGATTTAAGCGGGTCAATACCGCCTACTCCGTTGGGAAACGCCTGATTCTCGTTGGTTGGAGGTACAAAAGAGTCTTTATCTGCAGGGACAGTATGCAGTTCATAACGCCCCATGTCCATGACTCTTTCGCAAGCTGCTGCGGCTACCGCCCATTTACGATCGTCGTATTGCTGGGAAATGTAGAACACTCCGTCACTGCTCCGTTTCCAGTTCCCGAAGTATGTTTGTCCGCGGCCATTGTATAATGGGCTAGCCTGTATCAATCTTAACCGTGCAATCAGTGCGTAAGCCGCTCCCTTGGTGGGACGGCCGAAGCTGCTGTTCGGTTGAGTCTCTGGCAGATATTGTGCCGCCAACTCAAATTGTTCGCAAGCATAGTCTACTGATTCGTCATACGTCGCACGTACGTTTGCATAGGCTTCCGGCTGCTCGTTGGAGGGATATACCTGATCTCCTACAAGGATGACAGGACCGAAATCCATGATGAGATGGTAGTATGCGTAGGCTCTCATAAAATAGGTGTATGCCCAGATGTCCGGTTTTTCCAGATTGCTCATATCGGTCACTTCATCCATACGTGAGAGGATAATGTTTGCCTTACGGATGATTTTGTACATCGTGTCCCATTGATAAATAGATTTTTTCTTTTTAGCATCTTTATTGGTGATGTTTTCTTCGTTAATGGCTCCCGTGACGTATGCCATACCAGTATAGGTTTCTGCATTAAAAGTTTCAAAAGCCTCATCGGTAGCTAACGGTCCTGCTGTCGCCGGACTATTGAGAAAGTCTCCTTCATCGGGAAACATGGATGCTACGTTCCACATATATCTTTCCAAGTATTCTTTACGGGAGAAGATGGAGTCATATTTCATTGTATCGTCAAACCACTTGTCTACATCCAGATAATTACAGGAAGAGATAGAAAAGACGGACAACAATAGAATTGAATGCAATATTAGTTTTCTCATATAATTCATTTTTTGATAGTTAGAATTTGATGTATGCCTGCAAAGTCACGCTGGCAGGAATTGGATAACGCCGTCCGTTGTATAATGCTTGTTCCGGATCGCAGATATCAATCTTATCCCATACGCAAAGATTGTTGCCTACGAGTGAAAGGTCGATAGAATTGATTCCCAAATTCTTTATAGTCTTGGGTACATTTACACTATAATTGATGTTTACTTCTGATAGCCGCAGGTATTTTGCATTGTTTTTCCAAAAACTGGATGTCTGGGAATTGTTTTCCAAATTTCCGTATGACATGCGAGGGAATCGGGCATTAGGATTTTCTGACAAAGATGGATCTAGCCCCATCTTCTCAGCATATTCACGGGAAATCCAACGATTGGCAGGGTTTTTGACTATGCTCAGTACATTACCAGTCTGTTTGCCATAGAATGGAATGTAGCCTTCGTCATATAGAGCGCCGTTTGAAGCTGGTACCCCCACATGATAAACATCGGTATTTCCGGTTCCCTTGAATAGTACGGCAGCCGACAGTCTCTTATATCTGAATTCAACTCCGAATCCATACATGAAGCGTGGAGTACTGCTGAATGACAAAGGTACTTTGTCATCCCCGTTTACAACACCGTCTCCATTGACATCCTTGTATTTAATATCTCCGGGCAGATAGCTACCGAAAGTCTGTTTAGGACTATTAGCGATATCCTCGTCATCTTTGAACAATCCTAATGCGATCAGTCCTTTTTGGTATCCATAAGGACGTCCGGTGGCAGAATTATATTCATATTTGGTATCTGCCTCTTCAAAATAATTTACCCTGTTATTACTAAGGGTAAAATTTCCTCGGAATGTTACCGACATATCTTTGCCAATATTCTGTATATAGGTCACGTTTCCGTCCGAACCATAACTTTTCATGCTGCCTACATTGCCAAATGGCATGCTGACAAGGCCGATATACTCTGGAACTTGTTGGCGTTGCTGGAAGATGCCATCACGGATGTCTTTGAAGAAATCGATCACGAAACTCAGTTTGCTGTTGAATAATTCGCCTTCGATACCTACATCTATCTTTTTCGCTTTTTCCCATTTCAGATTGTCGGCTCCCATTTGATTTTCAGTGATTCCGGCTTCATTGTATCCCCAGCCTTTTTCGGCAGACTCATTGATAATCGTCAGATAGGGGAAACGTTTGTCTGAAATACGGTCGTTACCTACGATACCATACGAAGCTCTGATTTTGAGAAAATTCAGCCAAGGAAGCTTTTCTTGCATGAATTCATATTGGGTAGGCACCCAACCACCGGATATGGCCGGAAAGAACCCAAAGCGTTTACCTTTCTCAAAGTTTTCTGAACCGGTATATCCTATGTTGAAATCGAGCAGATATGTATCTCTGAACCCATAACTGACTTTTCCAGACAAACCCTGATATCTTAAAGGAATAGCAGCCATACCGTCCTTATTTAAATCTTTTGTGTTTTTGCTATCACTCATTTCATAATGTATAAGAGCGGAAATACGGTGTTCATCGTTCAGCATAGCTTTCCAGGTTAGATTTGCCTGAAGAAAGTATTTCCGGTACTGGCTGTCTCTGTTTTTAGTATATTTTGTTCCTTCTTTCTTTATAGTGTGTATAAGTTCCAGATTTCCGTTCTCATCCCTGCGTTCCGCCCAATACATGTCGGGCTTGACAGAACGTGTCTCTTCAAAATAAGAGCTGTTGCTGTAGGCCCCCTGAATGTTAAGAGCCAGATTTCTCAGTAGAAAACTGAAATCTTGCTGTAAGCGTATTGTATAGGTACCAGAGTAAGTATTGATGTTTTTCAAACCTGTATAATTCAACATGGCATAGGGTGAGTACACATCTTTTGCGCCCGATTTGTAGGTGGGCAGTTCTCCTGTAGAATAACGGACAGGAATAGTGAGCGGAGTCAGTTTGGCTTGGGCATCCCATAATTGGTCGGTTGATGCTCCTTGCCCGGGTAGTGCTTGTGAGGATAGGTAGATATCCGAACCGAAATAAAGTTCGGTTGTCTTGGTCAGGTTGAAGTCCACGTTCAGACGCATTCCGTAAGTGTTGTAGTGCACATCCTTGATGTACTTGCTGTTTTCGTCTTGCTTGTAGATTGCCGATTCATTCGACATATTCATACTGACAAAATAACGGGCGATACTACCACCTCCTCTGGCACTAGCGTAATATGTTTGCTGAAGCGAGGTTCTTTTCAGAATTTCATCCTGCCAGTTTACATCCGGATAAAAGTCGGGATCCAGATGATACTGAATGGCTTTCAGTTCAATGTCATCATAAATAGGCTGTGCTCCACGCATGGCACTTGCTTCATTGGCTAACACAGCGTAGTCGTATGCACGTAAATATTCGGGAAGCTTAGTGAGATAGGAGATTTTGACATTAGCACGAACGTTTACTTCCATCTTGTCGGATGTCCCATGCTTGGTAGTCACCAGTACGACTCCATTCGCACCGCGTACACCGTATACGGCAGTTGCGGAAGCGTCCTTCAATACGGAGAAACTTTCGATATCGGCGGGGTCGATGCTGTTCAAGTCACCTTCGAGCCCGTCGATAAGTACAAGTGCACTCGAGCTTGCTCCAAACGTACCAATACCACGAATCCAGAATTCAGACATGTTAGAGCCCGGTTCACCGCTGGACTGTACGGAGATAATACCGGGTACACGACCACCGAGCATATTAGTTAGGGAAGTGGCTGGTGTCTGTATCTGTGATATATCCACATTGGTGACAGCTCCGGTCAGGTTGACCTTCTTTTCTTTTGTTCCCATACCGGTGATGACAACTTCATCCATTTGTTGTGAATCGCTTTTCAGCATAATCCGCAGATTCTTTTCATCTTTCAAAACGATATGTTCCATCTTTTTGTAACCAATAAAAGAGAATATAATCATATCTCCTTTTTGGGCAGATAACTTGAAGGCTCCGTTAATATCGGTGCTGGTACCTACTCCTGCGCGGTCCTTTAGGTATACGCTGACTCCGGGCAGCGACTCATTGCTTTCGTCGAATACATGTCCCGAAATTGTTAATTGTTTCTCCTGCCCCATCATTATTGATGCGTTGCAGAAGAACAGTAATGATAGTAATATGTATTTTTTCATTAGTGTCTTCTTTACATATGATTATTGGGGTTAACGCAGACTCAACTTGCGGACACATCCGGACCCGCAGTCTGAAATATACAAATCTCCTTCGGCAGTCAATCCTACTCCCTTGGGCCAGTTGAAGGTGGCTTCCAGTGGAGTGCCACTTTGGTTACCTTTAACATTTTGTCTGCCTACAACGGTTGTTACCATACCTGTATTCATATCAATTTTGCGTATGGTCTGGGTTCCGGCATCTGCAATGTACATGTTTTTTTGTCCAGATTCGTCTACTATAATGGTCATTTGGTTGTTCCAGTTAAACAAACAGTCTGTCCGATATCCATTAATTACTTGAGTAGTACTCGTATTATCAGCTCTTACATTAAGATGTCCGGCATATATTATTTCTTCAGATTCAGGTTTCGATACATCCTGCATGGTTATAACAGAAGATGCTCCGTAAGAAGTATATAGATGAGTTGGTTCAGTCGGGTCGAACATCATGCTGACAATATAGCTGTTTTCTGTTTCTGGAGTTGTCGAATTATATACGTCGTTTTTGATGTATTCACATACCATATCTTCCAGTTTAAATCGGAATAATTGTTTGGTTGCCGTACGGCCGTAAAAGTAGCCATCTGTAGTACAATAAGCTATACAAGCTGTAGAGTTGTAGTCAATTTGTTTGGCAGGAGGGTCTTGTGGTTTCAAGTAACGTCGCTTAACTTTCCAGTCGTTGGAAGGATCAATCTCATAAATGACGTTTTTTTGTGTACCTACGGCGTACAGTTTCTCGGTTACATTGTGATACATTACATCATTAACCATTTCTGATATGATTTTCTTTGATTGGTTTTTTTCTCACTGATTAACGCAAGACCTCCATTATTTCCAAATGAAGAATAACATGAATAATAATTCCCTTCCGGATCGCAGCATCCTACTTTTAATCGCCAAGCTTCAAAGGTTGTACTGGCAAGATCTCCGCCAATATTATATCCACTACCTGTTTTACCACATACATTTTCTACTGTAAAACGGGAGATGTAGCGGAATTTGTTGTCGAAAGTAAGAGAATCATTTCCTTTTACTACGGAAATGATACAGGTATCTCCCGGTAATTTAGGTGCATAGACCATCAGAATATTCCCGGATGCTTGTGAGATGTAACCTTTCTTTTTATTAAAGTAGACTGATAATTTAGAAGCATCTGTTCCTAGATTTTCACCTTCTATTATAATTTTGGAGGAAAGATATCCTGAATCCGGATAAAAAGTGGTTAGTTTTAAAGGTCCATTATAATTTCCGCCTGATTTATCGTCATCCGAACAGGCAAACTGCATTATTAGGGATAATCCCATAACTATTGGCAGTAACGTTTGTGTGATTTTCTTTTTCATAAATAGTATTTAAATGTTAAGACTCCTCGGCAAGGGGAGAGATTTAAGTTGCTAAATGTATACTTGGA
>Ga0192245_10271_pt1 | contig 25196 bp, 20 predicted proteins | sample Koala_Koa27_M3_FD_131238 | JGI IMG/M metagenome (GOLD analysis project Ga0192245, IMG submission 131238) | Enriched cells from koala feces incubated with labeled cellulose particles, San Francisco Zoo, California, United States - Koala_Koa2-7_M3 ...
ACAACCCTTATCAATATAGAAAATTAGAAAACAACAATCAACATGAAACTTATACGAAGATTTTTCTGCATTCTGACCGCAACACTTGCCTTAGGCGGATGCATTCAGGAAGAAGCACTGAACTCTGAAGCCGCCATCGACCAGTGCACAGGGCCAGAGGTACAACTGGCCAATATCGATGCCATCAACAAGACGGTGAGTATTTACATTTCAAGAAGTACAGATCTGAGCCAACTGCAACTATCGTTTACTTTGCCCGACGGTGCCACCATTGCCGCCGACACGCAGGAAAGCGGCGACAATCCCCCGGCATATGATTTCAGCACCAACAACAACCGCAGTTTTACCGTTACCTCGGAAGACCAGCAGTGGAAAACGACTTATGTACTCTCTACCATCATGAGCGAACTGCCCACCGTGTACCATTTTGATGACCTGAAGGATGCCACCAGCACTCCTTATCACACCTTCATGGAATTTCAAAGCAGAACATCGACCTCCGACTACCGGGTCATGGAGTGGAGCAGCGGCAACCAGGGGTATAACCTGACCGGCATGGCAAGCACAGCACTGGATTATCCGACGGTACAGGCCAGTAACGGAGTAAGCCGCTACTGCGCCAAACTGGAGACCAAAAGTACCGGCAGCCTGGGTGCCATGGTAGGCATGTACATAGCAGCCGGCAACCTCTTCATCGGTTCATTCAATATAGAAAGTCTGGCCGATGCCGCCAGAAACACCAAACTCGGCTATCCCTTCTACCAAATACCCAAAGAACTGAAGGGCTATTACAAATACAAACGGGGAGAAAACTTCCAGGAAGGAAACAAAATTATATCCGACCGGATGGATTACTGCGACATTTACGGCATTTTGTATGAAACGGATGACGAAGTACAGTTGTTGGATGGAACCAATTCACTGACCTCCGACCATCTGGTGCTGATGGCACGTACTAACCCCGAAAATTATGCGGAAACCGATGAATGGACTCCCTTCTCGCTCACATTTGAACCGGTAAACGGCAAGTCTGTCGACCTTACGAAACTGAAAGAAGGCAAATATAAGCTCAGCATTGTGTTTTCGTCGAGCGTGGAAGGAGGCATTTTCAATGGCGCCATTGGCAGTACGCTCTACATCGACGAAGTTGAACTGATTTGTGAAAGTGATTCCTAATACTGATACCCAAACTAAAAAGACATGAAAGCAACCCGAATAATATGCGTCCTGGCACTCCTGCTGGCCGTGACCAACCTGTATGCACAAGCAGAAAGAAACAAGACCCTACTGCAATCTTATTTGCATGGCTGGGAATATAGCATCAAAGCTGGTTTTAACATAGGCGGAACCTCTCCCTTGCCGTTGCCGGCGGAAATAAGAAGCATAGACAGCTACAACCCCAATGTGGCTTTCTCCATCGAAGGAAATACCACCAAATGGCTGGACAATGCCAAGAAATGGGGACTGACCTGGGGATTGCGGCTGGAAACCAAAAGCATGACCACCGAAGCCACCGTAAAAAACTATGGAATGAAGATATTCAATACACAAGGCGGTTACCTAGAAGGATTGTGGACAGGCAAAGTGAATACCAAAGTGAAAAATGCCTACCTCACCATCCCCCTGTTGGCCGACTATAAGGTTGCCAAACGCTGGACCATCTCACTGGGCCCTTATTTCTCCTATCTGCTTGAAGGGAATTTTGACGGTAAAGTGTACGACGGACACCTGCGCACCCCCGACCAGTCGGGAAGCAAAATAGAATTTACCGGTGAAAGCACCGCCACCTATGATTTCTCGGACGAACTGCGCAAATTCCAATGGGGATTGCAACTGGGCGGACAATGGCGGGCATTCAAGTACCTCAATGTCTATGCCGACCTGACCTGGGGGCTGAACGATATATTCAAAAAAGACTTCAATACCATTACTTTCCCCTTGTATCCCATTTATCTGAATGTAGGGTTTGGGTATGCGTTCTAAACACAAAAAAGAAATCCCGCCATTGCTTTGAAAAGTGCACAATGGCGGGATTTTTTTCAAATCCAAATTAAAATAGCTTTATTCTGTTGCCTTGGTAAAATTCAAGCCAAGTTCCATATCCGTAGTAGCTTCAATAGTGGCAGGTAACTGAGGAAGAATATAATCCATCAACGACGCCATGTCTTCCATGCCTGGAGTACTGGCCACCATTTCCTTAATAGCGGCTAATACTTCTTCGTTGCTCAACAATTCTGTCACCACATCTACCAGCACGGCACCTAATTGAGTCTCTTCAATGTATACACCCAACATACCATTTTCATCAATCGTATATCCCAATGGAATGCCATTGGTCAACATGGGAGCTATTTCAGGCAATTTGGGCAAAAGAAGATCCAATATAGTACTTAAGTTCAATGACTTGGTTGAAGATTGTGAAGTGGTAGCCGCAGACATAATAGCCTCCACATTCAGATACACGTATACCATGCCGTCCTTCACTACATATTGTACCATATTTGCAGGAGAACTCTGCCATACAGGTGCGGCCATATTACCAGCATCCGAATAAGAAGCTATTATATTGCCATCAGTACCAAAAGTAACATTTTGCAACAACGCAGAAATAGCCGTAACCAAAGGCAGTTTATTATCTCCTTCTCCTATCAAAGGAAGCTGAGCTACAATTTCTAAAATGGCTCCAGGTTGCATAAGGCCCAACAAAGGTACAGAAGAGTTCCATACCATACGGATTGGGAAAACATTATCAGTTTCCGTTTTTTGGAACAGGTTCCACGTACCGGTCAAATCGTTATCAGCAAACGCAACATCCACATTCATTGACAGCTTACCTTTCTCAATCGTACCTTTATAAGTCAGCGTGCGGTCGTTGGCTTCGTCAGTACCTTCAAAAGCAAATCCTGTTTCGCCAACAGGCGTCAAATTTACATTCAAGGTTGTAGATGTTTCGCCCGGCACAACTCCCGGATTAACCAAATCAGTACCCAATAAAGACATTGTTGTGCCAGCCAGCACAATGGTGGCCGTTTTGCCATCCGCAGAATTAAAAGTAGCCGTCTTGCCTACCATCGAGGCATCGCTATACGTCAAAGCAAATGATGCAGACTCATTACCTGTAGTAAAGGTCGTGTTCAATTCTTTCAATAATTCTTTGTTTACACCACCCTTGTTGTCATCATCACTACAAGCAGTAAACAAACTCATTGAACCGATTAATGCAAATGCATAAAATAAATTCTTTTTCATACTACTCTTTTTAAACATCTGTTTAGTTAATAAAAAGCCTTTCAAAGGCCCATAATTTCCCATTTTAGATCAAGAATGCAAAATAAGAGGCTTAAGCAGAATAATACAAGGTCTTTTTTAAACAAAAGATGTTCATTTTTACACTATACGAACTTATATCCGACATCTATGCCCTGCAAGAACGAAATTTTCCGTCATGCTTTTGTGCGAAACAGCAAAAGGAACACACAGTTACAAAAACAGTGCTGCCACCCCATACAATCTATAACCGAAGGCTTCGGTTATAAAACCGTAAGTTGCGGTTATAAAACCGGAAGCTACGGTTATAAAACCGAAAGCTTCGGTTATACTTTCTATGGATTGAAAAGAATGTTTGGATGAGCAAGTATACTTTAAAATCCCCGCACGATCGGTTTGACTGCCACCAGCGAGGCGCCAGAAACAATCCCTGTTTTGCCATCTCTACTTAGCTGATTCAGGAACAAGCCCGTGTATCTTGCCAACAGAATAGCATTTTTACCGTCTGAACCAGAAAAAGGCAAGCAAAAAACTTTTGCTCTCCAAGTAAATTGGTATATTTGCATGTTTGTTAATGACATTATGACAAAGACTAATCTTTTTATTTTAAATAAATAAACTTATGGCAGATATCAATGAAAAACTCTTCTCTGACTTTCCTCCTGTCAGCACTGAGCAATGGATGGAACGGATTACCGCCGACCTGAAAGGCGCGGATTTTGAGAAGAAACTCGTTTGGAAAACAAACGAAGGATTTAAAGTAAAACCTTTCTACCGTATGGAAGACCTGGAAGGTCTGAAGACCACCGATGCCCTGCCCGGTGAATTCCCCTACCTGAGAGGTAATAAAAAAGACAACAATGAGTGGCTTGTCCGTCAGGACATTGACGTAACAGACGTAAAGGACGCCAATGCCAAAGCACTCGACATTCTGAACAAGGGTATCGACTCCCTGGGATTCCACCTGAGAGCCAAAGAACTGGATGCCGCCTATCTGGAGACATTGCTGGAAGGTATCTGCGCCGAATGCGTGGAACTGAACTTCTCCATCTGCCAAGGCCATGTGGTAGAACTGGCCAACCTGCTGGTTGCCTACTTCCAGAAAAAAGGTTATGACTTGGAAAAACTTCAAGGCTCCATCAACTATGACCCGATGGGCAAAATGCTGTCGAAAGGCAAAGACAAAGGCAACCTGGTGGAAACGGGCAAGGCACTTATCGCCGCTACCGCCGCGTTGCCCCGCTACCGCGTGTTGAATGTAGGTGCACTGACACTGAACAATGCCGGTTCATACATCTATCAGGAACTGGGATACGCACTGGCCTGGGGAAATGAATACATGAACCTGCTGACCGAAGCCGGTATTCCTGCCGCAACCGTAGCCAAGAAAATCAAATTCAATTTCGGTATCAGTTCCAACTACTTCCTGGAAATTGCCAAGTTCCGTGCAGGGCGTATGCTGTGGGCCAACATCGTAGCCTCCTATCTGGGCGAAAACGATTGCAAATGCGCTGCCAAGATGAAGGTGCATGCCGAAACTTCCTCGTTCAACCTCACCTTGTTTGACGCTTATGTCAACCTGCTTCGTACACAAACCGAGGCCATGAGTGCTGCCTTGGCCGGCGTAGATTCAATGACGGTAGTTCCTTTTGATAAGGCATACGAAACACCGAACGACTTCTCGGAACGTCTGGCACGCAACCAGCAACTCTTGTTGAAAGAAGAATCCCATTTCGATAAAGTGGTTGACCCTGCTGCAGGTTCATACTATATAGAAAACCCCACCGTTTCCATCGCCAAGCAGGCATGGGATTTGTTCCTGGCCGTAGAAGACGAAGGCGGATTCCTGGCCGCCGTACGTGCCGGAAAGATTCAGGAGGCCGTAAATGCCAGCAACGTGGCACGCCATGCTGCTGTGGCCAAACGGAAAGAGATTCTGCTGGGTACCAACCAATATCCTAACTTCAATGAGCTGGCCGACGGCAAACAACCGCTTGAAGCCGTTTGTTGCTGTGGCGGTGGCGAACATGCCCACACATGCGAAAAGGATGTGCCTACATTGACATTCGACCGCGCTGCCAGCGAGTTCGAGGCCCTGCGTCTGCAAACCGAAGCTTCCGGCAAGCGTCCGAAAGCATTTATGCTTACCATCGGTAACCTGGCCATGCGTCAGGCACGTGCACAGTTCTCCTGCAACTTCCTGGCATGTGCAGGATACGAAGTAATTGACAACCTGGGATTTGCCACCGTAGAAGAAGGCATCGAAGCCGCTATGGCTGCCAAAGCCGACATCGTGGTGCTCTGCTCGAGCGATGATGAATATGCCGAATATGCCGTACCGGCCTTCAAGGCACTCAACGGCCGCGCCATGTTCATCGTAGCCGGTGCTCCCGCCTGCATGGACGACCTGAAGGCTGCCGGTATCGAGAACTTCATCCACGTACGTGTCAATGTGCTGGAAACATTAAAGGAATACAACGCTAAATTATTGAAGTAACCATGAGGAAGAATTTTAAAAACCTAGATATATATGCCGCTTTCCAACCCGTAGACGGTGCCGAGTGGCAAAAGGCTAACGGCATCCACGCCGACTGGAAGACGCCGGAACACATTGAAGTGAAGCCTGTTTACACAAAAGAAGACCTTGAAGGCATGGAGCATCTGGATTATGTGGCCGGTCTGCCTCCTTTCCTGCGTGGTCCGTACTCCATGATGTACACTTTCCGCCCGTGGACTATCCGCCAGTATGCAGGTTTCTCCACCGCCGAAGAATCGAACGCATTCTACCGCCGCAACCTGGCCAGCGGACAGAAAGGTCTGTCTGTTGCTTTCGACCTTGCTACCCACCGCGGCTACGACCCCGATAACGAACGCGTAGTAGGTGACGTAGGTAAAGCCGGTGTATCCATCTGCTCACTGGAAAACATGAAGGTGCTGTTCGACGGAATTCCTTTGAACAAAATGTCCGTATCCATGACTATGAACGGTGCCGTGCTGCCCGTCATGGCATTCTACATCAACGCCGGTCTGGAACAGGGTGCCAAGCTTGAAGAAATGGCAGGTACCATCCAGAACGATATCCTGAAGGAATTCATGGTGCGTAACACTTACATCTACCCGCCTGCATTCTCCATGAAGATTATCTCCGACATCTTTGAATATACTTCACAGAAGATGCCGAAGTTCAACTCCATCTCCATCTCCGGTTACCACATGCAGGAAGCCGGTGCCACGGCAGACATCGAGTTGGCTTATACCCTGGCCGACGGACTGGAATACCTCCGTGCCGGTGTAGGTGCAGGTTTGGACATCGACGCCTTCGCACCGCGTCTGTCATTCTTCTGGGCCATCGGCACCAACCACTTCATGGAAATTGCCAAGATGCGTGCCGCACGTATGCTATGGGCCAAGATTGTAAAACAATTCAACCCGAAGAACCCGAAATCGCTGGCCTTGCGTACACACTCGCAAACGTCCGGCTGGTCGTTGACCGAGCAAGACCCGTTCAACAACGTAGGCCGTACCTGTATCGAGGCTATGGCAGCCGCATTGGGACACACCCAATCTCTGCACACCAACGCCCTCGACGAAGCCATTGCCCTGCCTACGGATTTTTCGGCCCGTATTGCACGCAATACCCAGATTTACATCCAGGAAGAAACGAACATCTGCAAGAATGTTGACCCATGGGGCGGTTCTTACTATGTGGAATCACTGACCAACGAAATAGCCCACAAAGCTTGGGAACACATCCAGGAAATCGAAAAACTGGGCGGTATGGCAAAAGCCATCGAAACCGGTATTCCCAAAATGCGCATCGAAGAAGCCGCCGCACGTACGCAGGCCCGCATTGACAGTGGTGCACAGACCATTGTCGGCGTGAACAAGTATCGTCTGGAAAAAGAGGCTCCGATTGATATCCTCGAAATTGACAATACCGCCGTTCGTCAGGAACAGCTGGAAAACCTGCGTATCTTGAAAGAAGGCCGCAACGAGGAAGACGTAAAGAAAGCCCTCGATGCCATTACCAAATGTGTTGAGACTAAAGAAGGCAACCTGCTTGAACTGGCTGTAGAAGCCGCACGCGTTCGCGCTACTTTGGGCGAAATTTCGTATGCATGCGAAAAGGTTGTAGGACGTTATAAAGCAGTAATCAGAACTATTTCAGGCGTGTATTCATCAGAAAGTAAAAACGATGCAGACTTCCACCGTGCCTGTGAGTTGTGCGAGAAGTTTGCCAAGAAGGAAGGCCGTCAGCCTCGTATCATGATTGCCAAGATGGGCCAGGACGGTCACGACCGCGGTGCCAAGGTAGTAGCAACCGGTTATGCCGATTGCGGTTTCGACGTAGATATGGGACCGTTGTTCCAAACTCCGGCCGAAGCAGCCCGCGAAGCAGTAGAAAACGACGTCCACGTAGTGGGTGTATCTTCACTGGCTGCCGGACACAAGACCTTGGTTCCGCAAATCATTGCAGAACTCAAGAAACTGGGCCGCGAAGACATCGTAGTAATTGCCGGTGGCGTAATCCCCGCACAAGACTATGACTTCCTCTACAAAGCCGGTGTGGCCGCCATCTTTGGCCCGGGTACTCCGGTTGCCAAGGCAGCTTGCCAGATATTGGAAATCTTGCTGGATGAAGAATAATCCAACCGGATAAATGTTAAAAAGGGGTGGAATGCATTTGCATATCCGCCCCTTTCTCTTAATCTATGTTACAAAACATACTTTTCTATTTGGGAAGTTTGCAGATTTACTCAGACTTCGTACCTTTGCAATGTGTTTTTCATAGTATTAGATTTAAGGTTAACAAAAGGTTGGGCTCAGCGGAGCCCTTTTTTTATGCCCATAAGTGAAGGTAAGGGCAGAATCGTACAAGATATATCCCTTAAATTTGTTTGAGCCTGCCGTTTGCACTATCTTTGCCCGACTAAAACGACAAAAGCATGATAGTTTGCATAGCCGAAAAACCCTCTGTGGCACGCGACATTGCCGACGTACTGGGGGCGAAGGAAAAGAAAGACGGATACATCGAAGGGAACGGATATCAGGTGACGTGGACGTTCGGCCACCTCTGTACCTTGAAGGAGCCGCACGAATATACTCCCAACTGGAAAGCATGGAGTTTGAGCAGCCTGCCCATGATTCCTCCTCGTTTCGGCATCAAGCTTATCAGCAATCCCACTTACGAACGCCAGTTCCACATCATTGAAGGCCTTATGCAAAAGGCCGACATGATTATCAATTGCGGCGATGCCGGCCAGGAAGGTGAACTTATCCAGCGTTGGGTCATGCAGAAGGCTGGAGCGCGTTGCCCGGTAAAGCGTCTTTGGATTTCATCACTGACCGAGGAAGCCATCCGCGAGGGTTTTGCTAAGTTGCGCGATGCCGCCGATTTCCAGCCCTTGTACGAAGCAGGACTAAGCCGTGCCATCGGCGACTGGCTACTGGGCATGAACGCCACCCGGCTCTACACCATGAAGTACGGACAAAACCGGCAAGTACTTTCCATCGGACGGGTACAGACACCAACGCTGGCACTCATTGTCAACCGCCAGTTGGAAATACAGAACTTTGTACCCAAACAATACTGGGTGCTCAACACCGTATACCGTGACACCACCTTCTCGGCACTCATCCGCAAGAGTGAAGAAGAACTGGTGCTGGAAGCCGAAAAGCAGAAAGAAGCCATTGCCACTGGCAAAAAGCCCAAGAAAGAAGAAGAAAACCGGGGCATTGATCCCATTACCGACCTTGCGCGTGGTGAAGAATTACTGGCACGCATCAAGGACAAACCCTTTACAATAACTTCCGTTACCAAAAAAGAAGGCAAAGAAGCTCCGCTAAGGTTGTTCGACCTAACATCTTTGCAAGTGGAGTGCAACAAAAAATTTGCCTACTCAGCCGATGAGACGTTGAAGCTTATCCAGTCCCTTTACGAGAAAAAGGTCACCACTTATCCTCGAGTAGACACGACATTCCTAAGTGACGATATTTATCCCAAATGCCCCTCCATTCTGAAAGGGTTGCGGGGATACGAGACACTGACCGCACCACTGGAAGGAACCACGCTCATCAAATCGAAAAAGGTATTCGATAATTCCAAAGTTACCGACCACCATGCCATCATCCCCACCGGACAGCCCCCTGTCAACCTGAGCGACATGGAACGACGTGTGTTCGATCTCATCGCCCGCCGTTTCATTGCCGTTTTCTATCCCGATTGCCGTTTTGCCACAACCACCGTCATGGGCGAAACCGATAGCATCGAATTTAAAACTTCGGGCAAACAGATTCTGGAACCGGGCTGGAGAGTCGTCTTCAACCTCAATACTCCGAACCAGGAAAACGATGATAACAACAAGGAGAACGACGAAGACCGTGTTTTGCCCACCTTTGTCAAAGGCGAAAGCGGCCCTCACCTGCCCGAACTGGTAGAAAAATGGACGCAACCTCCCCGACCCTACACCGAAGCGACCCTGCTGCGCGCCATGGAAACAGCCGGCAAACTGGTGGATAACGACGAGCTGCGCGATGCCCTGAAGGAAAACGGCATCGGCCGCCCCTCTACCCGCGCCGCCATCATCGAGACATTGTTCAAGCGCAACTACATCCGTAAAGAGAAAAAGAACCTGATAGCAACCCCTACCGGCATCGAACTGATACAGACCATCAACGAAGAGTTGCTGAAAAGTGCCGAACTGACGGGACAATGGGAAAACAAACTACGCAAAATCGAGAAACGCACCTTTACAGCCATCCAATTCCTGGAAGAGCTGAAGCAAATGGTGACCGAAATCGTAAACAGCGTGCTGACCGACAACAGCAACCGTCGTATTACCGTGCAGAAAGCCGGTCCTGCCAAGCAAGAGAAATCAGCACAAGGAACAACAGATTCCTCCCCTAAAAAGGAACCGAAAAAGCGTGCTCCACGTAAAGCCAAAGCCATCCAGACTAGCAACCAACCTATCGGGCAGGTATCGCCCGACAACATTGTAGGACAGCCCTGCCCCCTATGCGGCAAAGGCACCATCATCAAAGGAAGAACTGCCTACGGTTGTTCGGAATGGAAAAACGGATGTACATTCCGCAAAGCATTTGAGTAAGCAAAAACTTACCAGCCATGCTCGGCCATGTATTTCCAAAGGGGAGCCGCCATCAATGACTGGCGTATCGCTCCCTGCCTCAACAAATCCTTGACCTCCGCCAACGAAAGCAGATGTACCGTAAGACTTTCGGTGGCTTCGGGATGTGGTTCACATACCTTCTCTACCCCCGTAGCTAGAAAACAATGTGTCAGATTGGCAACCGTGCTGGCATTGGCAGATAAACACATATATTCATGCCACTCGCCATTGCCATAACCGGTTTCTTCCAAGAGTTCGCGTTGGGCCGAGACCAAAGGCGAAGCATCTTCCCGCTCGCATACACCAGCACAAAGCTCATAAGCCGTTTCGCCCAATGCATGCCGGTATTGGCGTACCAATACAAACTGTCCATCGCGCGTAATCGCAATGGTATTTACCCAATCGGGATATTCCAGCACATAATAATCTGGGATGTGGTTACCATTTGGCAATACCAGATGGTCCTTGCGGACAGTAAGCCACGGTTCTTTATGCAAGTATTCGCTGGATAGAACGGTCCAGCCTTTTTCTTCTTTCTGCTCCATTATGTAACAAACTGTTTTCTTACCTCATACTTTAAACAACATTCCTCCCACATTATCCTTGCGTGCACCGGTTACCGAAGCCAGGCAACCGGGTTCATCCGCCATGTAAAGGGCACCGAGGAACGCAAAAATCAAAGCCTCCTTGTATTCGATAATCTGTCGTTCAGGAATCACAATCGTACACGGGCAAAGGGCCGCCATGCGCTCTATCAGGAACTTGTTGTAGGCACCGCCACCCGTCACCAGCATTTGTGGGGCGACTTTAGAAGCCGGAGTCGACTTAACCACCCGTGCCACTTGCCAGGCTGCATGTTCGTAGAAGGTGCGCAACCTATCCTCCAGACTTAATCCATAGCTTTCGAGCAACGGGTAAACCTGTGTCTCCACCCATTCGCGTCCCAACGACTTGGGGCCCTCGTGCTGGTAAAAGTCCAATGCATTCAGTTGGTCCAGCAAGGGCTGGCAAATGATTCCACGACGGGCTATCTCGCCATCCCGGTCAAAGTCTAGGCCTATCTGCCTGCAATAGTGATTAATAACATAATTAACCGGGCTGATATCAAAGGCGATACGACGCCCGTCTTTCTCGAACGAGATGTTTGAAAAACCACCGATATTGAGGCAATAATCGTAATCGGCAAAGAGCAGACGGTCGCCTATGGGTACCAACGGTGCTCCCTGTCCACCCAGCATGATGTCGAGCCGACGGAAATCGGACACAGTAGGCACACCCGTCTCAGCTGCAATGGCTGCCCCGTCGCCAATCTGAAACATCACCCGCTTTTGCGGTTCGTGAAATACCGTGTGTCCGTGCGAAGCAATGATGTCAGGCCGTATGCCAAACTCACGCATGAAGTCGTTGACACGCTCGCCCAAAAACTTGCCATAGGCACTATGAAACGTGATGAACTCCAGTGCGGTCATCTGCTGGGCACCGGTACCCAAGGGCTGCTTCAAGTCATCGGGGTAGGTATATCCACGGGCACCATCAATGTGGAATGTCCAACGGCCTTCTTTCCGATGAAAGGTGCAACCACACACATCAAGCCCGTCGAGCGAAGTGCCTGACATGAGACCGATAGCCTGTATCTTGAGATCCTCCATAGACTGCCTATTGATAATTCAAGTGAAACTCCACTACCGCCTCAATCCCCTTGCGGATAATGTCAAGCGGCATGTTCTCGTTGGGTGAATGAATGGCATTGCTCTCCAGACCGAAGCCCATCAGCACGGTCTTGATGCCCAGCACCTGCTCGAAAGTGGCAATAATGGGAATGCTTCCCCCACGGCGTACGGCCAAAGGTTTCTTGCCGAAGGCTTTCTCAAAGCCCTTCTCGGCAGCCTGGTAGGCAGGCATCGTAATGGGGCACACATATCCCTGACCGCCATGCATGGGCGTAACTTTGACCTGCACGGTAGCAGGTGCGATGCTCAGAATATAGTCGGTAAAGAGTTGCGAAATCTTGTGATGGTCCTGATGCGGAACGAGACGCGAGGAAACCTTGGCATAAGCCTTGGAAGGCAGCACCGTCTTTGAGCCCTCGCCCGTATAGCCACCCCAAATGCCACATATGTCGAACGACGGGCGACAACTGTTACGTTCCAGCGTACTATATCCTTTCTCACCAAAAAGTTCCTTCACACCAATGGCAGCCTTGTACTTTTCTTCATCAAAGGGGATGTGGGCTATCATGTCGCGCTCGGCCTGGGGAACTTCTTCCACATCATCATAAAAACCGGGTACGGTGATGCGACCGTCGGCATCGACCACACGGGCCAGCATCTGGCAAAGCACATTGATGGGATTGGCCACCGCACCGCCAAAATGGCCGGAATGCAGATCACGGTTGGGACCGGTCACTTCGATTTCCCAATAGGCAAGTCCGCGCAAGCCGGTAGTCAGCGAAGGCAGGTCGGCTCCCAGCATGCTGGTATCAGAGACTAGGATGACATCGGCTGCCAACAGGTCACGGTGTTCCTGACAAAAGGCTTCCAGACTGGGCGAACCGATTTCTTCCTCGCCCTCAAAAATAAACTTCACGTTGTGCGTCAGCAGGTTGTTTTTCACCAGGTATTCAAAGGCCTTTACCTGAATGAACGACTGCCCCTTGTCATCGTCGGCACCACGCGCCCAGATACGGCCGTCGCGCACTTCGGGCTCAAAGGGAGCACTTTTCCACAATTCCAACGGCTCGGCGGGCATCACGTCGTAATGTGCATAGATGAGGACGGTTTTGGCCTGCGGGCCTACCATTTTCTGGGCAAACACCATCGGGTTGCCTTGTGAGGGCATCACCAGCGCCTCGTCGGCACCGGCCTCGAGCAGCAACTGGCACCAGCGTTGGGCACAGGCCAGCATATCGTCGTGATGCTCGGGTTGGGCACTGATGCTGGGAATACGGATAAGGCTGAACAATTCGTCCAGCATGCGGGGTTCGTTCTCGGCGATGTAAGTCTGTATCATAATGAAATGCTTATAGTTGCGTAGTCCGGTCTATCAAGTAAAAATCCAAGATGGTAAGTGCCGCCATAGCCTCTACAATGGGCACGGCACGCGGCAACACGCAGGGGTCGTGGCGCCCGCGGGCTTTCAACGTAGTGTCGCGCCCATCGATGTTGACCGTATGTTGCTCCATGAGTACCGTAGCCACGGGCTTGAAGGCCACACGGAAATAAATGTCCTGCCCGTTGCTGATGCCGCCCTGTATGCCACCCGAATGATTGGTATGGGTAGTGATGCGTCCAGCGTTGTTATAAAAGACGTCGTTCTGCTCGGAACCTTTCATTTTCAGTCCTTTGAAACCGTCGCCGTATTCAAAGGCCTTGGCCGCGTTGATGCTCAGCATACCCGAGGCCAGTGCCGCTTGCAATTTGCCAAAGACAGGTTGGCCCAATCCCACTGGACAACCTGTAATGACGCAGGTAATGACGCCGCCTATCGTATCGCCCTCGGCCTTCACCTCGGCAATAAGTTTTTCCATTTCCTTGGCCTTCCCAGGGTCGGGACAACGCACGGGATTGCTTTCCACCAAGTCCAGGTCGTAGGCCGTATAGTTATCCTCCAGCCGGACAGGCCCGACCTGCGAAGTATAGGCCGTGATGCGTATACCCAGTTGGCGCAAAGCCAGTTTGGCCAATGCGCCGGCCACCACGCGCGAAATGGTTTCGCGGGCCGACGAACGCCCACCTCCCCGATGGTCGCGGATACCGTATTTGGTCTTATAGGTATAGTCGGCGTGCGAGGGCCGGTACACATTCTTCATATTGTCATAATCGCTGGAATGCTGGTTTTCGTTCCATACAATAAAACCGATGGGGCAACCGGTGGATTTGCCCTCGAAGATGCCCGAAAGGAATTCCACCTTGTCGGACTCCTTGCGCGGAGTGGTAAGGTCCGATTGTCCCGGCCGGCGGCGGTCGAGTTCCTTCTGCACAAAATCCATGTCGATGGTGATGCCTGCGGGGAATCCGTCAATCACTCCTCCGATGCCCTTGCCATGCGACTCCCCGAAACTGGTCAGACGGAGGAGATTTCCAAATGAGTTAAACATAATCAGTTGCTTTAAAAGTTTGTATTCCTGCCGAAGCGTCTTCTCTTACTTTTCGTACACATACTCGGCCTTTGATGCTATAAAAGTACGGTTTTTCTCCGAGAAACTGCGCAATCAATCCATAAAGTTCAAAAAAAAGAAATTACCTTCCCCTTCCTCCCTACAAATAGAAGCATGAAAATCAATGACATTAACCATCTAAACAACCACACTGATACGCCACTATGTAACCCACATATCTAATATTCAGCCCTACATACTGTTGCCTAACATTTTGCTACCCATCTTTTTTCTCACAGAAAACTTTTGCCACTTCACGGCTATTGCGTAATTTTGCGGACAATTAAAAAACAACCTTAGAAGTAAAAAAACAACCATGAACTGGATAGAAAGTTTATTATGGGACCCGACTTCCGTGGCGCACATCGTATTCCTGTACGCATTTGTCATCTCGGTGGGCGTGCTGTTGGGTAAAATCAAAGTGTTCGGCATCTCCCTTGGAGTGACCTTTGTGCTTTTCACGGGCATCCTGATGGGGCATTGCGGTTTCAAGGCCGAGATACACATCCTGCACTTCCTGCGCGAATTCGGACTTATTCTTTTCGTATTCTGTATCGGTTTGCAAGTAGGTCCCTCGTTCTTCTCGTCATTCAAAAAAGGCGGTATGACTCTCAACATGCTGGCCGTGGGCATCGTAGTGCTGAACATTGCCGTCATGCTGGGCATCTACTTCATAGCCAATGGCCGCGTAGAATTACCCATGATGGTGGGTATCCTATACGGAGCGGTTACCAACACCCCTGGTTTGGGTGCCGCACAAGAAGCCTTGAACCAACTGAACTACACCGGAGATCCCATTGCCTTGGGATATGCGTGTGCCTACCCGTTGGGTGTTATCGGCATCATAGGCGCCATTATTGCCATTCGCTACATCTGCCGTGTCAACCTTGCCAAAGAGGAAGCAGAATTGAAGGAAAAAGATGCCGACATGAAGCACAAGCCTCACATGATGGACCTGGAAGTACGCAACGAAGCCATCGACGGCAAACGGTTGATACAAGTGAAAGACTTCCTGGGACGTCCCTTTGTCTGCTCCAGAATGCGTCACGAAGGACATGTCCTTATTCCCGAGCGCGACACCGTATTCCACACCGGCGACCAATTACACATTGTCTGCTCCGAAGAAGATGCCGAAGCCATTACCGCTTTTATCGGACGCGAAATACAAATGGACTGGGAACGACAAGACATGCCGATGGTTTCGCGCCGCATCCTTGTCACCAAATCCGAAATTAACGGCAAGAGTTTGGGAAGCATGCACTTCCGCAGCATGTATGGCGTAAACGTAACCCGCGTCAACCGCTCGGGTATGGATCTGTTTGCCGATCCCAACCTGGTGTTGCAAGTGGGAGACCGCGTCATGGTAGTAGGTCAACAAGATGCCGTTGCACGTGTGGCCGACGTACTGGGTAACCAATTGAAACGCCTGGACACTCCGAACATTGTAACCATTTTCGTCGGTATCTTCTTGGGAATTCTGTTGGGCAGCCTTCCCATCGCCTTCCCCGGTATGCCAACCCCCGTCAAACTAGGTCTGGCCGGCGGCCCGCTGGTAGTGGCCATCCTGATAGGCCGTTTCGGACACAAACTGAAGCTGGTTACCTACACCACCATGAGTGCCAACCTGATGTTACGCGAAATCGGTATTGTGATGTTCCTGGCCAGCGTAGGTATTGAGGCAGGAGAACACTTCGTACAAACAGTAGTCGAGGGCGACGGCCTGCTGTATGTGGGCTACGGTTTCCTCATAACCGTTATCCCGCTACTCATTATAGGCATTGTGGCACGATTATATTATAAGGTAAACTACTTCACCTTGATGGGACTGATTGCCGGTAGCACCACCGACCCGCCTGCACTGGCCTATGCCAACCAGGTTTCGGGCAACGATGCCCCTTCGGTAGGCTACTCCACGGTTTACCCGCTTACCATGTTCCTGCGCATCATTGCGGGACAAATGATATTGCTTGCCATGATGTAATGCTCCAACGCATATACTTAACATCATATAACATTAAGAGGCTGTTTCTTCGCAGAGACAGCCTCTTGTTTTTCACCTTAAACTAATACTATGGCAATGTACACGTCACAAATCAAGTTTTTTACGCACAAACGTCTCTATAAAGTCCACCGTACCCTCAATACCCAGCACAGACGAGTCAATGCACAGGTGATAGGTAGCGGCAGCCCCCCACGTTTTGTAACTATAATAATTATAGTACTCCGAACGCTTCTTGTCAGCCTTTTCCATCATATTCTCGGCTTCGTCTTCGGAAATGGAATGCAGGCTGCACAACCGCCGGATGCGGTCGCGCCGGGTAGAAGAGATGAATATATTGGCACAACGGGGATGGTCGCGCAAAATATAGTCGGCACAACGCCCCACAAAGAGGCACGACTTTTCGTCGGCCAAACGCCGGATAACGTCACTCTGCACCTGGAATAGGGCATCGTTGCTCAAGCAATTGGTGGCCGGAATGGCTCCATCGCCAATGAAAGGAAAGCGCATGCCAAACAAGCTGCCCAGCACACTCTGAGAAGCCTTTTCGTCGGCCTTTTCAAAGAACTCCTTGCACAACCCGCTTTCTTCGGAAGCCAGCCGTATCAATTCTTTGTCATAAAAGTCAATCCCCAGCCGGGCTGCCAGTTTCCCTCCTATCTCGCGCCCACCACTGCCCAATTGGCGGCCTATGTTTACAATGAATTTTCTGTCCATGTCAATAGCCATACAAAATTCTGTTAGTTTGGTAGCAAATATAAATATTATCAAAAAAATATCGGTTATCTGCCGGACTTTTTTTTAATTACCGTAACCTGAAATTCCCCACACACGGCGCCAAATCCTTGTACAGCACCACCCAGCGTGCATAAACCGCCTAGCCTGCCTGGCTTCTCTCCCTACCCAGGCAGGATAAACCCGCCATCCTGCCTGCCTGAAACAATGCCGGCCAACCAATCGCTTCCGAAAGGGGCAGAATCGCTTTATTCAGCAAAAAATAACGCAATCTGAAAAATGTTTCGTATTTTTGTCCCCAAATAGAGTGAATTATAGCGAAATGAACGTATTAGAACTAAGTGAACAGGAAATCATTCGCCGCAACAGCATGAATGAACTACGCGCAATGGGCATCGAGCCCTATCCCGCAGCAGAGTATGTAACCAACGCCTTCTCTACGGACATAAAAGCCGAATTCAAAGACGACGCAGAGCCGCGCCAGGTATCTGTAGCCGGACGTATGATGAGCCGCCGTGTCATGGGAAAAGCCTCTTTCATCGAACTGCAAGACTCCAAAGGACGCATCCAAGTCTATATTACCCGCGATGATATCTGCCCAGGCGAAGACAAGGAAATGTACAACACTGTATTCAAACGCCTGCTCGACTTAGGTGACTTTATCGGTATCGAAGGCTTCGTGTTCCGCACACAGATGGGCGAAATCAGCATACACGCTCAAAAATTGACCGTGCTGGCCAAGAGCCTCAAACCGCTCCCCATCGTAAAATACAAGGACGGCGTGGCCTACGATTCCTTTGAAGACCCCGAACTGCGCTACCGTCAACGCTATGTAGACCTTATCGTAAACGACGGCGTAAAGGAAACCTTCCTGAAACGCTCCAAAGTGATATCGACCATGCGTGCCGTGCTCGACGAAGCCGGATACACGGAAGTGGAAACCCCCATCCTGCAATCCATCCCCGGCGGTGCCAGCGCACGCCCCTTCATCACCCACCACAACTCGCTCGACATCGACTTGTATTTGCGCATCGCCACCGAGCTTTACCTGAAGCGCCTCATTGTAGGCGGTTTCGAGGGCGTATACGAAATCGGGAAAAACTTCCGCAACGAAGGCATGGACAAGAACCATAACCCGGAATTTACTTGCATGGAACTGTACGTGCAATACAAGGACTACAACTGGATGATGAGCTTTACCGAAAAGTTGCTGGAACGCATCTGCATTGCCGTAAACGGCTGTGCCGAAACACAGATAGACGGCAAGACCATCAGCTTCAAGGCTCCCTACCGCCGTCTGCCCATCCTCGAAGCCATTAAGGAAAAAACCGGCTACGACCTCGAAGGCAAGAGCGAAGACGAAATCCGACAGATTTGCAAGGAGCTGAAAATGGAGATTGACGACACCATGGGCAAAGGAAAGCTCATTGACGAAATATTCGGCGAATTCTGCGAAGGCACCTTCATACAACCCACTTTCATTACCGACTATCCGGTAGAGATGAGCCCGCTGACCAAAATGCACCGTAGCAAACCGGGCCTCACCGAACGCTTCGAGCTGATGGTAAACGGTAAGGAACTGGCCAACGCTTACAGCGAGCTGAACGACCCCATTGACCAGGAAGAACGCTTCAAGGAACAGCTCCGCCTGAGCGAAAAGGGAGACGACGAAGCCATGTTCATCGACCAGGATTTCCTCAAGGCCCTGCAATATGGTATGCCGCCTACATCCGGTATCGGCATCGGCATCGACCGCCTCACCATGCTCATGACCGGCAAGCCTTTCATCCAGGAAGTGCTGTTCTTCCCGCAAATGCGTCCCGAAAAAGTGGTTCCCAAAGATGCCCCAGTCAAATATACGGCTCTCGGCATTGCTGAAGACTGGGTTCCCGTCATTCAGAAAGCCGGTTACAACCAGGTGGCCGACATGAAGAACGTCAACCCGCGAAAGTTGCACATGGACATCTGTGGCATCAACAAGAAGTACAAACTGGAACTGAAAAACCCGACAGTTGCAGAAGTAGAAGGGTGGATTAACCAAATACAATAAAAAACTCATTCTCCATTCTTAATCTATAACAATGAAACTACCGGGAAAGATAGCCATCATGGGTGGAGGAAGCTGGGCAACCGCCATAGCCAAAATGGTGTTGGCGCAAGCGGAGTCTATAAACTGGTACATGCGGCGCGACGACCGCATTGCCGACTTCAAACGCTTGGGACATAACCCCGCCTACCTGACCGGCGTCAAGTTTGATACCAAACGTATCAGCTTCAGTTCCAATATCAACGATGTCGTGAAGGAGTCGGATACACTGATATTCGTCACTCCTTCCCCCTATCTGAAGGCACATCTGAAGAAACTGAAAACCAAGATAAAGGACAAGTTCATCATTACCGCCATCAAAGGCATCGTGCCCGACGACAACCTGATTGTTTCGGAATATTTCACCAAGGAATATGGCGTTCCTGCCGAAAACATCGCCGTAATAGCCGGCCCCTGCCATGCCGAAGAAGTGGCCCTGGAACGGCTTTCCTACCTCACCATTGCATGCCCCGATACCAACAAGGCATCCGTTATGGCACGTCATTTTGCAAGCTCATTTATCAAGACCTCGGTGAGCAACGACGTGGTAGGCATCGAATACGGTTCGGTATTGAAAAACGTATATGCCATTGCCGCAGGTATCTGCAACGGATTGAAATACGGCGACAATTTCCAGGCCGTACTCATGTCGAACGCCGTACAAGAGATGAACCGTTTTCTGCAAACCGTACATCCCATCGACCGGAACGTAAACGACTCGGCCTATTTGGGCGACCTGCTGGTGACGGGATATTCAAACTTCAGCCGCAACCGTACCTTCGGAACCATGATAGGCAAAGGATACTCGGTTAAAAGCGCACAGATAGAAATGGAAATGATTGCCGAAGGATACTACGGCACCAAATGTATCAAGGAAATCAACAAACATTGTCACGTCAACATGCCCATCGTGGACGCCGTATACAACATTCTGTACGAACGCATTTCGCCCATGATTGAGATAAAGCTGCTGACCGACTCGTTCCGGTAAGCGCATCCGGCCAGAGAAAGCAAAAGAGACAGAAAAACAACATTGATATAAAAAAACGACACAGCCTCAGCCCCGCCCTACCATGCGGGGAAAAGGTTGCAAAAATTCTGAGCAATATGATTAGTTTAAACATCGAAAAGACTTTTGGATTCATTTCAAAAGAAAATGTATTTGCCTACGAAAGCCAAGTAAAGGCAGCACAAGAGGCATTAGAAAATGGAACCGGTAAAGGCAACGACTTTTTGGGCTGGCTGCACTTGCCCTCCTCCATCACCAAAGAACAACTGGACGAGTTGAAAGCCACCGCACAAGTAATGCGCGACAATTGCGAAGTTGTGGTAGTAGCCGGTATCGGCGGAAGCTATCTGGGCGCACGCGCCGTAATCGAAGCATTGTCCAACAGCTTTGTTTGGTTGCAGGAGAAAAAGAATGCCCCCGTTATCGTATATGCCGGACACAACATTGGTGAAGACTACCTGTATGAACTCACCGAATATCTGAAAAACAAAAAATTCGGCGTTATCAACATTTCCAAATCAGGAACTACCACCGAAACAGCTTTGGCCTTCCGCCTGCTGAAAAAGCAATGCGAAGACCAACGCGGCAAGGAAACAGCCAAGAAAGTAATCGTAGCCATTACCGATGCCAAGAAAGGCGCCGCACGCATCACTGCCGACAAGGAAGGCTACAAATCATTCATCATCCCCGACAATGTGGGCGGACGCTTCTCTGTCCTCACCCCGGTAGGCCTGTTGCCTATTGCCATCGCAGGGTTTGACATCGAAAAGCTGGTGGCAGGTGCCGCCGCCATGGAAAAAGCCTGCGGCAAAGACGTACCTTTCGGCGAAAATCCGGCAGCTCTCTATGCAGCCACCCGCAACGAGCTGTACAAAAATGGCAAGAAGATTGAAATACTGGTCAACTTCAATCCCAAACTGCACTATGTAAACGAATGGTGGAAGCAGCTTTACGGCGAATCGGAAGGAAAGGAAAACAAAGGCATATTCCCCGCAGCTGTAGACTTCTCTACCGACCTGCACTCTATGGGGCAATGGATTCAGGAAGGTGAACGCAGCATCTACGAAACCGTGATTTCTGTTGAAAAGACCACCCACAAGCTCGTAGTTCCCAGCGACGAAGAGAATCTGGACGGCTTGAACTTCCTGGCCGGCAAACGTGTAGACGAAGTAAACAAGATGGCCGAACTGGGAACACAACTGGCCCATGTGGACGGCGGTGTGCCCAACATACGCATAGCTATCCCCTCGCTTGACGAAGAAAGCGTAGGCGGCCTGCTCTACTTCTTTGAAAAGGCTTGCGGCATCAGCGGCTACCTGCTGGGCGTAAACCCCTTCAACCAACCGGGTGTAGAGGCTTACAAGAAAAACATGTTTGCCCTGCTCAACAAACCCGGATACGAAGAAGAATCAAAAGCCATCCAGGCAAGACTGTAAACACCCAACCGGCATATATCTTTAAAGGCGTGGACCAGCATCCACGCCTTTTTTGTATCTTTGCGCCCGTCAACACATGATAAACAAAAGCCATATGCTCAAAGATTCCATTGACCGCTACCTGCAGAAAAGCGGACATAAAAACATACAACTGAAAGCCGTACTGTTTGACATGGACGGCGTACTGTTCAATTCCATGCCCTACCATGCCGATGCATGGCATAAAGTCATGAAACGCCACGGGCTGGACTTGAGCCGCGAAGAAGCCTACCTACACGAAGGACGTACCGGTTCCTCAACCATCAACATCGTCTACCGCCGCCAGTTTGGCAAAGATGCCGACCCCGATCTGATAGAAAGCATCTATGCGGAAAAGAGTGCCGAATTCAGCAAAAACCCGGAACCGGAATGCATGCCCGGCGCAGGGGAAATTTTACATAAACTAAAATCCGAAGGCATTATCCCCGTACTTGTCACCGGTTCCGGACAACATTCATTGTTCGACCGCCTGACCCACTGCTTCCCTGGCATGTTTGAACGCGAACGGATGGTGACCGCCTTCGACGTCAAATACGGCAAGCCCAACCCCGAGCCTTACCTGATGGGACTGGAAAAGGCTGGCGTAAAAGCCAACGAAGCCATTGTGGTGGAAAACGCCCCGATAGGCGTACAGGCCGGAACGGCCGCAGGCATCTTTACCGTAGCCGTCAACACCGGCCCGCTGGACGGACAAGTATTGCTCGACGCCGGCGCCAACCTGTTGCTCCCTTCCATGCAGGCCTTTTGCGACCAGTGGGGAAAAGTCCACGAAGCCCTGAACAATACATTGAAATAACCTCCATGCTTTCCAGCGTCACGTTCCTCGGCGTGCAAGGCAGCGATGCACGCCGAGGAACGTGGCCGACCCAGCGTGCCTTCCCCATCCACCCAGCGTGCCTTCCCTATCCATCCAGCATGCCTCCAGAAAGATGCAGTTCTACCTGTTGCTGATGGTGTGTATATAAAAGTTTGACCAGGGCACAAAAAAAATCCCCGACAACCAAGCGGATTGTCGGAGATTCTCTGTCAGTGTGACCCCGCTGGGACTCAAACCCAGGACCTTCAGAACCGGAATCTGACGCTCTCAAGCCGTCCAAAGCCTGTGGCTTTGAACGGAATCACCTAAGCTACAGAGCCTTAATTGCTATTTGCAAACCATTTAATGAACTCTTATAAGAACGTATCGGTAAACCAGCGGTAAACATTCGTTCTCATTGCAAAGTTAGTCAATATCATGTTGTTATGCAATGATTCTTTCTAATAGTTTTGCTTTTGACTATCAGTTTTTTACCTATCTAATGATATGGTATATAATAGTATAGTGTAGCTTTTTCTCTACTGAAAAAGTATTCATATATTGCACTTCCATTGCGTAATATCGTATAGGTATAGAAATCAGTAGTAGGTATATAAAGCTATATCTTCTCAAAAATCTACCTGCTGAAAAATATGCTCTGACTGCTTGGCATTCTCTGTAATTCTGAATATTGTTGTATATGTGAAACTCAAAATTTTATAGCTATGAAAAATTAGATAAGAAAAGATGCAGGGGTATATCTTATCCCCGATTATATGAAAACGCATACTATTACCACTTATAGTTTAGCGAATGAAGCATTTCTCCGCACTTATTTTCCAGAGTGTGTGTACGGACTTACCCCTAATAAGAAGTATAAAAAGAGAAAGCGTTAATAAGATGTTTGTTTAGAACTGAAAAAGCCAACTTATCCGTAATTGGATAGGCTGGCTTTCGTTGTTTAGGACTATCAATATTTATTGCTTTGTGAGTGACATCGTACATTCTTTGTCATTATGCTTCTTATTGGTTGCATAATCATACCAATAATATTTATATGTTGCATTGTTTCCGGCAATAGTAAATGTTCCCAAAGTATAATCATCGTTGCCATTGAAGATGATTTTCAATTCACTACCATTTAATTGATAAGTGTGGTTTGAAGTAGTTTCTTCTCCATCATCCCATATTAAACCGCCATTACTCTTGAAAGTGAAAGAACCTGTACCATCTTCATTTGAAGTGTATTTCCAAGTACCAACTATGTTTGTACCTGTTTCTTCTTCATCATCATCATCGCTGCAAGAAGCAAAGTTTACACACATTACTACGGCTAATAAAGCCATTCCGATTAATCTAAAAGTTTTCATAAGTATTTTATATATTTTAATTAGTTAATTTATAGAGCCAACTTATCCGTAATTGGATAGGTTGAATTTTTGTTTATTAGTAAATGACGTTTATCTCTCTATTCATTTTTGACTAAGCACAGATTGTGAACTTTTTCACCTTTGACGTATGGAATCTTTTTCTCTATAATTGCCTCCACAATAACCGTTGCATCAAGCGGATTTAAATTTGAATCAAAATCTTGCGGATTCTGCAAAGCGAAAGAATATTCTTTTCCGTTATAGGTAAATTGCAATGTGTATCTGTTCATTGTAATCTTTATTCTTCTATTATATTTTTAAAGTCTTTCCAAAAAAGACATTTTTCATAAGTTGATTTATAACCTTTGGGAACATATAGAGTGCATATGTTTTGGATGGTATAACCAAATACTTTCTGACTATATAAAGGTGGACAATTAATTTTCTCCGGTGTTTTAATTAGTGTATGAAGTTCTTTGATTGTGCTTGAAGTAGGGGTTGTAAAGAACGAATATTCACCAAAGTAATTAACATTGCTGCCAATTGTGACATCAACAAGATTGCCACATTTATAGCAAAGATACTCTGGAATAATTTTGAGACCATTTCCTATAACGATGGAAGTAAGATTGGTGCATTGGGCAAAAGCATATTCTCCAATTGTGTTTACAGAGTTCGGAATTACAATTTTTTGTATTTTCCTGCATTCTTCAAAAGCATTCTTTCCAATGCTTGTAACTCCATTGGCTATATTGACCTTTTCCAACTCTGGGCAACCATAAAAAGCAAAAGCATCAATGGTTCTTGTGCCATCAGGTATATCAATGCTTGCCAATTTCGTGTCCATAAAGGCTCTATATCCAATTGTAGCCACATTATCGGGAATATTGATTTTTTCCAATTTTGTGCAATGGGCAAAAGCATTGTTTTCAATAGTGGTTACACTGTTGGGAAGTACCACATTGGTTAGACTTACGCACCCACTGAATACCGAAGCTCTGATTTGGGCTGTGCCATTCGGAATAGAAATTTGTGTCGCAAGCCTGCCATTAATATGTAAATTCCAACCATCAGATGGAAACGAAAAGTTCAAAGATTCATTCCATAAGGAAAGGTCTGTTATATGTATGTCTTTTATATTGCACCCCTCAAATATAAAACCTCCGTTGTAACATA
>Ga0192245_10258_pt1 | contig 25115 bp, 21 predicted proteins | sample Koala_Koa27_M3_FD_131238 | JGI IMG/M metagenome (GOLD analysis project Ga0192245, IMG submission 131238) | Enriched cells from koala feces incubated with labeled cellulose particles, San Francisco Zoo, California, United States - Koala_Koa2-7_M3 ...
GGGATAACGCCGTGCCGCAGGATGATGAAAAGAGTAACTCCGGCAGCCTTGAGGATCAGGGGGAGGAGCTCCCTCCGCCGGTCTCCGGGGAGGAGGAGGAATCAGCGCAGGGAGGCGGAACGGCCGCTGAAAAAAAGCCCGGCGGCGAGCGCGGCGACAGCGCCGCCCGCTCCGGTGAAGAGGAAAAAAGCCACGAGCCGGCGATGGCTCCCAAGGAAACGGAGGAGATGTGGCGGGAGATAGCGCGCCGTATCGAGGTGGACCTGGATACCGTCTCCAACAGCTGGGGTGAAAATGCCGGCGGCCTCACCCAGACGCTCGCCGCGATAAACCGCGAGAAATGTGATTACGCGGCTTTTCTGTGCCGCTTCGCGGTGACCGGAGAGAATATGGAGGTCAACGACGAAGAGTTTGACTACATTTTTTATACCTACGGACTCTCTTTATATAAGCGGATGCCGCTCATCGAGGCGCTCGAATACAAAGAGGTGCGGCGGGTGCGTGAATTCGTCATCGCGCTCGACACCTCGGAATCCGTCGCGGGAGAGCTGGTGCAGAAGTTTGTGGAGAAGACGTGGAACATCCTCAGGCAGACGGAAAATTTTTTTACGAAGGTAAACGTGCACATCATCCAGTGCGGCGCGCGCGTGGAAGAGGACGCGAAGATTACAAGCCAGGATGAGTTTGAGGCCTATATCGGCGGCATGACCCTCAAGGGTTTTGGAGGCACTGATTTCAGGCCGCTATTTGAATATGTGGACGGGCTCATAAAGAGGCATGAATTTACCGCTTTTAAAGGACTGATCTATTTTACCGACGGTTACGGCGATTTTCCCGCGATGCCGCCGGATTATGAGACGGCCTTCGTCTTTATCGACCAGGGGCGCAGGCCGCCCGAGGTTCCCGTATGGGCTATGCGTCTGCTGCTCGGCGAGGATGAGATAGAGGAATTGCGAGTGGAAAATCATCGGCGATGAAAAACGATGATTTTGAGATAAAAGAGGGCGTGTTGGTCAGGTATCTCGGCGACGGATATGCCGCCGAGCTGCCGCCGGGGCTGGCCGCCGTTGGCGAAGGGGCTTTCCGCGACTGCCGTTCGCTCCATGAGGTCTATATTCCGGACGGCGTAACGGAGATAAGAAAAGAGGCCTTTCAGTGGTGTGTGAATCTGCGGCGTGTTACGGCTCCCGAAAGTGTCTCCCTGATAGGGAGGGATGCCTTTGCCGGCACTCCCTACTATAAATATTACAGCGAAAATGAGACGGACTGGCGTGAAGATTTTCTCTTCATCGGCAGATGTCTCGTCAAAGCCCGGCGGAATCTGCGCCGCGCGGAAATCCCGGAGGGAACGGTGATGATCGCGGCGGACGCCTTCGCGGAGCGCGTGCTGCTGGATGAACTCTCGATTCCGCGGAGCGTCTCACTCATAGACTGGCGCGCCTTCGCCGACTGCACTGGGCTCTCCCGCGCGCACATACCAGCCGGTGTGAGGACGATCGGCTGGCACTGTTTTAAAGGTTGTTCGCGGCTGTGTGAGGTCTCCTTTGAGGAAGGCACGAAAGATATTGAGAACGGCATCTTCGCCGGCTGCCGCAGCCTGCGCCGCGTTGAATTTCCCGCGAGCCTGAAGATGCTTGGCGGCTGGGCCTTTTTTGGCTGCGGAAATCTTGAGGAGGTTAGTTTCAGAGGGGAACTGGCGGCGATTGGCGAGCGCACCTTTTCCGGGTGCGGCAATTTGTGCCGCGTTGAGCTGCCCGACTGTGTCGAGGTGATCGGCGCGGACTCCTTCTGTGACTGCACAAACGTACAGCTGCGGCTGCCGGGTCGTCTGAGGCGGCTGGAACGCCGCGCATTTTCCGGCGCACGCAGTCTTTCTGAGCTGAAGCTGCCGCCGTCGCTGGAATATATTGGCGAGGGGGCCTTTAACGGCTGCCGGAGCGTCGTGAGCGCGGCGCTCCCCGCAAAGGTGGAAGAGGTTCCCGACTATGCCTTCCGCGACTGTGAACTGCTGACGGTGCTAACACTGGAGGCTGGGCCGCGGCGGCTGGGAGCCTGCGCCTTTTACGGCTGCCGCAGCCTGCGCGCGGCTGTTATCCCTGAGGGCGTGAGTGAGATAGGCGAGCGGGCCTTCGCAAATTGTCAAACTTTGGAAAAGATCAAATTGCCCCGTTCGCTGAGAAGTATAGGCGAGCGGGCCTTTGCCGGCTGTCCCAACTTGCGGGAGGCGGAGATGCCCGAGGATATCGCGGAGATTGGCGGCGGTATCTTTGAGGGCTGCGGTATGCTTGCGGACAAAGAGGGGTTCGTGATCGTGGACGGCATATGCTACGGCTGTCAGGAAAGTCCCTTTGAGATATCTCCGCCCACGGGGGTCCGCGTCGTGGCGGGCGGCGCCTTTTGCGGCTGCGCGGAATGCCGCGCCGTTATTCTGCCTGAGAGCGTCGAGCGCGTGGGGAGCCGCGCCTTCGCCGGCTGCGCGAAGCTGCGGCGCGCAGTCCTCCCGCAGAGGGTGAAACAAGTCGGTTCCGAGGCGTTTTCAGGCTGTGATTCGCTCCTTGTTTTGGAGGCTCCCGGACTTGCGCCGCTTTCTTTTGATGAAGAACGGCTTCGGCTGGCGGCGGCGCTCGGCTTCTGCGGTGCGGAGGAGCGTTATTACGGCGAGAACTGGCATCTTTGGGCACTCTGGGCCGCGGAAGAGAGAGCGCCCCTTATCACCGCCGCCATTGACGACGGCCTGGCGGAGGCTGCCGCCTATTTCACGCGCCACGCGTTGCTGCGGGCGGCGGAATACAGGGCGGCGCTTGAGCGTGCGCAGCGAAAAAATGCGATGGAGATCGTCGCGCTGCTGCTGGCCTACGGAAACGACAAATTATCCGGCGAGGATATCTTTGCCGGTTACTCTTTAGACGGCTGACCACGTATCGCAGGGAGGTATTTTTTTGAACATAGCAGAGGCTAAAGAACAGATAAAGAACGCGATGACCGCCTATTTTACCAGGGATGAATTCGGAGCCTACCGCATACCGGCGGAAAAGCAACGCCCCATATTCATGATCGGGCCGCCGGGCGTCGGCAAGACTGCCGTTATGGAGCAGATCGCCGCCGAGCTTGGCGTCGGGCTTGTCTCCTATTCGATGACCCACCATACACGGCAGAGCGCGCTGGGGCTGCCATATATCACGACGCGGGAATTCGGCGGAGAGAAATACCAGGTATCGGAATACACGATGAGCGAGATAATCGGATCGGTCTACCGTCTGATGGAGGAGACGGGGGTGAGGGAGGGCATCCTATTTCTCGACGAGATCAACTGTGTCTCGGAGACGCTCGCCCCCTGTATGCTCCAGTTTCTGCAATACAAGGTATTTGGGCAGCACCGCATTCCTGCCGGCTGGATCGTCGTCACCGCCGGCAATCCGCCCGAGTACAACAAATCGGTGCGCGATTTCGACATCGTGACCTGGGACCGGCTCAAGCGCATCGACGTTGAGCCGGATTACGAGGTATGGAAGGCCTACGCGGAGAAAAAGGGCGTCCATCCCGCCGTCACGACCTATATCGCGGCGCGCAGAAAAGATTTCTACAAAGTCGAGAGCACCGCCGAGGGCAAGCGTTTTGTCACTGCGCGCGGCTGGGACGACCTCTCGGAGATGATGCGCCTTTGTGAGGAAAACGGGCTGGCCGTCGATGAAAAGCTCATCGGCCAGTATTTGCAGGAACCGCGGATCGCGAAAGACTTCGCCATCTACTACGACCTGTTCAACAAATATCGCAGCGACTATCAGATCGAGGCGATCTTGGCCGGCACGGCGGAAGAATCGGTGCTCTTCCGTGCGAGGCAGGCGAAGTTTGACGAGAGAATTTCCCTGCTGGGGCTGCTCTGCGACGCGGTGACGGCGGAGATGCGCGGCGTCTGCGGAAGCGAGGATATGCTTGAGCTGCTGACCTCCGAGCTGAAGAGGCTGCGCGGCCGATTGGCGCAGGAGGAGGGCGGCGCCGAGGAGATAATGGAGCGGCGGATCTCCGGGCTGCGCGAGGAGCTTGAAAGGGGAAGGCGGGCATCTTCGCTTTCGGCGGCAAAGCGACAGGCGCTGATGCGCGTTATCGCCGCTCTTGAGGAATACCGCGCCCTTATCGTCAAAAGCGGAGCGGCGGAGGGCGGCGCGGCCTTTGCGCTGATCAAGGAAAGATACGCGTCGTCAGTGGCGAAGCTCAGGGAGGAGGCGGCTGCGGTCCGCACGGCGTTGGACAATGTATTCGACTTTTGCGGACGCGCCTTCGCGGAGGGCGACGAGATGCTGCTCTTCGTTACGGAACTGACGGCGGGTTATTACAGCGCGCGCTTTATCGGTCACTACGGCTGTGATAAATATTATCTGCACAACAAGGCGCTGTGTTTCCAGGAAAGGGATCAGGCGCTGCTTGACCGTGTCAATAAACTTGACTGGACGATATAGGAGGGGATAGATGATGGGCGACATCCATGAGAAAACGGCGGAAAAATATTTGACGATGATAGACGAGGAGCGCCGCGCCTTTATCCGGGCGGAACACGGGCGGCTGCAGCGGATAATCGGTGCCGAATATTGGGAACCTCGGGAAGAAAAAACATATTATTTTCATTGCGGCGCGGAGGGGGATATCCTGCCAGCCGATCCCTACGAGCTCAGCCTTGACGAGCTGGCGGCGCTGCCTCATTTTGAGATGCGTGTGGAGCGTCTGCGTACATACAGTTATCTGGCCTTCTTCCAAATGTATCCTCGCGATTCGGAACGTCTGTCTTTGCTTGCCAAACTCCGGAGCCGGCTGGCGGAGGGGCTTCCCTGTGCAGAAGAGGAGCTTGAGGAGCTTGACGGAGGGCATGCGGATTATCTGGAATGGAAGCTTGGCAGTCCGGTAGAGGTGATCATGCCGGAGACGTGGAGGGCGGAGAGTCGTGCGGATTCTTGAGAAAACGGCGGAGAGCGGCACGCTGAGCGTCGCGCTGCTGATAGAACCGGAGGAGTTTTGCGCCGCGATGGGCATGACCGGCGAGGGCGGACGCGGCCAAAATTCTGCCTCTGGCGAGGCGGAGGCTGTGTTTGACGAGGCTTTAGCCGCCGCCATTTCCGCGGCCTACGGAAAATTTATTGCGGCGGAGGGGCTGCGCACCGTGGGCAGGCCTGAGGTAACGGAGATATCTTCTCAGGCGGACGGAGGCCTGCGTTTCAGTGTGAAAGTCGGCCTCTATCCAAAGGTGCGCCTCGGAGCCTACAGGGGGCTTCAGATAACGCTTCCTCCCGAGGCGGGGGAAGATGAATTTCGGATGGCGGTGCTTAAAGAGGCCTGTAAAGGGATCACCGGCGCCCCTACGCCGGAGATGACGGACGGGCGGCTTGAGGCGATGGCGGCGCAGGAACGTCTCAACGTTTCACAGGATGCCGTCTATCATCTGCTCGCCGACGTCGTCTGGCTTCTGCGGGAGACATATCTTGCGGCGGGGATTTCCCGGCAGCCGGCACAGATAGCTTCCGAGGCGCTGGAGGTGATGCTGGAGACGGTATCAGACGGCGCGCCGTCAGCCGAGGTTCTTGGCGGGCAGATGCGAGCTCTTGCGGAGCGCTATCGAGAACTGCCGGACAATTTTGATGATAAATTTGATGAAATATTAAAACGCCGCGCCGCCGCAAAAGGCAAAATGACGGCGGAAGAGCTTGCGGCTGAGGCTTTCAACGCCTGGCTGGGATCTGTCGGGCTTGATGAAAAGAGATGGCGCGCCCAGCGCCGCGCCGAGGCGGAGGAGCTTGCGCGCTGTGACCTTATGCTGGAGGCGGTGGCCGAGGCTGAGGGGCTGACAGCCTCCGAGGATGATCTGCTGGCAATGATTGCGAAGATCGCCGCCGGCTGCGGGATGGCGCCGGAGGAGGCCGCGGCGCGGATCGACGCGGAACCGCTGCGCCGTCAGATAATGCGGGATAAGGCCTGCGGATTGTTGGTCTCGGCCGCCGTGCGGAAGGATGGCTGAGAAATGAGACATGGGGCTGAGGCGCTGGAGCGCGAAGAGCTGCGCGGGCTGATGCGCGCTTTTTGCCTTCCGTCGCTTGCCGCCAGCCTCGTCACCGCGCTCTACAACATCGTAGACCAGATATTCATCGGCCGCGCGCTCGGCGTCGCGGGCAACGCTGCCGCCAATGTGGTTTTTCCCGCCGTTACCGTCATTACTGCGCTGTCGCTGATGTGCGGCGTCGGTTCGTCCGCCGTCATGAACCTTGCCCTTGGGCGCGGAGATAATGAACAGGCGCGCCGGGGCGTTGCCGGCGGTTTTGTGATGATGGCAGTCTGCGGCATGGCCGTGTCGCTGGCGATGCTCTGCCGGACGGTGCCGCTGCTTCGTCTCTTCGGCTGTACCGATACGGTAATGCCATACGCCGCGCCATACGCGCAGATAACGGCGTTCGCCTTTGTCTGCGCGATGATCGGCGCTGCGGGCCCCTTCCTCGTGCGCGCCGACGGCAGCCCTAATTACGCTCTCTGCTGCACTGCGGTGGGGACGCTGCTGAACCTTGCGCTCGACGCACTCTTCATCAACGTCTTTGCGTGGGGAATTGCCGGCGCGGCGTGGGCCACGGCGCTGGCGCAGACGGTGAGCGCCGCCATGGTTATCCTCTATCTGCCGCGTTTCAGGACCCTGCGCCTGAGAGCGGCTGACTTTCTTCCTGATTTCAGGCTTTACGTTCGCATTGCCGCACTTGGCGCGGGTCCGATGTGCAACTTTTTCACGCAGGCTGTCGTTCAGGTATTCCTAAACGCCGCGCTGAAAAAATATGGCGCCTCCGCGGCCTGCGGCAGCGACGCCGCGCTCGCCGCGGCGGGTGTGGCCAATAAGGTGAACACACTGGCCGCCGCCGTCGTCACCGGGCTCACTAACGGGATGCAGCCTATCGTCAGCTATAACTTCGGACGCGGAAGCTACGCGCGTGTACGGGAGGCCGGCATCATCGTTGTGAAGCAGGTACTGGCGGTATCATTCTGCATCTTCCTCTGCTACCAGCTGCTTCCGCGGCAGATAACCGCGCTCTTCGGCGTGGGAACTGAGGCATATTTCGACTTTGCCTCCCGTTTTTTCCGTATCTTTATGATGTTGATTTTTCTCAGCGGGCTGCAGAGCTCCGTCGGGGGATTTTTCTCCGCGCAGGGAATGCCGCTTTACAGCATATTCATCTCCGTTACGCGCCAGCTGATCTTCCTGCCGCCTCTTCTGGTGCTTCTGCCGCGCCATTTCGGCCTCTCCGGCGTCCTCTGGGCCGGTCCTGCCGCCGATATAGCGATGGCTGCCGCGGCAGCCTACCTGATGGCCCGCCGCTGCCGCCGGCTGGAGGATATGCAGCGTGCCGCTGATTATGCAAAAGAAGAAATTGATGCTACAATAACGCAAGCTACATGATTATTATGGAGGTGTTTGAACATAAGCAAAGAAAGGTTTCTTATTTCGTCGGAATCGGTGACGGAGGGACACCCAGACAAACTCGCAGATCAAATATCCGATGCGGTGCTTGACGCCATTCTCGAAGCCGACCCGATGGGGCGCGTGGCCTGCGAGACGCTGGTATCGACCGGACTGATAGTGGTCGCGGGAGAGATAAGCACGGTCTGCTATGTAGATATTCCGAAGATCGCGCGCAAGACGGTAAAGGATGTCGGCTACACGCGCGCGAAGTATGGCTTCGACGGGGACACCTGCTCCGTCATCACGACGATAGACGAACAATCTCCCGATATCGCGCTCGGCGTCGACAAGGCGAAAGAGGCGAAGGAGCTTTCGGATGACGAAATAGACGCCATCGGCGCGGGCGACCAGGGGCTCATGGTAGGTTATGCCTGCAACGAGACGGAGGAGCTGATGCCGCTGCCAATCTCGCTCGCGCAGAAGCTGACGCGCCGCCTCTCCGAGGTACGCAAAAATAAGACGCTGCCATACCTGCGTCCGGACGGCAAGAGCCAGGTGACGGTGGAGTACGTGAACGGCAAGCCGCTGCGTGTCGATACAGTGGTCATCAGTACCCAGCATCACCCCGCGATCGACCAGAAGCAGATCGAGGCGGATATTATAGAGCATGTCATTAAGCCTGTCATTCCCGCACAGCTCATCACGACAAAGCCGCGCATTCTCGTCAATCCGACGGGGCGCTTTGTGATGGGCGGCCCGCAGGCCGACAGCGGCCTGACGGGGCGCAAGATAATCGTCGATACTTACGGCGGCGCTGTGCCTCACGGCGGCGGCGCCTTCTCCGGCAAGGACCCGACGAAGGTGGACCGTTCAGGGGCCTATATGGCGCGCTACGCGGCGAAGAACGTCGTCGCTGCGGGGCTTGCCGACGCCTGCCAGATACAGGTGGCCTACGCGATCGGCGTTGCGAAGCCCGTTTCGATAATGGTAGAGACTTTTGGCACGGGAAAGATAAAGGACGAGGAGATCACACAGCTGCTGCGCGAGAACTTTGACTTCCGTCCCGCGGCAGTCATCCGCGACCTGGATCTGCGCAAACCGCAGTACAAGCGTCTGGCCGCCTACGGACATATGGGGCGTATCGACCTTGATCCGATGCCGGCCTGGGAGCGCATGGACAAGGCTGAGACGCTCAAACGGGCGGCGGAGCGTTTCGCGTAAGTATTTAAGAGAATGTTTGGGCGGCGCGATGCCGCCCCTTTTTGATTTTCAGCCTTTATGCGGCCTGTCTTTTCCTATCTCTCGCACATAATATTTCCTCAGCACTGTCCGGCCTGTGGACGGCTTGCCGTGCTGTACTGCCCAGACTGTCTGAGTGGCGCGGCGAAAGAGGCGCTGCCGCCCTTCTGCGCCGACTGCGGCGGCGCCTACGGCGTCGAATGCTGTTATGACAGCGTGCCATGTTACGCTGCCGCCATCCATGACGGAGACGCGCGCAGCTTTATTTTAGCCTTGAAGTATAAGAATATGAGGCCGCTCGGAGAGGCGATCGGGCGAGAGATGGGGAGGCTGTTTCCACGGCAGGAGGCTGACTTGCTGATCCCGCTGCCGCTTCACGCGGACAGCCGCCGCGCCTTCAACCAGACGGAGCTGATCGCGCGCGGAATATCCTCGCGGTGGGGGACGCCGGTCGGCACGAGGCTGCTCAAATGGCGCGCCGGCAGCGGAGCGCAGACGGAGAAGCGGGGCAGAGCGCGCCGGGCGCTGAGCTTCGATTCTTTCGTGGCTTCGCCGGAGCTCATGGGAAAAAGCGCCGTTCTTGTGGACGACGTATATACGACCGGCGGCACCGTGCGCGCGGCGAAGTTCGCGCTGCAAAGGGCGGGAGCCGAGGTAAAGGCGGTCCTCGTCTGGACGCGGCGGGTTTCCTCCCCTGAACATCCCGGAGCGTGGCCGGAAGATGGGGAATATTGGTTATGAGCAAAGTTTGTTATAATAGGGCGTGCATAATAATAGAGGATGAAAAATAGGCTGAGAGAGCAGGACAAGGGGGACAAAATATGCTTCGCAGAATCGGGGTTTTGACAAGCGGTGGCGACGCGCCGGGGATGAACGCCTCAATACGCGCCGTCACGCGCACGGCTTTATTTCATGGACTGCAGGTCGTAGGCATACGCCGCGGTTATGAGGGACTGCTTGAAGGGGACTTTGTCCCCTTGACGCGCAGCTCCGTCGGCGGGATCTTGCTGCACGGCGGGACGATGCTTCGTACCGCGCGCTGTCCGGCCTTTATGAGGCCGGAGGGGATTAACGCAGGCGTTTCCAAGCTGCGGGAGAATGACATAGACGCGCTGGTGGTGATCGGCGGCGACGGCTCTTTCCGCGGAGCGAAGGAACTTCACGACCGCGGCGTCCATGTGGTGGGAGTCCCCGGCACGATAGACAACGATATGGCCGGCACCGACTGCACCATCGGATTCGATACGGCCTGCAACACCGCTCTGGAATGTATCAGCAAGCTGCGCGACACCGCCTCAAGTCACGACCGGATGTTTATCGTCGAGGTGATGGGACGGCACGCCGGTTTTCTCGCGCTGGAGACGGGAGTGGCCTGCGGCGCGGAGTTCGTGCTGATTCCCGAGCTGCCGGTGGACCTGGAGGCGATCGCGAATAAGATACATTACGCCAAGCAGCGCGGCAAAACGCATTCGCTGATCGTCCTTGCCGAGGGGGTCATGTCTGCCTCGGAGCTGGCGGAGAAATTGAAGGGGCACTGCGATTATGACCCGCGGATAGTCGTCCTCGGACATCTGCAGCGCGGCGGCGCGCCCTCCTGCTTTGACACCGTTCTCGCCTCACGCCTGGGAGCGGCGGCCGTGGAGGCGCTGATCGACGGCAAACGCGGCATGATGGTGGGGAGGACTAAGGACGAGATTGTGACCGTGCCGCTGGAAACGGCGTGGACGCAGCACCACCCGCTTGACTCGGATATGCTGCGTCTGGTGGAGACACTGAGTATTTAGATATTTGACGACGCCCGTCTGCCGCCGGAAATAACGTGGCGGCAGTTCACCGCACCGCATTTGACCGTTATCAAATGGAGGAGATACCGTGACCGCAGATATGGTTCTACCGGAAGCCTATGCTAAAAAGCTCATATCGCTTGTTTCACGTGACCGAGGAGGGCGCGGCGTCTCCAAACTTTGCCGCCCGGACGAATGGCAGAGGGCGGCAGCGGCCTTCGCTCCCCTGAAAATGGTGGCGGTCGTCTCGGGGTTTTATATTCCGGGGGCCGACGCTCCGGAGACGGACGGTCCCGGCGGCGCGGTGATGCTCGCGCGCGCCTTTTTACGTGAGGGACGTGAGTCTGAGATATGGACCGACGATCTCTGTCTTTCGGTGATGCGCGCCGCCGCCGCCGCCGCGGAGTATCCCGAGCGGCTGGTGAGGGTCGCGCCGCCGCGGCTTGCGGACGGGTCTCCGGACGGACTGATTTTCACAGAACGGCTGGGGCGCGCGGAGGACGGCGGCTATTACAACTTCCGTAAGATAGATATCTCGGAGTGGACGCCGCCGCTTGACGAATTGGCCGCGGAGGCGAAGAAACGCGGCATCCCGACGCTTGGCATCGGCGACGGGGGCAATGAGGTCGGCATGGGAAACTTCCATGAGGAGCTTAAAAGGCTGCTGCCCGCCTACGCCTCATGTCTCTGCACGGTGCGGACGGATTACGCGCTCGCCATGGACGTCAGCAACTGGGGGGCCTATGCGCTGGCCGCGGCGCTCTCTTTTATGTGGGGAAGCTGGCGCGGACCGGAGGCGGGAGATGAGCTGGCGATGCTGAAGGCTGTGAATGGGCTGGGAGCTGTGGACGGTATCAGCCGCCTCCCCGAACTCACAGTCGACGGGTTCGATATAACGACGCAGGATAAGATCATATCTTCGCTTAAAGAGCTCTGGGCGCTTTATTCTCCCGATTGAGGCCGCGTATTTAGTAAGATATCCTATTTTTGTAGAGATTTTTGTGTTTTACGGAAGAAAATATATATATTTTCCTACAAACTCATGATAAAATAACAAATCAGAGACTGGTGGAACAGATGGATCAAAATTACCCAAAGAGTTCCGGTAAAAGGCCGTTGATACTGCTCGGTGTGGCGGTCATAATATTGGTAGCGTTAATTGTAGTTAGTCTCAAGTCAGGTCTCTTGGGAAGTACCTTCCGCATAGATAAAGCCGTTGTCTGTGTGGAACTCGACCGCAACAGGCTTCCCCATAAAGTGATGAACACCATTCAATACGGAACACGTCAGGTCTGCCTGTGGTTTCAATATTCCTTCGCATCGGAAGGGAATCATTTGGAAGTTTCATGGTATTACGGAAAAGACTTGGTCTTGTCCGAACCTCTGAAATTGATGACTAAGGACGGAGTCAGAGCGTTCTATCTGCTGCGTGAAGAGGGCACGCCCCTTCCAGTCGGAAAGTACCGCGTAACGATATCATCACCCACAAAACGGCTGAGCGAACTGGAATTTGAAATCATACGAAAGAATTAATATTTTATTCTTCATATTAAACGGAGGCTAATGAATTGCCAAGGAAAAAGACAGAACCCACAGATGAACCGAAGGCTGCCGTAAGACGGCGCGCCGCCTCGAAGAGGGGCGAAACCGCTGAAAATGCTGAAAGCACCGCAGAGATAAAAGGGTCGGCCCCCGAAGCGCCGGAAGAGACGCCTGTTCGTAAAAAGAGGACTTACGTCAGGAAAAAGAACGAAGAGGAAACCGTGACTGAAGTGCCGGAAGTCCAGGAACAACCTGCAGCGGAGGAAAAAAAGAGCCGCCGCGGCAGAAAGAAGGCCGTCGCCGAGGCGACGGGCACGCTCTTCCCAGAGGAGGAGAAAGATGCCTCCACCGAACAGGAAGATAAAAAGGCGGTCAAAAGAACCAGGCGCGCTCCGAAAAAAGAGTCGGAGGCCCCTGTAAAAGAGACAGTCGAAGTGGCGGAGCCGCCGCAGGCGGAAGCGTCCTCCGGAGAAGCTGCGGAGCCGGCCGAGGCCGTCGCGGATGATGAGATCACCCCTGACGCCGTTCAGCTTGCGCAGGCTGCTGACAGCGAACCCTGCGCCGATGAAACTCCGGAAGAGAAAAATGAAGAGATTGCGCTTGAAAAAGAGATAGAGGCCGCCTCGGAAACAGAGGACGGGGCCGAAGTATGCGACGAAAACGCCACGGAAAACAGAAACCTCCCCGTAGTAGACCCGCAGAAGAACGACAGAGGACAGATACGCCACCAGCATCCCAAATTGGGATTCAACCAGCTTGCCGGACAGACTCTCGCCGAGCTGCGCAAGATCGCAAAAGAGATCGGCGTGACCTCGATAACTACACGCCGCAAGGACGATCTAATCAACGACATCCTGAAGACGCAGGCGGAGGCCCTCGGTTACCGCTTCAACGGCGGCACCCTTGAGTGCATGAGCGAGGGATACGGATTCCTGCGTCCCTCCGGACTCCTCCCGAGCAGCAACGATATATATGTGTCTGCATCGCAGATAAGACGTTTCGGTCTGCGCAACGGCGATGTGGTCTGGGGCATCATCCGTCCCCCGAAGGACCAGGAGCATTATGAGGCGCTGCTCCGCGTGGAGAACGTGAACTTCACCGACCCTGAGGAGGCGCGCCGCCGCCCGCACTTTGAGGCGCTGACGCCGATATTCCCCACCGAAAAACTTGAGCTGGAGACGGACCGCAAACAGATAGCCACGCGTATCGTCGATATATTTGCGCCGATCGGTAAAGGACAGCGCGCTCTGATCGTTTCTCCGCCGAAGGCCGGAAAGACGACCCTCCTCAAAAACCTCGCACATTCGATAACGACAAACCATCCCGAAGTGATACTTATGGTGCTGCTCATCGACGAACGCCCCGAAGAGGTCACCGATATGGCGCGTTCTGTGGACGGCGAGATCATCGCCTCCACCTTTGACCGTCCCGCGGAGGAGCATCTCCGCGTCGCAGGGCTGGCCCTTGAAAAGGCGAAGCGTCTCGTGGAGGTCTCGAAGGACGTCGTGCTGCTGCTTGATTCGATCACAAGACTTGCCCGCGCCTCAAACCTTATCGTTCCTCCGTCGGGACGCACGCTCTCCGGCGGTATGGACCCCGTTGCGCTCTACTTCCCGAAGAAGTTCTTCGGCGCCGCACGCAACATAGAAAACGGCGGCAGTCTGACGATCATCGGTACCTCGCTGGTTGAGACCGGCAGCCGTATGGACGACGTGATTTATGAAGAATTCAAAGGAACTGGCAACATGGAGGTCCACCTCTCGCGGAAGATATCCGAGCAGTGCATCTTCCCGGCCCTCGATATCACACGTTCAGGAACGCGCAAAGAGGAGCTTATGGTGCCCGAGGGCGATCTGCAGCGCATCTGGGGCCTCCGCAGGAAGATCGCAAATATGGACGAGGCGGAAGTTCTAAATCTTATCCTTGATAAATTAAGAAACACGCCCACGAATCGTGATTTTCTTGCTACAATAAAGGCTGGCTAGAAACTGACTTTTTCGAGCGACGACAATCGTAAGAGGTGAATCGATGAAAGCCGGAGATGATATACGTAAAACAAAACGACGGAAGACTCTTTGCCTCATCATCTTTTTGATGGCTGCGGTTGGAAGCGCCGTCGTCTTCGCCGCCAAAGCGGCGGAGCATACAGGTATGTACTGGATCGGCCTTGACAGCGAATTTGTGACGGAACGCCCCGAAGACAACCGGGGCTTCTTTACTGTGGACGTCTCTGACTTCCTCAACAATACAGGAGCCGCTCCGGCGGCTGCCGCCGAGGAGGAGACTGAGATAGTGCCGCTGGCGATCGGGCCGCTTCCAAGTATCCCGACGCTCACCGATGAGGAGCTTAAGCTTTACGGCATACTCTCGAAGAATGACGGGCGCATCTCCAGCTCCGACCAGAGCGTCCTAGACGAGGATATCCACTGGACCGAGGTCGTTCTTGAGCCCGGCGATACTTTGAAGTCTATCGCCGATGAGTTCGGCATCAGTGAAGAGGACCTGCGTCAGGCTAACGGTCTGCGGAAAAATGAAAAGCCGAATCCCGCCGAGGTGCTCTATGTTCCGGACAGCCATAACGACGTAACCGCGACGCTGCTCTTTGTCAGGAAGCTACAGAAAGAGGAGCTGGCCATCGCGAAGAAGGGAAAGCTGCTTGAGACATCCGAGTATATTGTCAAAGAGGGAGACACGCTTTGGGGAATATCGGATAAATTCAACCTGGACGTTGATACGCTCGTAGGGTCGAACCAGAAGGTTCTAGGCGGAAATATAAACCGCCTTAAACTGGGAATGGCTCTGCGCATACCGAATCAGGACGGTATCTTTGTCAAGGTGGCGAAGAGGGACACCCTCGCCAAGCTTGCAGATAAGTACGGTTCGACAAAGGAGTCGGTCCTGATTGCCAACGCGATGAAGAGCGAATCGCTGGTCGCCGGCAGCGAGATATTCCTGCCCGGCGGAAAGCTGGTCGCTGTCACTGAAGTGCGTATCGCGACGAATAAAAATGGCCGTGTCCGCACCGCTACGGTAAAAATTTCGAGCGGCAGCGTCAGAGGTTTTCGCTGGCCTGTACTTGGACAGATATCAAGTCCGTTTGGATGGCGCAAGAGTCCGTTCGGCAGACGCCGTGTATTCCATTCGGGGCTTGACATACGCGCCCCTCGCGGCACGGAGATCAAAGCCGGTGCCTCCGGCGTGGTCGTTCATTCCGGCTGGATGGGCGGATACGGCAAGGCGGTCGTCATATCCCATTCAAAGGGGCTGACTACGCTCTACGGCCACTGCAGCAAGCTTATCGCGCAGAAGGGCATGAGGGTGTCCCAGGGACAGATGATCGCCCTCGTGGGCAGCACCGGACGTTCTACGGGAAACCACGTGCACTTTGAGGTCCGGGTCAACGGTACGCCGCAGAATCCGCTTAGACATCTCAGATAGACTGGACAGATATTGATAAATTTCAGATATGCGTAAAGGGGCGTTTTGAATTCTATGACTAAGTATATTTTTGTCACCGGCGGGGTAGTTTCTTCTCTTGGAAAAGGGATCACCGCCGCGTCGCTCGGCGTATTGCTGAAGCGCCGCGGTTACAGGGTGAGCATCATAAAGATGGACCCCTATATCAACGTCGACGCGGGGGCTATGAGTCCCTTCCAGCATGGCGAGGTCTTTGTGACCTGTGACGGCGCGGAGACGGATCTTGATCTCGGGCATTATGAGCGCTTTATAGATGAGGCGATCCTGGGCGAGAACAGCTGTACCACGGGCAAAGTTTACTCCTCCGTGATCCAGCGCGAGCGCGCGGGAGGCTATAACGGCGCCACAGTGCAGGTCATACCGCATATCACGAACGAAATACAGGACCGGATCGAACATGTCGGCGCCGGTAATGACGTCGTCATTGCCGAAATCGGCGGTACGGTCGGCGACATTGAGGGCCTTCCATATCTTGAGGCGATACGCCAGTTCGCCGGACGCGTCGGTCGGGAAAACATCCTTTACTGCCATGTCACCCTCGTTCCCTATATCGCGGCCTCAGGCGAGCTCAAGACCAAACCTACCCAGCACAGCGTCAACGAGCTGCGCCGTATCGGTATACAGCCAGACGTCATCGTCTGCCGTTCGCAGTATCCAGTGGGGCCAGATCTCAGAGAGAAGATCGGCCTCTTTTGCAGCGTCCCCGCCGATGCGGTCTTTGAGGCGATAGATTCCGATTCGATCTACAGAATCCCCATAGTGCTTCATTTGCAGAAGTTTGACAACCTCGTGCTGAGAAAGCTCGGCATGCCGACGCAGAAGGCCCCTGATATGAAGGACTGGAAAGAATTCCTCCACAAGCACGACACCCTTAAGGGAGAGATCGTCGTCGCGCTGGTTGGAAAGTATACGGAGACGAAGGACGCCTATCTCAGCGTTAATGAGGCGGTCTCACACGCCGGCATCGCCAACGGCGTTAAGGTAAAGATGTTTCCCGTTGAGTCGGGCGACCTTGAAAACGGCAATGTCGAAGAGATACTTGGCGGCGCCGACGCGATACTGGTCCCCGGAGGCTTTGGCCAGCGCGGAGTCGAGGGCATGATCGCCGCGGCTAAGTACGCCCGCGAAAATGGAATACCCTATTTCGGCCTCTGCCTTGGCATGCAGGTCGCCGTCATCGAATTCGCGCGCGACGTGCTGGGACTCAAAATGGCGAACAGCCTGGAGATGGACGAGGATACGCCCGATCCCGTCATTTACCTGATGGAAGAGCAGAAAAATGTCAAAGACATCGGCGGCACCTCAAGACTCGGAGCCTATCCCTGTAATATCAGCGCCGGCTCCAAGGCTGAGCGGATATACGGCACCAACGAAATAGAGGAGCGTCACCGCCACCGCTTTGAATTCAACAACAAATATATCAAAGAGTTTGACGACGCCGGAATGAAAGTGGCAGGAATCTGCCCGACCGGCGGACAGGTAGAGATTATGGAGAACGTCAATCATCCATGGATGATCGGAGTTCAGTTCCACCCCGAGTTCCTTTCTCGTCCCGTCAAGCCGCACCCGCTCTTTAAGGATTTTATCGCGGCGGCGCTTGACAGGCAGAAAAAGCTAAAAAAGGAGGCAAAATAATGAAGAAAAAAAGTATGCTGGCCATATCTATGGCTGTGAGCATCATCCTATCCGCCGCGGCGGCATTCGCGGCAACTGATACGACCCCGGTGACGGCGCCGGCCGCCGCCACGGCACCGGCCAATACGGCGGCGGCCACCGAGCCGTCCGCGGTCCCGGCGGCTGCACCCGCGTCCACTGCGCAGGCTCCGGCCACCGTATCTACCGGTACGCAGAATACGATCGTTCAACCGCTTAACACCGCCCCCGCTTTTCAGATGCTTGAAAGAATAGAGACGATCGTCTACGGACGGCCCCGCGACGGAGGTCTCCTGAACAGGCTCAACGACGTAGAGAAAACTGTCTTTGGCAGGGAGCTTCCCGGAAGCCTGACCGAACGCCAGACGGCGCTGATAGATTTCCTCGAGAAGGGGACCGGTACCCAGCCCTCGCTGCTGTTTAAGCTCTCCGTCGCCGAATGGGGCATAGAACAGCAGATACATCCCACCTGGTCGCTGTCCAAGCGCGTCGACTCGATGGAGGGCGTACTTGAGGGGGCGATCCAGGCCGGTCCGCTCGTTTCACGCGTGGAACGTCTTCTGACCAGACTGCTTCCAGACGGTATTGCCGCCGTGCAGTTTGAACTGCCGAAGGAGACCATCGTCAAGGGCGCGCTGCTTGACACACTTACTGTACGGAACGTCAAGGTCAACGACATCATCATCCTCGGTCTCAACGAGCAGATCGTCGTTGGAGACGTACTTGTCGCGCCAAAGGGCAGCCGCGTATTCGGCCATATTACAAAGGTCAAACCGCCGCGCAGCTTCGGCCGTTCCTCCGAGATAGAGATGCGGATAGACAGCGTAGAGGTGCTAGGTCCCTCCGTGGTTCCGGTCAATCTCGGCGAAGCCGCTAAAAAGGCGATGGATGTAGACAGCGGCATCATCGGAGCCGCGGGCGCGAGCTTCGGCGGCGCGCTGCTGCTGGGACCGGTCGGCCTTGCCGGAGGATTTCTCATCCGCGGCAACGACAAGCAGCTGAAAGAGGGTACCCTCTTCTACGTTCAGACCGTAGATAACGTTATGGTTTCCGGATATAAGATACCGCAGCAGATAACGCCGATCACGCAGACGGAGGATTCCGCACCGCAGGGGACTCAGTCCGCGCCTCTTAACTAGAGAAGGGTTAGATTGTGCTAAAAGGAAAAATATCCCGCAAGAAATTTACCGTCCTGACGGTGATCCTCATGATCGCCGTCGGGGCATTTTATCTTTGGCGCGACCTCCATCTCAGCGCCATGAACAAGATACCGATCCCCGATCTGGTGGTGGAGAATATAGAAATTGAGCGGATGATCAGCGGAAAAAAATGGAAACTAGTCTCGCCGCGCGTTGAACACAAAGACGGTATCGTCTACGGAAGCTCCATGGACGTGACGATCACGGACCCAACCGGCAAGGTGACGCACATTTACGCCGACAACGGGACCTTTACCCGCGAAAACAACGATCTATCGCTTACCAGCGCCGACAGCGTGATGAAAGAGGCAGCCAAGGAATATAACCTCAAGTCGGGCAATGTCAAATATGAGGCGTCGGCCGAAAAGTGGCACTTCGACGACGGAGTGAGGCTCACAGACGGACGCATGGTGATAGACGGCAAAAAGGGATACTATGATACAAAAAGCGGCGAGTGCCGGCTTACAGACGGAGGGACTATAACATGGAGCGATCGCTGACGAGGGGCGGAAGGGGATTATTTGTCGCCCTTTTCTGCGCGGCAATTTTTTTTACGCAGGCGGCGCCCTCATTTGCCGACGACAAGGGCGAACCGGCCCCGATGTACATACCGTCCGAGGGCGCGGACGATACGCCGAAACAGCCGCCCAACGAGGTATTCCTTGACGCGGATGAGATCAGCTACAGTGAAAAGACCGGCCTCGCGACGGCGGAGGGCAACGTTAAGGTAAGAAACAAAGAGGTGCGCCTCTTCGCCCCCTACGCCGAATACGACGCCGATACAAATATAGTGGACGCCTACTCCGACCACCGTGAGAACGTCGTAATCATGTCCGGCGGCGATAGGTTTACCGGCAAACATCTAAAATACAATATGGAGACGCGCCGCGGCGTGCTGACTCAGGTTTCGGGCAAGTCCGAGGCGATGTACATGCAGGGTGGTACCGTGCGGCTTATGCCGATAGAGGATGCCGTCAAGCTTGGCATTGTGCGTGCGCCGAGAAAAAAGAAGAAGCAGAGCGAATCCGAGGACGTCGCCGAATGGCTCGGCGTGACATCGACCACCTGCGATTTCACAAATCCGCACTATCGTCTTGTCTCTAAAAAGGTGGTCGTCTATCCTGGTAAGCGCACGGTCATCAAAAAGCCGAAATTTTATATCGGCAAGACGCTGATCATGGCCTATCCCTTCGACTATATCGCAAACAGCAAGAGAAACCGCGACGCCCTGATGCCGATAATCCGCTACAGTTCTAATAAGGGTATGGGCTTCGGTATAAAAGGTCCCATCGATATGGGGGACATAGGAGAGCTTGACGTCGCCGGCCTCTACTGGAGCAAGGGTATCTGGGAGGCAAGATTCAATTACAACTATGAGATAATGGACTCGTTGTCCCTCTTTGCCTCAGCGAAGCATCTTTACAATGAAGATACGGACGATACCCTCTGGCGTCCGGCGTGGGGGCTGCTGTATGAGAAAAACGGCTGGCTAGCGAGACTTTGGTGGGCCGAGCGCGACCTTGTCGGTAACGAGATAGAACCGGACGTCTCAGTCGACTACGACGTCTGGCGCAAGCCTGAATTTTATCTGCATACCCCCTGGTTCAAAGACGGGGTCTCCGGCGGGCAGTTCCGTATCTTCGGCATTTTGGGAAAATACAGCGACAACTTCTCCAAAGACGGCGAGTGGACGGATCGCCTTGCCTACGGAGCGGAATACCAGGGGCAGCCGAAGTGGTCCCTGTGGATATTCAAACCTTTCTACGGCGCGAGATATACGCGCTACGACTATTATGATAAGGACAGGACGCAGGATGTCACCAACGCCTGGTTCGGTTTCAGCTATAAGATCGGCGACTTCAGCCTCGCGAGCACCTACTACCGCCGCTGGGCGGACGGAGGAAGCCCGATGCTGTGGGACAATTATTCTGACAGCGAGTCATTCAGCCAGAGCATTTCCTTTCCTCTGCCGCTGGGCGCCTCGTGGGAAAAGTGGAATTTTGCCGTCAGCGGCAACTATGACCTGCAGGCCGACAAGATATCGTCTGTTCGTTACGCCCTCACCTACGATAAGCACTGTATAACGTGGCAGATATGGTACCGCGACAATAAATCAGATGAGAAAAATAAGACAGAGTTTGGCCTGACCTTCTATATCAACGCCTATCCGGAATATAAGCTTGAGTTTGGTTCGGACAGCAACGAGAGCGTAAAGGAAGATTTTTAAAATTTACAGTGAGAGGAAGCAGCAACGATCATGAAAGCAGTCGTATTGTGCGGCGGCGTGAGCCCGGAGCGCGAGGTTTCGCTGAACTCGGGGGCGGCTGTCGCCAAAGCGCTTGCGGATTTCGGTTACGAGGCCGAACTCTGCGATATCACCTCCATAAGCGAATTTGTCAAAAACTGGCCCGGCTATAAGGCTGACGGCGTCTTTATCGCCCTCCACGGCGGCTGGGGCGAGGACGGAAGGATACAGGCGGTCCTGGAGGCCTTCGGCATCCCATATACCGGTTCCGGTCCGGAGGCATGTATGCTCTCGATGGACAAGACGGCCGCGAAGCTCATCTTTGCCAACGCCGGCCTGCAGGTACCCAGCGGCTTCATCGCCACGCGCGGGGAAGAGGGGCGCGGACAGGCGGAGGAATATCTTCGCAGATACGGTAAGATAATCGTGAAGCCGAACGGCGGCGGAAGCACCGTCGGCGTAACCATCCTCTCCGATATCGCCGGATACGGCGCGGCGCTGGAACTTGCCTGGCAGTCGGAGCCGAAGGCGCTCGTCGAGGAGTTCATCGAGGGTGAAGAGGCTACGGTGCCGGTGATGGAGAGTCTCGGCGGAGGGATATTCGCGCTGCCTGCGATACACATCAAACCGAGGAGCGGCTTCTATGACTACAAAAATAAATATACTTCCGGTTGTACGGAGTATATCTGCCCCTCCGACCTTTCGGCGGAGACCAACGACAGGTTGGCGGCCCTCGCCGTGATAGCGCACAGGTCGCTTGGCTGCCGTTCGTACAGCCGTGTTGATTTCCGCGTCACGCCGGAGGGTGACCTCTACGTTCTTGAGGTCAATACCGCGCCTGGAATGACCGCGACGAGCCTTGTGCCGAAGTCGGCGAAGGCCTACGGCCTGTCTTTCGGCGAGTTTCTTGACGAAGTGAGCCGATTTTCATTCGCTATCGACCGGGGATAAGGAGAATCAGAAAATATTCCTGAAACGAGAAAAGAGCCTGCGTGAAATTATCGCGCAGGCTCTTGGTCTTTCTCTTTCGGAACGCTACTTCAGCTGAATCTTGACGACCTTGAGATGGCGGATGCCGCGGGGGGTCCTAACCATCACCTCATCGTCGGCGCGTTTGCCCATCACGGCCTTGCCGACGGGGCTTGCCGCGGAGATGCGGTTATCCTTAATGTCCGCCTCTTCTGTGCCCACTAGCGTATATACGAAGGTCTTTTTGAGATCGAGGTCCGCGAGCGTCACCGTAGTGCCTAGGCTGACGATGCTGGTGTCGATATCCGCGGTCTCCACTATCTGCGCCTTGCTGAGCTGGTACTCCAGCTGGAGCACGCGGTTCTCAAGCTTTTCCTGCTCTTCCTTTGCCGCGTGGTATTCCGCGTTTTCGCTGAGATCGCCGAAAGCGCGCGCCTCTTCGAGCTTTGCGGCTATCTCCGCACGTCCGTCACCGCGGAGGGAAACGAGTTCCGCTTTCAGCTTTTCATAGCCGTCCCGAGTCATTACCACTTTATCGTCTGCCGCTTTAGCCATTGATATCCCACCTAAATAAGAAGTGTCTCTAAATTCTTGTAAATTTTAACAGAAAGCGGGAAAAATATCAAACATAAAAATATGCTTGACAATTTGCTTAATGAGTAGTATAAATTCCACCAACGAACTTAATAATCACGATGCGATGACGGGGATAGTAAAGTTCATCACCTCCACAGAGAGAAGATCGAATTGCTGAAAGATCTTTGCCGGTATGGATTCGAAGACCACCCCTGAGCGGATGCCGAAGCGGTGTCAGTGCCGATAAGGCGTCAGGGTGCGCCCTGTACAGCGCAGACGAGGGCCGTCCTTGCGCGGCCGAATGGAGTGGAACCGCGACGCCGTTTATTATGCCGCCTCCTGTACTGCCGGTACGGAGGCGGCAATTTTTATACTTGCGCGAAGTGCATAAAAGGAGGAAACATCATGGGAGTAATTGAAAGATATTCGGAGCTGCTGCCGGTGACTGAAAAGACGCCGAAGCTGACGCTGGGCGAAGGTTCGACGCCGCTTGTTCGTCTTGACAATATCAGCAAACTGCTTGGTATAGAGCTTTGGGCAAAACTTGAGGGCTGCAACCCCTCCGGTTCATTCAAAGACCGAGGTATGGTCATGGCCGTTGCGAAGGCCCTTGAGGGCGGCGCGAAGGCCCTTGTATGCGCCTCCACGGGAAACACCTCCGCCTCCGCCGCGGCCTATGCCGCCGCCGCGAACGTGCCATGCTTCGTCCTGCTTCCGGCGGGAAAGGTCGCGCTCGGAAAGCTCGCGCAGGCCCTAATGTACGGGGCCACGGTTATCGCCGTCAACGGCAACTTTGACCGCGCGCTGGAGATGGCGCGCGAGGCCGCCGAAAAGGAGGGCTACGCGATCGTCAACTCTGTGAACCCCTATCGTCTCTGGGGTCAGCGAAGCGGAGCCTGGGAGATCTGCGAATCGCTCGGCAGGGCCCCCGACTGGCACGCGATCCCCGTCGGCAACGCGGGAAATATCAGCGCCTACTGGGCCGGTTACCGACAGTATCAGGAATTGGGAAAGATAGATAAACTGCCGCGCATGATGGGCTTCCAGGCGGCGGGGGCGGCGCCGCTCGTGACGGGCGAACCCTGCCCGAATCCCGAGACGGTGGCGACGGCGATCCGTATCGGCAACCCCGTCAGCGCCCACCTCGCGAAGGAGGCTGTCACGCAGTCGGCGGGCGAATTCAACTCCGTTACCGACGAAGAGATACTTGCCGCCCAGTTGCTGCTCTCTTCAAAGGGGGGCGTATTCGCCGAGCCGGCCTCCTGCGCCCCGCTCGCGGGGCTTGTGAAGCTCAAGAAGGAGGGGCGGCTGCCGCAGGGCATCACCGTGGTGATGATTCTCACCGGCAACGGCCTCAAAGATCCAGACACCGCGATGTCGCAGGTTGGACGTCCGATAGAGATAGGCGACAGCCTTGAAGAACTTCTGGAGGTGATGAAGAGGTGAACCCTCTCATAACATTACGGGTGCCCGCCACCAGCGCGAACCTCGGTTCCGGCTTCGACGCGATCGGGATGGCGGTCTCCCTCTACAATATATTTAAGGTCATAGAGCTGCGCCCCGCGGGTGAATACGAGGTCGAGGCGCATGGCGAGGGCAGCCGCGAGCTGTCTTCGCCGAAGGCGAACCTCGTCGTCAAAGCCTATGAGGATACATGCGAACGCTGGAAGGTGAAGGGGCCGGGCTTCTCGCTCTGGTGTCACAACATCATCCCGCTCTGCCGCGGCTTAGGAAGTTCGGCGGGCGCCGTCGTCGCGGGCGTGCTCATCGCCAAATACCTCACCGGCTACGAGGCCGACGAGGACGAGCTGCTGCGCGCGATGACCGTCGTCGAGGGCCATCCCGACAACGTCGCCCCCTGCTATCTTGGCGGCATGGTCGTGAGCTGCTGGGACGGACAGGATCTGCGCTACGTCAACCTGCCGGCGCTGCCGCCGGAGGTGTTATGCGTCGTCGCAGTTCCCGACGAACGCGTCAAAACCTCGGACGCGCGCAAGGCGCTGCCCAAAGAGGTCCCCTTCGGAGACGCGGTCTTCAACGTCGGGCGCGCGGCGCTGCTCACGGCGGCCTGGGCCACCGGCAAGTGGGACTATCTTAAATGGGGGATGGACGACAAGCTCCATCAGCCCTACCGCAGTAAACTTTTCTCGGGCGGCGAGGTTATCTTCTCGCGCGTCGAGGCGCTGCCCGAATGCCTCAGCGTTGCGATCAGCGGTTCCGGCCCCAGCGTCATCGCGCTCGTCAAGGGAACGACCCAGCGCGTCGCGGAGGCGATGTGCCGCACCTTCACCGAATACGGCGTGCGTTCGCAGTTCTTCGTCCTTGACGGAAGCGCCCAGGGCGCGCGCGTCGACGTCAGCATGGAGCTTGCGGAGGCTCTGGCAGCCGCCGCAGGTTTGTCCCCTAAAGGAAATACCGACGTTTGCTCATGTGAACCGGGTACCGCGGACAAAGCCGGGGGGTGCAGATAATGGAATGGGAAAAATTACCGCTCACAGTGCTTAAATTCGGCGGTTCGTCGGTCGCCGATTCCGAGAGGATGAGGCATGTCGCGCAGATCGTAAAAAAGATCCGCGATAAGGGTTTCCGCGTCGCCGTCGTCGTCTCGGCGATGGGAAACATGACTGATGAGCTGTTGGCGCTCGCGAGCGACGTCGCGACGGAAAAAGACGGCCGCGAGATGGACCAGCTGCTCGCCACCGGTGAACAGCAGAGCGTGGCGCTGCTGGCGCTCGCGCTGAAACAGTACGGAATCCCCGCGCAGTCGTTTACCGCCCTCCAGGCCGGCATCAGGGCTAAGGGCTTCCCGATGGAGGGGCGTATCTACCGTATAGAGCCCGACGCCGTCGAAAAGACGATCAACGAGGGCTCCGTCGCCGTCATCACCGGCTTTCAGGCGATCACCGACAACGGCGACGTCATCACGCTCGGGCGCGGAGGCTCCGACCTTTCGGCGGTCGCGCTCGCGGCTTCGCGCGGCGCGGCCGCCTGCCAGCTGCTCAAGG
>Ga0192245_10276_pt1 | contig 24929 bp, 42 predicted proteins | sample Koala_Koa27_M3_FD_131238 | JGI IMG/M metagenome (GOLD analysis project Ga0192245, IMG submission 131238) | Enriched cells from koala feces incubated with labeled cellulose particles, San Francisco Zoo, California, United States - Koala_Koa2-7_M3 ...
AATTATCCGTGAAGAGGTGAGGAAAGAAATACCTCGTTTTTTAAGTAACACCTACAAAGACGAAGGTATTAAACAACTGGCCGACATACTAATTGCTCGGAAAATAGATGACGCCTTAAAGAACAAGCTGACTGATGGCGTTTCAGCCGCCATCAGAAAAGTGTTTGACGAAAATTATAGTATGCAAATAATCAAAAAGTAATAAAATCAAAATAATGAAGACATCAGACAAACCGACAGCAAATATCCTAATTAAAGCAGATACGAACAGCGAATGGGATTGCTGCGAGTTCGCAATTATTCACTTATCAAAAGAATGGAAAAAATTGCAGGCTACAAGGCTTGAAACCGTCAAGCCCTTCACAGATGACTATACTTTCCAGTCAATAAGGTTTTATAGCACTTCAGTAGATTTTTACCAGTCCGGAGATAACGGGACACCTGATATAGAGGAACTACTGGCAGACAAGGACTGGGCATTTGTAGAAATAGACGAGAACGAACTGGACGAGCTAACTCCTCCCGAAACCAGTCTGGATTTTTACACGCTTGAGATACACCGTGACGGAAATGCCAGATACAAGGCATACGGCAAACACACAAACGAGGAATTTTGGACAAACAAATTTTCGCTGCAACAATTAACTGAGCAAAATTTGGTATGAAAAAATAAGAAATATTGAAATAACTGACAAAAAAAACAAGAATAGATATGAATAGCAAAAACAACAAAAATGAATCACTAATTGAACATATTGATGGCTTGATTGGTGAACTAAACATTGTGAGAAATCATGTATTAAACAATGATTTACAAACTGCGAGTGAATATACCGATGGCATTGTAACGGGAAGTGAAGAACTAAGAGATAAGATTGAGGAGAATAATAATGAAGATAATTAAGTTATAACATCCCTCAATATAAAATAGGGAGTTGGAATAGTGACTAGAAAATCCCACTCCCTATATTCCCAACTACTCTTTATCCTATCCTTTTGTAACATCTACTCAAATTTCACTTATACTTCATTTCCCATTTATAACCTATGACTCCTCCTTATATAATATTTCAACAATTCGGAGAAATCACCTTTTTTTTCTGCAAAGCTAATTACATATAATTTATTCTCTTACAAGACCCGCTTTAGCTTTCTATGAAAAATCTTCCTTTTCGCTGAACAAAAAGCGTATTTATCACAGAAGTCTTGCTGAAGAAGTTATATGCTATTCAAAAAAGCAGAAAAAATGATTGATTCCCTCAAATCAAAATCTATAAAAGGGAAAAACTAAAAATAGAAGAAATTATGATTAGTAAAAAAGACATTTCCGTAGGTGCAAGAATCATTAGTAATGACTCAGAGAATCCTTCATCAGTGAATTTCAAAGGAACAGTACAAAGCATCAACTCTATCGGAGAAGGAGAATTTGATTACACGGCAGCAGTTTTGCCGGATGAAGAATTTTGGCAATTGCCAGGAATCAAAGATAACTGTTATTTCGGTTTAACTATCTGTTTCAGCTTCGATATGGACTTATTACCGATGCAAAGAGTCATTCAAGATACACCTCATATAATGAAAAAATTCAAAATCAATCTACAGCTACATAATGACGATACAAAGGATTTCTATAATGAACTCGTCCCCATGCCTTTGGCATATGGCTATGAAATCAGCAGCAACCGAACAGAGTGGGAAGCTCCGGAAGCACGTAAAGATAAAACACGAATATATTGCCATCCACTGCAATTAGCCGGTGAATGCCTTCCATCGGAATTCAAACAAATCGAACAGATGCTCTGCCATGGTAAAACTCATGAAATACACAACATACTATCAGACCACATGTTTGACTATACGGAAGCCGAAGAACTGGAACAGTATCATCTCCAATACGATGATATCATCCCAATAATGCTACTCGATGCATTTCGCACAAAGAAATCCAATGATTATAAAAACACACGTCAAGTGGTCGAAACTATAAGCAAGAAAATAAAAATCATAACCATCTACAACTATTTTTGGTCAGGCGATGGTTCTGTTAATACCGAATATGTTAAGGCAGCTTATAATACCCTATTACAAGATGATAAAATCAGTATCAACCCCAACAATGTACACCAGGGTCGAACTGAAGAAAGCATCCAGTAAGACAAAAGTAGAAGAGCTATTCACCTTTACCGGAATAGCTCTTTTATCCAGCACATTACATAATATTTGAAAAATTGGATATCTAAGCGATATCCAAGTCCATTCCATTTCCTTTTATATAATTTCCAGCTTCCCTTTTATTAATCAATCTATCATGTGACCACTTATAATAGCTCACAACAGTTCAGAGGATTAATCTATTTTTCTCTGCAAAGAGAATTGTATTTACCTCATTCCTTAGACAAAACGAAGCAGAGCTTTCTTGTGAAAAATCTTCCTTTTCCCTTACGGTTAAAAGAGTATTTCTTCCGGAAGTTTTTGCAGGAATAAAATACAATTAAAAGGCAGAAAAAATAAATTAATCCCCTGACATCGTAATGATGGAAGGGAAAAAACTCTAACTAAAAAACAGAATTCAATCAAATAAATATACAAGTTATGATTATCAAAAAGCTAACTAAAGAAGAACAAGCAGAAGGTTTAACTATTGATTTTGTTAATAAAATAAACCTATTCAAAAAAAGTTCTCCCATCATGTTCAAACAGAATGAAAAACCTATGAACTTAATGAAATGTTCAGCAGGCTGGTGGGCATGTGTAAAGGGTGAGTTTCTAAAAGATGAAAATGGGAAACTTCTCATATTCAAAGAACGAGAATGTCAAATAGCTCGTGCCAGATACTTATTCTATCATGCTGAAGATGAAAAAAGAGAAGAAACTGAAAAAATACTCCAAAAGCGTAAAAGGCAGATACAAAACAAATTAGATATATTCAAGAAAAACATAGATGATATAAAAGCCCTGACGAATAAAAATTCATCTATAAGTATATTTAACGAAATTCTTGAATCTATAGGAACCAATTCTCAAGCAATAAAAGAAGAGAATGAATGTAAGATAGCTGCTCACCCCCCCCCCAAATGGAACAACAATACGACCATCTGCTATCAAATTTCAATTCCGGGAACATCAATTATCTGCTTAACATATTGGGAATTGAAAAGATTGAGAATCTAGTATCTTTCAAGCTAGACAACCAAGATGATATGCGAGCTTTAAAAAATGCCTTTGGAGCACAAGCCATCAACGAAACAAACGGAGATGTAAACCTGATGTACGCTCGTCTAAAAGTAGAACAGAATTATAACTTATAAAGCAAATTGAACGCTTTAGACTAAAATTCAAAGAGATATTTAGAAGATAATTCACTTTAGATAATTAATAAATGAAAATCTTGCCAATCCTTGAAAAATTCTCTGGGATTGGCGTAAAACAATATAGAAGGAATAAAATAATGAAAGAAGATTTAATGTTTTGTCATTTAGGTAATGGCGTATCTGTTTGTGATAGGTTGAGAAAAGAGCATGGCGATTATATGAATGTTGCTCATATCTCATATGAACGAAATGTTACTTATTGTAACCCTGTTAGTGAAGAAAGTCGAAAAAGAATAGAGCATTTAGCTAAATATGATAATATGACACGGAGCACCACTCAATCTCAACCAGTACTAAAACCAATAAAATAATAAATGGACAATGGACAGAGAAATAAAATTCCGTGGTAAGCGGACAGGCAATAATGAATGGATGATTGATATGTATACTATTATCCATGATAATCCTGAATTAATTAACGAATAACAAGAAAGATGAGTAAAAACGAACTTGAGCGTGGAGGTAAATTGTTACTCCTTAATCCAGAAAAATATAAAGGATATGTTTGTCATCCAACAGAGGACAGAACCATTAGGCAGGTTTTAAATGCCAGTATTACAAGGGCTACAGACATGAATAACTGGTACGATTTAGAAATATTATTTGAAGACGACCACATTTTTGAAAGTTCAAGTGCTACTATAGGAGGGTGCAAACGAATATTTGCATTTCAATGTTCTGCAGGTTCAAAATGGGATTATAATAAATAACATCATAACAGCTAAACATTATTTCTCAGGTAGTTTGAAGTGACTAAAAAGGACATCCTCATCAGGTGTTCTCTTCCGGCATACTCTTATTCCCTTCCCTTTTTAATTTCAAAGATACTTTGTACCATCCTTTTATAATATCCCACACCCATCACGAACTATTTTTTCTTTTTTCAGCAAAATTGATTGCATCCCAGACATTCTATTGCAAGGTACGCCTCCGGCTTTCCATTTGGAAAATCTTCCTTTTAACGTATTAAAAGGTATTTTCCAAAGAAACTTTGCATAGAACAATATGCAATCTGGAAAGCAGAAAAAAGAAAAAATATTCGATAATAGAGATCGAAGGGAAATAAATAAACAATCAACCTAATAACATAATATTCAAATTAAATCAGTAATGAAGTTTAATACGGTAGTCTTCGGGCTACCAAATAATCAAAAATAAAACAAAGTAAGTATGTTGACAATAGAAATTCCAGAATCAAACAGAAGAAAATCTGAGGAGGATTCACTTGCATCTTTCATCCTCTCGGAACTTAAAGAGAAAGGCGAATGTGTTTACTTCCACTATGGTGTAGGATGGGGAAATAACTGGTCTCATAGTTGGGCGAAAAATACCGGAAGTGACGCTAAGGACAGACACCCAATTTCGGAGTTGGCGCACGATAACGTCATAAAAGCGTTTATAGCCAAAGGCTATTCTGTCGAGTATAGAAGTGAAATAGCTGCCGGAAGATATGTGATTATTAGAGGATAGTAAGAAAGAAAGGAACATTATGGAAATATTCAATGAATTTACCCTACAATGGGAAGAAGTAACTTCTCTAAAGGTTAGACAAAATACTTTGGAACTGTCAATAAAGGAGGAACGTGGTGGGATTAGTATTAATAAAACATCATGGTCTAAAACCGATGACGGGTCTATGGTTATCGTACCTACAGCAACAATAAAATAGTGATTAAATAGCGTAGAACAAAGTAAGAAAGGAACATATTATGAATGCAATTGAATTTCAGAACAGATACACAAGGATTGTAAAGGACTTCTTTAGTAAATGTTTAGAATCTGAACAAACGCCATTGTGTAAAATGCAAGATATTACAATGGGCTGTACCGAAAACGGTTTTGAATTACGACTTGAAGCTGTTGATAATAGCTTTGTACAAGAATTTAACGTTGACAACAAAGAGATTACCCCTCTTTATTTTGAAACGCATTAACCTTCAAAACTAAATATGAGCGAAATAGAAACAAAAATCAGCAATAATTTCATGAAAGAATACGAACCGGATGAAGTAACCGGATCAGCTCCTTATGTTATGTGTCCAACAAGTCAAACAACAATTTGCAAACCTTATTGGATTATACAAAAAGAGCTTGAAGATGAAATCAATAAAGTTATCAACACACCAGTCGAAACAGAATATTGTGAGACAGGAACAGTATCACGTTTTTTAGGAAAAATCATAGGCTACAATATAAGTTATGAAGATGTGATTTCATACAAAAATATACAAGAACATAGCCTACATTATGATAGAGGAGAAATATTAATGTATGAATCCTGTTTATTCAATCTGCACAATGATAATTCGTATGAAAATATCCGTTCCATTCTCAAAAAAATGAGGAAACAAATCGGATTGGATACATACAAATATTATTAATTGATTCAAAGCCTTAAGAAATCTCAGATTAAAAACAGTAGAAGTTATATTTAATACTGAAGCTCAATCACAAAGAATGTGAAGCTAAGAAGGCTATCTACATAGAGAATCTTTTTCTGGTAGATAGCCTTTTCCTTGTTATTCTCTCGAAAGAACACCTTCCTTCCCCTTTTTTAGTAACTTTATATCCCTTACCATTTCTAAATATATTCTCTCGCAATTATTCAGGAATTAACCGCTTTTTTCCGCAAAGATATTTGCAACCTCTCCGTTCAACAAGGTACCCCCTGTTGGTCTTTTTTTGAAAAATCTTCCTCTAGCTGGCCTAGAGAGTATTTCCCATAAAAACCTTGTAAAACAGTCGCTGTCTGCAACAGTAAAGCAGAAAAAACAATTAATCCCCTCAAAATTATAACAGAGAGAGAATTATAATTAAATAAAAACCAGATGATTAACATTCCAACAAATCCCATGTGTAATGCAGTCGATGATGAAGCGGCACAATTAGTCGAGAAGTGCGTAAGTTGGCTGTCAAATGACTATGCAGAGAAAGTGCAAGTAATGTGGCATATCTATGTCGGTGTCAAAGATACCAACAACAATTATGCGAAACTAGCGCGCAGAAAAGCCAGTTGTCGGGATGTAGCACTAAAAGTTGGTAAAATGTTAAAGAACGAGGTTATTATGTGTACGAATGCTATTTTAGCCAATCCTACAATAGTACAACACACGTTCTAATCTCCAAACGCCCATCATCAAATCATTTACATTATTCAATTTAATTAGTTAGCAATATGAACGAAGAACAGAAACAAGAATTAAAGAAAAAAGTATTGGAGTTGATTAACAACTATCAGTTTGAAACTGATATAGACAAATTACTCGCAAGTGGATGTATAAATGAAAAACTAATTGCAGAAGGTTCCTATTTGCTCTCCAAACTGATAGTATGTGCAATTGCCCGTCAACTTGAATTCAGTTATTCTCCATTATCAGATAAGAAAAGATTCAAGAAAGAGATTGAAAACATGTATATTATACTGTAATCCACCTCATATGTACCTATTATGCTCAATAAAAATATTGAGTAACAATTAAAATAGGAAATCGTCCTCCCAAAAGGACGGTTTCACTTTCTATCATTTCATCCCTTTTTTATCTAATTATCCTTTCCATTTCTATGTATTTATACCCGCCATTACATTTCAGGGATTCATTGTTTTTTCCGCAAAGAAATCTGCGCCAGCTTTCTTTAACAAGATACAGCCTGATGTCTTTTTATTGAGAAACCTTCCTCTTCCCAATGGCAAAGAGTATTTCTCATAAAAATCTTGTAAAAGCATCACTACGCAACAGTAAAGCAGAAAAACAATCAATCCCTCAAAATTATAATAGAGAGGGAAATAATAATCCTAAAAATTATTGATATGAACATGGAAAATCAAAAAACGGTACAAAGTGGTAAATACGAAATTAATTCGTTGATAGAAATGAATTATAGCTACAATAATAAGCATAAAGTAAACCAGTCCGATGTTGACAAGGCAAATATGTATGTAGAACTTATCGAAAGTTCACGTTCCGAAGTCGCCCCACAAGCTGGAGATATGCTAAGATATACAGACAAACATGGTTCATACTATGCACATGCCCATATTGAAGAAAATAGTGATAACATTTGCAACATTTGTGAGAATCCGCACGTCCCATTCATCTGGCCATACGGCACAGGTATAAAGTGTTCTACCAGTGGTGGAGCATGGAACGGTTTACCAACCGGAGAACTTAAATATGTTGGCAAGCAAGAAAAAAACTTTTGCGATTGGGGACATTGCGGAGCTTGTGCTAATGGAGCTATACGTTTCAAGGCAGAGGTTAGCATATGGGAATACGTCCATCCCACCCCCCCCCCTTTACGGAGAATTCACGACCGAAAAATGGCGTAAAATATATGTTACCCGTGTTGACGAAACAAATCAAAAAAAATAACGGCGGCTATCTCTATACCGGAGATAATGAATCTTTTCGCACAGAAGAAGAATTTCGTAAATTCATCGAGACCTATAAAGGGACAGTTTTTAGTGGTTATTGGCAAAACCAGTACATTATTTGGCGCTATAAAGAAGAACAAAAACAGGTGTCTCAAAAAGAGTACTACAATCTCGATTTACCGCTGATTAGTATATATTGTAACGGACAGCGTTCAGCTAAAGTTAAGTATGATGATGACAACAAAACCGCAATAGAATATTTTGTAATGCAAAGCTACACAGCCGATAATTAACACTTAAACAATTAAAAACGACATTAAGGACTTCCTCCTCAATGTCAAGGTATAGTTACAAAGCAACCACCATCTACCTCTTTTGGTTCGGACAAAGTGAGGTTTGGCGGTTTTCTTCTCCCTTTCTCTTCCGTTTATATTCTCTTTGCCCGATCCTGTTATAATAAATATTCTCCCCACTTCTAATTTAGCATTCAAGCATTTCAGTGATTAACCTATTTATTTCTGCAAAGGAATTTGCATTTTCATTTTTCCGCCAAGGCACCCCCTACCGGACTTTCATTATGCAAAATCTTCCTTTTTCCCGATGGCAAAAAGAGTATTTCACATTGAAACCTTGTTATAAAAATGCTATACAATAAAAGAGCAGAAAAAACAGTTAATCCCTTAAAATTAGGGTAAAAAAAGAATTCAATATAAAATTATTAAAATAATGAAAGCAAAGTACACAAAACCTCATAAGCACAACAGCGAGACATTATCTCCTTTTTAGTGCACATTATCATCAAATTATTTATTACATTTGTACAATATTAAAAATCAGAACAAGATGACACTCATAATTATTACCGGTGAAAAAGTTGATGACAAATGCATTAACGAGCCCCGACACCCATTCTTAGCTATACAGCAAGCAAAGCAGCTTATTGACAACATGCTTATTCAGAAGCAGGAGATTCTACAGAAGTATTCCAATTCATCTGATGTTGTATCATGTTTGTATTATTATGGTAGTTCTAAAGGGATATGTGTGCGCATATACCAAAATGACTTGAATCATGAAATAACTATAGACCAAGCATTTGGAGACTGGAACAGAAGTCTCACTTTCTTAGACAGTATTCTTGATGAATAAGCGGAGGTAATCCCGCTTATTCATTTTTTACAAAGCATAATTTACCCTATAAGTATTTAAGGAACAACATCATTCCAACCTTCCCTTTATCCATTTCTACTTCAATTCCCTTTTTTATTTCCCCCTCTTTACCTCTACTTTTATAATTTTTCATATTCACGTCTCTCAGGAATCACCTGTTTTCCCTGCAAAAGTAACTGTACATATACATTCTTCTTCAAGGTCCACCTCCGGTTTTTCCTTCGATAAATCTTCCTTTCTCCCATTCTCAAAAGAGTATTTATCAGGAAAACCTTACGAAAATGATATGTACAACTTTAATAGCAGAAAAAACAGTTAATCCCCTCGTAGTTACAAAACAGGGGAGAAACAACAATTCAATAAATGATTATGACAAAAAAAGAACAATTCAAAGTACTGGAAACCCATTATCAAGGCTGTCTGAAGTACTGGCTAGAACAAGGAGAAGATGCAATTGTAGCCATGATGTACGCATTAGAGGACATCAAGCGAATTCGTAGCAACCCTTTTTCTCTGAAGTATGAACCCATTCCCCCAGAAATCATTCAGGAAGTTGTCGGAAAATACAGTAAAAGTATTACCAAAGTGATACAGAGCACCTATGTCGGGAAACTGAATTCAGATGACGACGACCACATTCGCCGTTGCGTAATATGCGGTAAACCAATGAAGGAAGGCTATTATTTAGGTGGTGAATATGCTTGTTCAGACGATTGCACACTCGCACTTTATAACGGAGACGAGAAACAGATGTATATCGATTTACATCATGCTGACGAAGACGGCGGAGAGTGTTATTGGATCGCATGGGAATCATATTATCTCTAATAACCACAATATTAACAAATTTAAAGTAACAAATATGAAAAATATTGATTTTGAAAAACAGATTGAAGAAAAAGCAAAAGAATTGGCTTTAAACTATTGCAAACATGATGACGCAAACATTCAGAGAGAAGGATATCAAGCATCAAAAATGGGCTTTATCGGAGGTGCAAAATACGCCATTAAATTACTGTCAGAATGCAGCGGTTTCGATAATAATGTAGAAGAACAAGAAGACACCTCCTCCGAAAAAGCAAAGCAATACATAGCAGAAAGGTGTGATGTTGCCGAATCATTCCCATTGCAAAGAGAGTTCCAAGTCTGTTCATGGGCTACTGCAAGAAAAGTAGCTAAAATCTCCGAAGACGATATGAAGGCAAAAGCCATTATTGCCCATAAATTAACATGCAGAAACTATTCCGACGGAAAGTGTGACATCCTGTGTGATGGATGCCAAAGTTCTTCATGTACATCCGCTCGTCAGTTACTCAGCATAAAAGATTGTAAAGGTGATTGTGGTTACATACAAAATTATATCTCTATCATAAAATAATATACCGGTTACAAACCCAACCGTTTAAACGAAAAAGCAATCAGTTTCTTCCTGACACATGATTTGCAAATACAATAGTTCAATTAATCTTACTGATTTTTTTGCCACAACTATTCAAATTCCTATATTTGCCTGAAATTATCAGTATTACAAATCTAAAAACAAAGAAATCATGAAAGAACTATTAGAAAAAATTGAAGCAGAAATGGCTGCATTTGCAAAAGATGCTGCAGCACAAGTTGAAAACGGAAATAAAGCTGCCGGTACTCGTGCTCGCAAAGCTTCATTAGAAATAGAGAAAAAAATGAAAGAGTTTAGAAAAGCCTCTCTCGAAGAAAGTAAAAAGTAATTTTCTTTTCAATCTCAAAAACCGGGAGACTGTTCCAACAAAGTCCCTGAAATAAAAATAATCCTCGTTACAATAGCGAGGGTTATTTCATAAATACCCAACTTCTCGCACACCTTTTCTATATATTATAGCACATAATATCAGCCCAACAGCCGCATTTTCTTCACCATTTATAGCTCAATACTCTACACCCTACATACCCGGCTCAAAACGCAATGAAGTTCCCCCACCGAGTCTCATCATTTTTTCAGCAAAGATGATGCCTCCCTGCATTTCTGCCGCAAGGTACGCCAATGGCTTTCCGGTGCAGAAAAATCTTCCTTTTCTTTCCTAAAAGGTATTTTTCCAAGAAACCCTGCACAGAAGCGGGATACTATCTGTAAAGCAGAAAAAAATAATAAGATCTCGTTGGTATTAAACCAATCCGAGGGAAAAACAAATAAACTTATGACAACAATGAAAATCATGTTTTTCGACACAGAAACGGGCGATAAAGAAGCCGGAAAAGCCGATATTCTGCAACTATCATACCAAATCATCCAATACCCGGGATTCAAGCCGGTCAAGCAGCAGAATTTTTATTTCAAGCGTGAAAGACCCGCCTCTCCGGAAGCAATCAGCGTAAACGGACTTACAGATGATTTCCTCGCCCAACAAGTATTAACGCCTCGTAACGTCGCCATCAGAGAGTTTCTTACCGACCTTGCTGAGTGTACCCTGTTAGTGGCACACTGTCTGGAGTTTGACAAAGGCTTCATCTACCATACCTGCCGCCGCACACACTACACCAAACGGTACAACAAAGTTTTCGGTAACCTACAGACATACGATACGATGAAAGAGACAACCGACCTATGCCGACTTCCCTTCACAGCACCGAGAGATTATCAGAAAACGAGTAAATACAAATACCCGCGTCTATACCAGCTTGCCGACTTCCTGCATATCGACAGAACAAATATTAACCTGCACGACAGCAACTCTGACGTACTCTTAACAGTCCGTTGCTTCACCAGATTAGTTGAAATAGGCTGGATCAACTTAGCTCCTCTCGCCCCACCCTAATGGCATAACCCACAATAATACCATATTTAAACCACTATTTCTATCAGATCATCCATATTAGTAGTGTACCGCTTGGACATGTGCTCATTCTTCAGTCTCCATTTCCTGCCCTCCCCCTGCGTCGCTATCTTCAGCAGGGTGGGTCCATATTTCAGGTTTATATCATCCATTACACTAAGCAGCTTTTGTCGCTTCCCACGATTACGCTCAGCAAATATGCTTAGCTGCACATTACTTTCCGCAACAAGATCAGCCACAATTACCCCCGCCTTTTTATACAGATATCCTTCCTTATATATCTTTTGCAACACCCTCCCGGCATTATATATAAGTTCCGATACATCATTCGTTGCTGTTGGCAAAGATACTATCTGGCTTTGATAAGTCTGTGGTAAATCCTCCCTGAATTGGTTCGTATAGATGAACACCTGCAGCGCCCCCGCACACGAATGTTGCGCTCTCAGCTTCCTTGCACACGAAGCCGCAAAGTTGGCCACCGCTTCCATCAGCGTTTCAAAGTCCCCGATCATCTCAACAAAACTCCGCGAGGTACGTATTGTCTTTTTATCCGGCATACCGTTTTCCAGTCCGAACACAGGTATTCCCTTTAGCTCCTTCCAGGTTCTCACCCCGGTAACGGTCATCAGGTTCCTCACCCACGATTCGCTCTTTAGCGTAAAGTCATACGCCGTTTTTATGCCGTAATACTCCATTTTCTTTTGATATCTGTGTCCGATTCCCACACGTCGCCTATTTCAAACTGTTTCAGAGCTTTTATTCTTTTCTCTTCCGAGTCAATGATGCACATCCCTTCGTACCCTTTATATTTTTTCGCATACTTCGAGGCAACCTTCGCCAAAGTCTTTGTAGCAGCTACCCCATCGAAACCGGAATTCCCGTTCCCTTTGTAACAGTCCTCACGATCTTCCGCCCGTAATCATACAAGTTATAATTCTCAAAACCATGAAATGACATTTTTTTTATCAATAGAATACACCTCCATATCTTGCACAAAACCATGCAAAATAGACATTACCCTGCAGCTCATATCTCCATACAAGGCATAGTTGCTCGAAAAGACGGCAATATTATTCTTTTCCACCAATTCATTAAGTTTGAATATAGCCTCTCCCATTGGAAATCCCAACGCTTTAGCCTCATTACTTCTGGCCACTATACAGCCGTCGTTATTGCTTAAAACCACAATAGGAACATTTCTCAAAGCGGGCTGAAACACCCTTTCACATGACGCATAGAAATTATTCCCGTCCACAATAGCAAACATCCGTTTACACCCTCTTTCTTCTATATTTTTTTATAACATATACTACAACTCCCCAAACCTGAAACTGGTTATCCTCCGTCACCTTAATCTTTGGGTATTCGGTATTCGAAGGCACCAGCCATACAGTCCTACCCTTCCTGTCTATCTCCATACGTTTCAGGGAAAATTCTCCATCAATAAAACATACGGCCAGGTCACCGTTTTCCGGGTCCAGAGATTTATCTATAACAAGGATATCTCCGTCAAATATCCCTTCATCCTTCATTGATACTCCCCTCACGCGTCCCAGAAAAGTAGAAGCAGGATTCTTTATCAATTCCTTGTTCAAGTCCAGTGCCATTTCCATATAGTCCTGTACAGGATTCGGGAAACCGGCACTTATCCCCTCATCAGCAAAAGGTAAAAGTTGTTCACTCAACACATCTGCCTTATATAAGCTTAGCCACTTTTTCATACCCAATCATTTTCAAAAGTTACAATTTACCCGCTCATTTGATTGCTACTTAAAGATTATTGTGTTTTCTTTGCTAACCACTAAACACCCCTTCTTTACATATCTCTCCACTTCACGATACTCAAATGATCTTGATAATCATAAAATATGCCGAAAAACGATGAATGTTGCAAGAATAAACACTATATTTGTACATCTTACACCAAGATAATAGAGATATAGCTGCTACATTCAAGCCAATCAGCCCCCGTTATAGCAAACAGCAAGGTATACGCATTGCTTCTCAATAAACAATACCCGCTTATAACGTTCAGTGACGCCTACATCACTAGTGAAATCATACTTGAGTTACAACAGCAATAACCCTGTTGTAACTCCTAATTATCCTAATCCTTCCGCATCAACTTTCAGGATTCATCTATTTTATTCTGCAAAGTTAATTGCCTGCTTACATTCATCTTCAAGGCCCACATTCGTTTTCCCTATGACAAATCTTCCTTTTTACCCCGTTAAAAAGCGTATTTATCAGTGAATCCTTTCAGGAATCGCACACAATCCGTAAAGCAGAAAAAACAGATAACCCGACAGCCGGTTAAGACTGAAAAGGAAGTAACAAATTCATATTATCATTATGGACAAATCAAAAAACCACACATCCAATGCAAAAAGAAAAGAGTAAAAACAGAAGAAACACAATCAAAAAAGTATTCAGATACCCCAGAAAAATTTATTTCCTGGCGGATGATGATATCTGCTGTAGTTGTAAGCAAATCCGAAAAGCGTTTATTCGTAAACGTAAAATGAAGCAGTACCTCAAAAAGCAATCAGGTTACATTTCTCCCCAAGCTTACAGTGCCCTCATTAAACAGCGTTGTTGTACACAAGGTTCAACCATTTATCTGGCAGGAAAAAAAATCCAAAAACAAGACATACTAAAACTGTATAAGCAATTCACCTCACATCCATCACAGTGAAAAACATTGCCATACCGGACGAAATAACCGACCATATTATTAAAATAATATAGCAACAGTTTAAAAGCAATACTTCAAAGAGCAAATAGCAAAACTTGTTCCTTGAAGTACTGTTTGAGATAATTAATAAGAAGTGTACTCTTTTCCGGACTTTTTTTCCTCAAAATGCTCACCACATGCCTTTTTTATTAATTTCCACCCAACACTCCCCTTTTATTCTGATAAGCCTTTTAAATCTCCCGGCTCCCCGATACTCCTATTCTAAAGCCAGCGTTACCATCTTTCCATTCACATCACTTCGGGGGTAACTTATTTTTCTCTGCAAAGTAATTCGCATAATCATTATTCCACCACAAGGTACGCCCTTCAGGCTTTCTTTATACAAAATCTTCCTTTCTTTCACAAGCAGAAAGTGTATTTTCCACATCAACCTTGTACGGAAATGGTATGCTATAAGAAAGCAGAAAAAATCAGTTATCCCCTCTCAGGAATATCAATGTGAGGGAACATAAATCAAAATCAATAACGTTATGAAAGATTTTATCAACTAACAAAAATATATAAAGATGAAGCAAATCAATAAAAAATTACCCATATACAAACAAGCATGGATACTGAGAGACAATTATAAAGAAATCGGTATAAAATGCGTTTATAATAACAGGAATAGAAATGTCTATCTATCGTTACTCAATGCTCCTCTATTTGTCTATGGCACATCAGAAGCACAAATGACTTTAGTAGGCTGCTTTAAACCATTTAACGTTGTACGGGATAATTTTCAGGCATATGCAAATAAATACAGAAAGATGTATAGGATTCTTTACTCCAATAATCCAGAAATGCTGAAGCACCTTGAATAAGAAGTTCCAGCAAAACAATTCAGTAATAAACAAATAAAAAAAAGCTTATGAAAACAATTTATTTACGTAGACAAGGAACCAGTGACACTTACAATACCAACAATGCAATAAACAGTCAATTGGGATTTATTATTAATGTAGTAACGTGCCCTAACAACTATTACCGTATTAGTATCGTAGCAAAACGTGATACATCGACCGACGAAGCAACTCGCAAAAGGATAGAAATCAACCAACAGTTTACATCCTTACCCAACGCATTCAGACGCATTAAGAAAGAAACACAAAAAGAATTCGGCGAAGAAATTACGATAGCCGAAATTATTGAAATGTACTGTCACACTAATTACAATTGCGATGGAGATAAATACCTTGCTGTTTGCTTCTACGAGAAATCAACAGAAACCATAAGACTGTACCCTGAAAATTACTGTCTTGTTTCCTTCAAAAACAAAGGTACGAAAGACTACCTGCAAATGGATGCCGCCACCGCACAGTACTTACCCATACTGGAAAAGCAGGCAAAAGAGTACGAAAAAGAAAAAAACTGGAATTGTCATAAAAATAAATCTAAAGAATTTCTTAGGGAGCGCTTTGCGTGGTTAATTGGAGAAGATATTAAAGAAAGTAATAACGAAGTCAAATTCTACATAGCCGATTCACTCATCAAATAAATACCCCAAATAGAAATGGCAATACATAATATACTTAAAAATCTAACAGCCTGTATAAACAAAATATTAGGCAACAACACAGAGAGCCCCCATATAACCAAAATCATATCAACCTTCGATACAATGTTTGACAGTGAACTATATGATGCAACCCCGACATTGCAAGAAACCCAAGCAATCCTAAAGAAAGCCTTCGATGAAGGCGAGAAACACAGCGGCAAAAAAGATGAAGGTATTCACTCATTGGCCGAAAGTTGGATAAATCTTCAGGATTTCAAAAACATAATGTTCGACGATGCTATTTTCGTAGCATTTTTAACAGGAACAAGCCAACATGGAAAAGATAATCATTAAATACAAAGGATATAATGCCGAACTCACACCTATCAAAAATTCATACAGCAATTACAATACAATGCTTCATGTACTTAAAGGCAAAAAACTTCTCGCCGGAGTATCGGTCAAAGATTGTACGCCAATCAATGAAATCATAGCAGAGATAGATAGTTTAACCGCAGAGAAATAAAACCCACCTGATAGATAGGGAAAGAACCGGTATCTTTCCCTATCATTTCTCTGCAACACCCGTTCTCCTTTTATACCCTTTTTTACAAACCGCACAACCTATGCCTTCATTCACGCAAAGCCCAACCATTTTTTCCGCGAAGAAAATCGTATCTTCTATATTCTATGCAAAGTACGCCTTTGGCTTCCGCATGAAAAATCTGCCTTTTTTCCAAAAGAGTATTTTTCACACAAACTTTGCATTGAATAGGATACAATCCGTTAAGCCGAAAAAATAATTAGCCTTTGCGATTTAATGATAAATCGCAGGGAAATAATTCACTTTAAGTAAATCACCCGTAAAATTTTAACATTAAAACCATTTGAATGATGAAAGTAGAAAATTACAAATTTGAAATTAAAAATCTCAAATATCTGGAGTCACTCTCCGAAGAAACGAACTGCTTTAGTGCAGTACTTTATGTAAATGGCAAGAAAGTAGCCGACTGTGGTAACTCCGGTCACGGCGGCCTCACCGATGTCAACTTCTTCCCGCAATACTGGGAGATGAAAAAAGAAATAGAGGATTTCCTGACAACTCAGCCCAAAATCAAATATGAAAACTTTGAGTTTGACCGGACTATAGAATTTATCGTAGACGAACTGGTAGAAAAACTTCTCAATGCGAAAGTCTGTCAAAAACTCTTAAAGAAAACCGACAAGTACCTTATCTTCCGCAATCTCCAAGGAACCTATTACCAGATAGGATGGAAGAAATACCGTGTAGATGAACTTTTTAAGAAACAGTCTGGCCGGGATATGCTCCAAAAGACTATTGCCAACCACGTGGCCAAAGGCAATATTCTGATAAATAAAAATATCCCCTCCGAGTTATTACCCTGATAAATAAACCTGCATTACCTATGATTACAAATAAAGAACAAGCATACGACTTTTTTAAATTCCTGTGCAATTCCACCGGAATCGACCTCGAAGCCCTATTGTTCGCAGAGCAGAACGAGCCTTCAACCATTGGAACCATGTTCCGGAAACGGGAACTGTTCGACATTTACCGCCTCATTATGGCCGGAGAATACGACCGCGCTATAAATGCCTCCGCCGATTTCCTCAAAGAGTGTATCAGCAACCTCCGGATGAAAGAGTTCGATACAGAATCCCTGAAAGAAACGAGCAATTTTTATCTCGAAGCTGCCCAATGGCTCGAATTCTACGACCAGTTTGCGATAAAAGACCGTGCATCATGGCAACAGTTCGTCAAAAGCATACCCCTGCTTACCAATGCCGAACTGAATCCCCCCGCCATACTACAACAGTCCGACCATCGGGATATAAGCAAAGTTGAAAAGACACTCAAGTACATGTCAGTGCGTAGATATGCCGGAACCGGCAATTTCCCTATCGAGTCCGCAGACATTGTAGTCACAGATGCCTTTGTCATGTGCGACAGCCTTTCAAGCCTGTTTTCCGGCTTGAAAACCCCTTCGGACGATCACATCCACATCACAGTAATGCTCAAACTTGACATACACACCTGGATGTCCTACTTCATCATAGCCGTCCAATACCACGACAATACATGGCTGGCAGACGACAGCTACAGCTATGCCAACCCACGGGCAAAGGAAGGCATAGCCGCCCGGGGTTCCGCCCGCATACGCGAAGAGGTTATCAATAAAAGCATCCTTCCCTATGAATGGCTGAATTGGGTGGATGAACAGCGGACTGCACACCGTGAAGTTGCCCGAACCGGTACGCACACAGGCGAACTGTACATCAAACAGATTACGCACGATTGGACAACGCAGGCAAAAATCCTCTCCTACATCCTTTTCGGTCAACTGATAGACAAGATAATCATCGAATCACCTTCACAGGAAATCAACACCTTCACGGCTTTCGCTATGAAGAACAGTAAACTGCTTACTGACGGTAACCCGACACTCATTGTCGAAAAAGACAATCTGAACAAAGAGTTCGAGTGTGACTATCTGCACGAACAATGCCGTACTTACGTGGACGAGTTATACATTCCTCAAAGAGACAACAACACCCTTGTCCATCTTTCCACGCACGACATTATCAAGAGATTGGACGGTAACAACACACTCTGTACGGCAAAGCAGTTCCGCGAGCTTATTGCCTGGTCAGTCAAGGAAGATGAACGTGTACAGTTGCAAATCGGCTTGGATAGCCTCTCCGAAAACATTGAGAAGCAGCGTAACAAACTATGTTCCATGATTGAAAGCAACCTGCCGAACATACTTCCCTATCTTTTCTATGGCGACAATGTATATTACATCTTGGACGATCACAAATACCAAAGCTTCGGAAGCGGTGTGGGAGGCAGAACAATCTATCCCTTCACCGGAGATTATTGGAGCTACGGTATGAAAAGAATCGGAGAGAACCTGTGCCCCAACTGCAAGAGCCACGCCGGAAACTTAAAGAAAATGATAGGAATCAGTGTCATACACTACCGCCAGCTCATGTGGTTGTGTGGTACGACAGATCGCGACAGACTGCCACCTTACTATCGTAATTTCATGCGCTAGGACTTAATCCCCTACCACGGCAACACACTTCTCGACAATGTAAATCCTACCTATACACTTAAAGACCAGTGTTCCTATAAGCACAGAAACGGATTTGGTATCAATATCCACTTGTGCGGATATTGCATGAACAGGCTCAAAAAGCAAAACCGGAAAGGAGAAACCGTCTACCTCCACTTCTCACTGAACAACGCCAATATCAACGGATTTGAATTGAAATAGCCACATACAAAACGATAGGAAAGGAACTAAAACCCCTTCCCTATCGTTTCTTCATCACCATGTCCGCATAACATACACCCCTATATATGTATATAAGCACAAACATATATAAGCACATAAGTATAATCATATTTAAGTATATAAATAAATACGTATATACTTATATGCCCAAAGTCTCGTAAGCATCCTCCATAGCGTCTCTTCTCTTCATCCGGTTATCTTCCCGAACACTTTTACAAAGTTATTCCAAATACATTTTGTTATTTAAGAGAAAAGTTCTATATTTGCAGCCAATAGAACCTGCCAAGCCTCTTTACAATGCTCAAATAGGCGGGTCGTTTTTTATATACACCTATGAAGCAACCCTTTACCAAAGTATTTTATACCCCTCAACAGCACATCACCCTTTTAAAGGATAGAGGTCTAACCATAACAGATGAACCCAAAGCGGCGGACTACCTTTACAATATCGGTTATTTCCGTCTTAGCGCTTATTTTTATCCGTTATTGAAGTTTCCCAAAGAGCAACATATGTACAAGACAGGAGCTACATTTACCCAAGCACTGGATATGTACCGTTTTGATCGCAAATTAAGATTGCTGTTATTCAATGAAATCGAAAAAATCGAAGTCGCTATCCGCAGTTGCATAACCAATGCCGCAAGTGAATATTTCAATGATTTATTCTGGATTACCAACCAGTCATATTTCTTTAATGCGCAGAACTTTCAATGCACGCAAGATACGATAGATGCTGAATTAAGAAAATCGAAAGATGATTTTATCTTGCATTTCCAATCCTCTTATACAGATAATTACCCTCCTGCATGGATGATAGCCGAAATTTTGCCATTGGGTATGCTTTGTCGCATTTATACCAATTTGAAGGATAATGTGATAAAGAAACGGATTGCACAACATTTCGGTTTGCAAGTTCCCGTATTCAGTTCATGGATCATCGTGCTGGCAGGTTTGCGCAATATGTGTTGTCATCATTGCCGGACATGGAACAGGGTGTTAGCCGTTATCACAACAGAACCGCGCAAGACAAAATTCGATTGGATAGATTCCTCGCAGACCGATAAACGCAGGATGTACTACCGTATCTGCATGATACGTTACTTCCTTTTTACTGTATCCCCCAATAATAGCTTCAAGGATAAGCTAAAGGCACTGTTATCCGCCTATCCGGGCATTCATACCGGAGCTATGGGCTTTCCGGCAGATTGGGAAAATGAAGATATTTGGAAATAGGCAACAACGTCACCAGCATTAACCGAAGTCTCATAAATATCCCGCATAGCTTCTCCTCTTTCCGAAGAAGTCATGCGGGATTTTTCACATTGCAACTCACTATTTTCATCCCTATCCTTCATCATTCCGGCTTATCCGGCAATTCCAGCATCAACTATTTTTATCCGCAAAACAAATTGCATTCATACCTCCTCCCCTTTTACCTTATTCCCCCATTTATACAAAAGGCCTCCACATCATTATCGCCGCAACTGATTAACCTGTTCATGCGCGAATTTCAGCCAGAGCCGGATACACCTACTTGCGGAGTATCTCCGCTATTTCGAGAGAAAATCTCCAGCTTTCGCTCGTATTTTCTTCCAAAAAGCAGGTTTTATCCGTTACTTAGTCTCATTCATGCCCTTGAAAGGTTCACCTATCAGTCATAGCGATAACTATTCAACATATCCGTAACTGAAAGGGAACTAAACAATTATTAGTACCAATCACTAAATCAAGCAGTATGAATTATTTCCAGAATATGCAAAGTCTGAGTGCATTAAAAGCACAGTATCGCCAGTTAGTTTTAGCCAACCACCCCGACAAAGGAGGAGACACCAAAGTGATGCAGCTTATTAACGACCAGTTCGGAAAACTCTTCAAAGCATTTCAGAGCGGCACATGCACAAATCACAGCACCTCTAACGGCTATGAAAATGACTTCAACGAAGCCCGTACAGCCAATGAATATACCCGTCATGTATACGAGGAATACGGTTGGACCGGTAGCAATTACTTCACCTGTGAGCGTTCCAAAATTATAGCTATCCTTCGCACATGGCTTAAAAAGACCTACCCTCAATTCACCTTCACCATTAATAAAAACGGCTATAGTTCAATCAATATCCATATTATGACAATGGATTTTTGCCCTTGGAAAGACGGTAACATAAGAATGTCTTATAAGGCAACGAAAATGAAAGACCAAGAGTTGACCGAGCGTGCCCAGGACGTAGTAAACAATGTCAGAAACTACATGAACTCATTCAATTATGACCATAGCACATCACGACAGACTACTTTAACCATAATTTCTATGACAGTATCGAATTTGGTAACAACCGTACACCGTTTAAAGTCGAAACGGTAAGAAGCCGCAGGATGTCCGGCGAAAAGCCGAAAGAGTTTAAATGGCAAGGCGGCCCGGCTCATAAATCAGTAAAAAAAGTTCTTGCCGGGCTCACATTCGGACGTAGCGATTGCGGACGAAACAAAGATGTAATGGTATTAGGCAGAATCGAGGTAGATCCTACTGTCAAAAGTGAAAACGGTTATGTCTTCTACCCTAATTACTACAGCCAACCCACAATCATCAAAAAGAAAATTCAGAAATTGCAGGAAATCGGTATACTCTGCGAAAGGAGTTATAGCAACATCCGTTTCATGGGATATACCGAAGAACTGGAAAAAAGCCTTGCAGCAGAGGACAGGCAGAAAGAAGAAGCCTTCAAACAATGGCAGCAAGACCAACAGCAACAAAACGGAGAGAGCAAACCGGAAAAGAAAGAAAAAGAATCGGTCAATACAACAGGTCTGGAAATTCAAATCATTGCCTACTCCGACAAAGCCATTGCCGTGATAGGAGACACAAAACCGATAGCCGGCAAACTGCAAGAAATCGGAGGACGGTTCAACAGTCACTTATCATGCGGTCCGGGTTGGATATTCTCCAAGAAGAGAGAAAAAACGGTACGCGATCTATTATCCGCCTAACCTCTGTTTTCCAACAGCCTCATCCCCTAAGCACCAAAGAACTATCTCCCCCAAACCGGAGATAGCTCTTTTGCATCATCCCCCCAAATTCCCTCTTCTATTTTATCCCCTTTTTTATTCTACCCACACCTCCCCCTATTCTATTCTAATCCCCCAGCACCCTATTTCCTCAATCCCAGTTTCAAAGACCCCGCCATTTTTTCTGCAAAGTTCAATTTCCGCTATCGGTTCCTGCAAGGCACGCTTCGCTTATCTGCTAAAAATCTTCCTCTTCAGCCTTGAAGAGCGTATTTTTCTCATCTACCCTTGTCCAGACCAAGCATCAATTTTCGCAGCATAAAAAATAGCAGTTCTTCTGATACAGAGATACAACAGAAGGGGAAAAAAATATTGAAAGCAACAAAGCAGGAAATGCATACGATGTTTCCGCACTAAATTAATAATTTAAAAACCAAGAAAAATGAAAACTGTATTCTTTACTAAAGCAGAGATTAAAAAGTTGAAATCTATTCTTCACACTTCAGGTAGTGAGTATCAAAAGATTCTTCGTAAAATTGAGAAAGCAGAAAACCGCCAAACGGATTATTTAGACCTCATATTTGAGATATACAAAATAGCCCATAAAGAAGTTGCCGGATACTTTAAGAAATTCAATACAGATACAATAAATTACGAAGGAGGTCTGTATGTAAAGTCTCAAATCGATAGTATTTCGTATGAAAACGGAGGTATCTACGCCACTTGCACTGACGGCAATACGTATGACATCAGCTACACCGACAGGCTACTGTTTTTAGCCCAATCATTAAAGAAACAAAAAAATACAAAAAGCAGAAACACACATCCCTATTGATAAAACCGAGCTAAGTACATATACTACCAACCAACAAGAAGCCATAGTACTATTCGGAAAAGACATAGAAGACAAAATGGAGAAAAAGGCAAAAGCAGCCCTCGAACAAGTCCTACAGTTTCTTTCCACAGAGAATAAAGGACTCAAAGGCATAGAAGCCGTTAGAGAATACTTCGATGAAAAGCTCAAACATGACGAAGAATAACCCTAAAAAACAAAACGCTCCTTCAACAAAGAGGCATATAGTAACATAATAATAAAATAAGATGAATAGAATTGCAGTAATGTCATACAACACGGGAGATATAGATATTATTACCCTTGACAAAGAAATGGAAACAACCGAAGAAGTAAAAACCTACCTTCAGGAAGATTGTAACTACAATATGGATGAAATTTATTGGATGGAATTTGACAGAGGAAAAATTAGCTTCTTAACAAGCGCAGATTTCTCCGTATAAATATATTCCAATCAAAAGAAAGTTGCAGATGTAGAGTCCTTACGTTTGCGGCTTTCCTCGCCATCCCCATCCCTTTTATATATTCCCCGACCCTTCATACACCCCCTTTTTACACCATTTCAACCACTCCTCTCCTATATTCCGCCTCTTCCCATATCTCCCATCCCATATTCCTATTCTCCCCTCACGGTCATCTGCTTTTTTCCGCAAAGATGCTGATGCTCCCATTCATTCCGCAGCAAGGTACGCCGACGGCTTTTCCTGCAAAAATCTTCCTTTTCATACCTGAAAAGGTATTTTCCCCCAAACCTTGCATCGCAATAGAGCACAAGCCGGAAAGCCGAAAAAATCAGTAACCATTTCCGGAAGATGATAAATCAAAGGGGAATCAAAAAAAACAGCTTATGAACAGAATTAAACTTGTAGCGTACAACAAAAACATCGACAATCAAGAAACAAATCAAGCACTACACCCCGTATGCCCCGAGTGCGGCACTACCGACACCGAGGTACTCGATAACGAAGGCGTAGCAATCTGCCCTTACTGCTGGCTGGAATGGGCCTACGTCACGGAGTAACCCCGATGCAGCAACTTATTGAAAATGATATAATAATTAAATAACCAATATGAAAATTACTAACGACGGCTTTGTATGGCTCACCGTAGATTCTAAAAAGCCACTGAAATATGGCAAAAAGAAGTATTCAACCTGTTTACCCTTCACGATGACGACTCCGAGACGCTTATTGAAAGTGAAGCACAACTGACCAATGCCATTTCCTGCGGATTTCAGATAGGTATTGAAGTTGGGCAAATAGAAAATCACAAATCAACTCAAAATGGAGGAACAAAAGATGTGTAAAAAAACACTTAAAATACAAGCTGTATTCAACAGTTCACAGAACGGTGTCCGATACTACATCATCAAGAATGCGAAATTTATCACATTTGCCAAACTGCGTGGTACATATAAAAAAGGAGAAAATTTCAATATTTACACTGAAAGTGATACCAAATACGGTTGCCAGTGGGACGGGCAAAGCATTGAGAGCAGTATTGCTAAATTCGAAGCAGAACTAACCGAACAAACTAAAGAATAAAGTCGAATCTTAGCACTAAAATAAAACCTGCAAGATGAATTAATTCATCCTCTACAACCGAGAAGTAATCAATTAAACTTAAAAAAATAAAATCATGGAAATGTGTACAATCATCCGTATCGTAAACGACGGAGAAGAAGATTACCCGTATATATCCGCACTTCATAAAATAGGCGATTACCATGCCATTTTCAACTATTTAAAACAATGGGATTATGGAGATTCTGTAGAAGAAAGTCAGCCCCGGCTTGCAC
>Ga0192245_10280_pt1 | contig 24730 bp, 23 predicted proteins | sample Koala_Koa27_M3_FD_131238 | JGI IMG/M metagenome (GOLD analysis project Ga0192245, IMG submission 131238) | Enriched cells from koala feces incubated with labeled cellulose particles, San Francisco Zoo, California, United States - Koala_Koa2-7_M3 ...
GGCGGTGCTGGCCGCACTGCCCAGCGTCATGGCACGTGGCATGAATGCCGGGCGCAGTGTCCACCTGCAAGACGTGGGCTACTTCCGCTACACGGCCGCCGCCAAGAAGGGCGGGCAGGAGACTCCGGAGAAGGTTACGGCAAGCGACGTTGACCACGCACGCGTACAATTCCGCCCCGAAACCCAGTTCAAGAACGGCGCCGCCACCCGTGCACTGGCTAACAACGTGCACTGGACGCGCTGGGAAGGCAACGCCACGGACGACGGTACATCCGGCACAGACGGTGAGGACGGCGACGACAACCTGCCGCTTGGCTGAGGTAAAAAGGCGTTACAGCCCGACGAACCCGCTGCCTAAGTAGGACTTAGGCACTGCCTAAGTACGACTTAGGCACCCTCTAAGTACGACTTAGGCAGCGTCTAAGTACGACTTAGGCAGCACCCCCGCCACAGATAGTTGTAGCGGGGGTGCGACTGAAAAGAAAGATATTTACAACATACAGTCATAACAAGTAAAACAGATAAGGTATGTATAAACTGACAAGAATTTGCATAGCCCTGTGCCTGGTAGCCTTCGGCGCCACCCTGCGGGCACAGACAGACGACAGCCGCTACCTGGCAGGTGCGGTGCCCGAGGTGGGTGGAAAGGTGGTGTTCAGCAAGCAGTTCACCCTTCCGCAGCTCCCGCAGCAGGACATCTACAACCGCATGGCCGGCTGGCTGGCCGACCGCCTGGCACAGAATGAGAACAACAGCCGCGTGGTCTATACCAACGAGGCCGAGGGACAGATAGTGGGCACCGGCGACGAATGGATTGTATTCAGTTCCAGCGCCCTGTCTTTGGACCGCACACGCATCCTCTACCAGGTGACCGTGGAGTGCGCACCCGGCGCATGCACGGTGGAGCTGGGCCGCATACGCTACATCTACCGCGAGGGTGACGAGCGCTACGACGCCGAGGAGTGGATAACGGACAAGTATGCACTCAACAAGTCGGGTACCAAGCTGGTGCGTGGACTTGCCAAGTGGAGACGCAAGACGGTGGACTTCGTGGATACCTTCTTTGCCGATGCAGGCCGGGCGCTGGGCATCTGGCCGGCGGGCACGGCACAGGCCGCAGCTCCCCAAGCCGCCCCCACCCCGGTTGCGGAGCCGGTGCAGCAGGCTGCCGCACAGCCCCTGCGGAGCATAGACCCCGCACAGCTGCCTGCCGATGCCATACGTCCCGATGCGGGCAAGCTGGTGGTGGTGATAGGCGACGACCCCTTCAACCAGGTGGTCATGACGGCCAACGCCGGCGGTTCGCTGGGTAAAGTGGACGGCAAGCCCGTGGTATTCGTCATCCTCTCGCCCGACCAGGCATATGCCGCCCTCGAGGCAGCCGACGCCTACACCGTGCGCTTCTACCCCGATGGCGCCTCCGAGCCCAGCCTTGAGCTGACCTGCCGCCGGCACGAAGCACCCCAAGCCATCGACGGCATGCCACGCACCTACGTGGGAACCATCATCCAGGCACAGGGCCGGTAAGCCTTTCACTGTAAACAACTGCATTCTATGAGCATTGAAGATGTAATGATGAACGGACTTGTCTTTAAGGGGAAGAAGGAACAACCCCGGCAAACGGACAAGGTAAAGACCAAGGCCAAGAAGAAAACCTATATCACAGGCCTGCACAACTCCGGGGCTGCCAAGATGAAAGCCGACATTCGCAAGCGGCGTGCAGCACGGGGAAAGAAGAGGTGACTTTGCACCACAGATAGGCTAAGGGGGCACCACGGATAAATCAAGGTGGCACCACAGATTACACAGATTGGCACAGATTAAATTCTTAGTTGGAAATAATCTGTGTCTAATCTGTGTTTCCATCTGTGTTAATCTGTGTGCCAATATGTATCATCTGTGTGCCAACATAATCTCTTAGTTGACAACGACCTTGGCGAAGTATTGTGCAAGCACTCCCCTCGCCTGCTCCAGCTGCTGCGGGGTGTTCTCTTGGACATGCTCCAGGTGGTATTCCAGCCCCATGGCTCCGTACTTGTGTACCCCCAGACGGTGGTACGGGAGCAGCTCTACCCGCTGGATGCTCCGGTAGTTGCCCAGGAGCCGTCCCAGGGCATGCAGGTCTTCGGGGTCGTCGCTGTACCCCGGCACCAGTACGTACCGTAGCCAGAAGGGCCTCCCGTGTGCCTCCAGCCAGCTGGCTGTGTGCAGGGTCTGCATGTTGTCGCGGCCGGTCAGGAGGCGGTGGCGTGCGGAGTTGGCCTGCTTTACGTCGAGCAGCACCAGGTCCGTAAGCCCCAGCAGCTGTTCCACATGCCGGTTCCACACGCCCCCGTTGGTGTCCAGACAGATGTGGATGCCCGCCTCGCGCAGCTTCCCGAACAGGGGCAGCAGTGCCTCCGCCTGTACGGTAGGCTCTCCCCCACTGAAGGTTATGCCGCCCTTCCGTCCGAAGAAGGGACGCTGGTCGAGCGCCATTTGCAGGATGTAGTCCGCACTTGTTTCGGTACAGGTGCCCTTCAGGTCGATGGTATCCGGGTTTGCGCAATACAGGCACCTGAATGGACACCCCTGCAGAAACACGACGAGCCGGAGCCCCGGCCCGTCGAACGTACCCATGCTTTCGTATGAATGTACCTTCAGCATCGTACTTACATGCGTTCGTGGAAGCTCCTGCTGATAACCTCGAGCTGGTGTTCACGGCTCAGCTTTACGAAGTTGACGGCGTATCCCGATACCCTGATGGTGAGCTGGGGGTACTTTTCGGGGTGCTCCATGGCGTCTTCGAGCATCTCTCGGTTAAGCACGTTGACGTTCAGGTGGTGGGCTCCCTTGGTGAAATAGCCGTCCATCATGGTTACCAGGTTCTCTATACGTTCCTCCGGCGTGGGCCCCAGCGACTTGGGCACGATGGAGAAGGTGTTGCTGATGCCGTCCTGCGAGTCGCGGTAACGCAGCTTCGCCACCGAGCTGAGGGAGGCGATGGCACCGTTCTTGTCGCGGCCGTGCATGGGGTTTGCCCCCGGTGCGAAGGCCACACCCTTGGCGCGGCCGTCGGGGGTGGCGCCGGTCTTCTTGCCGTACATCACGTTGGAGGTGATGGTGAGCAGCGACAAGGTGGGACGTGCGTTCTTGTAAACCGGCAGCTTCTTCAACTCTTCGCTGAAGTAATATACCAGGTCGACACCCAGGTGGTCTACCCTGTCGTCGTTGTTGCCGAAGCAGGGGAAGATGCCTTCTATGTCGAAGCTCTCGGTCAGGCCTATGTCGTTGCGGCGGGCAGTCACCTTGGCATACTTGATGGCCGACAGCGAGTCGATGGCGATGGACAGCCCGGCCACGCCGTAGGCCAGGTTAATGCGGGGGTCAGTGTCCACAAAGGCCATCTGTGCACGCTCGTAATAGTACTTGTCGTGCATATAGTGGATGATGTTCATGGCCTCGTTATATACCCTGGCAATCTGGGTCAGCACCTTCTTATAGTTGGCCATGACCTCCTCGAAGTTCAGTGTGTCGTGTGTCAGCACGGGGATTCCCTTCACGATAACCGTGCCCGTGTTCTCGCACCGCCCGCCGTTGATGGCCAGCAGCAGCGCCTTTGCCAGGTTGGCACGTGCGCCGAAGAACTGTATCTGCTTGCCGATGGCCTGGTAGGAGACGCAGCATGCAATGCCGTAATCGTCGCAGTTGCGCACCTCTCTCATAAGGTTGTCGTTCTCGTACTGTATGGAGCTGGTATCCACAGATACCTTTGCGCAGAAGTCTTTGAAGCCTTCGGGCAGCTCGGGACTCCACAGTACGGTCATGTTCGGCTCGGGCGAGGGGCCCAGGTTGTATAGTGTCTGCAGGAAGCGGAACGAGGTTTTGGTCACCTTCACCCGCCCGTCGTTGAAGCGTCCGCCTATGGCCTCCGTCACCCAGGTGGGGTCTCCGGCAAAGATATCGTTGTACGACTGCATGCGCAGGTGGCGCACCATGCGCAGCTTGATTACAAACTGGTCGATGAGTTCCTGTGCAAAGGTCTCGTCTATGAGGCCGTGAGCCAGGTCGTACTCTATGAATATGTCCAGGAAACTCGATACATTGCCCAGCGACATGGCCGCCCCGTCCTGTTCCTTCACGGCAGCCAGGTAGGCCATGTATACCCACTGCACGGCCTCCTGCGCCGAGGTAGCGGGGCGCCCGAGGTCAAGTCCGTAGTAGCTTCCCATGACTTTGATGTCCTTCAGGGCCTTGATTTGTTCGGCCACCTCCTCACGTAGGCGGATGCGTGCCTCGGTCATGGGGCCTGTCAGGCGACGCAAATCTTCCTTCTTGGCCTCAATCAGGCGGTCGATGCCGTACAGTGCCAGGCGGCGGTAGTCACCGATGATGCGTCCGCGTGCGTAGTTGTCAGGCAGCCCGGTTAGGAATCCCAGGGAGCGGAAGGTACGTATTTCCTCTGTGTAGACGTCGAATACCCCGTCGTTATGTGTCTTGCGGTAGTGTGTGAAAATATCCCTTACCTTGTCATCAACCTCGACTCCGTTCTCATGGCAGGCCTTTGCAACCACATTGATACCCCCAAATGGTTTGATGGCACGTTTGAGTAACTCGTCGGTTTGCAGGCCCACAATCAGTTCGTTCTCCCGGTCTATGTACCCGGCAGGGTGCGAGGTGATGGTGGATACAGTCTTGTTATCGAGCGAGCGCACCCCATGGTTGTTCCGCTCTTCCTCGAGAGCCTTCAGGCACAAGTCCCAGATGCGCATGGTGCGTTCCGTAGGGCCTTTCAAGAAAGATGCGTCTCCAGTATACGATGTAATATTCTTACTTACAAAGTCACTGACATTAATTTCTTCACTCCAAAGCCCGTTGATAAAGGTTTTGTTTAGGTCCATAATAAAAAAAGTCTGTTAAAATGGTTTGATAAATATACTTTAATGAGGCCGCGAAATTACTGAAATTTTTCCGTAATTGCCCCATAAAGATCTAAAAAATATGTTATACAGCATGTCTTGTATATGGATACCTCTTTATTAATATATGGCTATCTCTTTCTTAATATACAGATACCTCTTCATTAATATATGGATACCTCTTCATTAATATATGGATACCTCTTCATTAATATATGGATACCTCTCTCTCATATCTGCCATAGTTGCCTGCTATTGCGCAGAGCAGGCCTTCTTTCAGCTAGGTGCTTTCCTTGCCATCATATATTAAGATATATCTAGCAGCCGCCCTACTTCCCTCCGTTATAGGCAAAAGACATGCAGGCTCGGTATCAAAGCATACAGCTACAAATAGTTTAGTAACTATTTATCACTACAAATTGCATGGTTCACATAGAAGTATTACCTTTGCGCCTTGGCATTTTCGCAGTAACTGATTGAACATTATATGCTCTTTATTTGTATATAATGCATATTCTCACAAAATGTTTTATGGCAAGAACTAAACTCAGAATAATATTCTCTGTATTTTCAAGTATCATATTGCTTTTGCCTTCGTGTATCCAACTGGATGAAGAAAATGCAATTTACAATAATAACAGCCTTCCGCTGACATGCCTCCAGTCGGCATGGCCTTCCAACCGTGCCGTTACAGACAATGAAGGACAAGGGAATTTCTCTGAAGGCGACAGGATTGAAGTACTGGCAATAGGAGAAAATAAACGTGGAACCGTTCAATTAGAATATACAGATGGTCAATGGGCTCCTTACCTGCAACGAAACGAATACGGTACAGGAAGCCTTGCTTTATCTGCCACTTTTCCAGTATTAACACAGGACGACAGTGATCCAATCATGCGAAAAATCAGTGTACCAATCGACCAAAGCAGCGAAATAAGCCATGCAGCAGCCGATATCCTCTTCGCAAGCACAACGATAAGCAATACCGATGTTTCGGCAATCTTGCAATTCAGCCACGCCCTGCACCGCATCAATATTAATCTGAATGGTACCATCCCCGACGATTTGACAATAGAGATAAAAAGCCTTGCCTATGGACAAATATCACTAGAGAATGGTATGGTGGTAACAGATGCATCTGCAAATTATGTTTGGATGAAGCCTTATCGAAAAAGCAGCAATTCTTACAGCATCATAGTCCTCCCACAAACGACCAAAGAATTTACTAGCGGTGAGGGCCTGATACGACTGACCAGTAAAGGTAAGTCTGCTTCGTACATATTCAATGCCAATGCCGAAAAATTCAATACAGGTATGCAAACCACCCTAAATTTGATGTTGAATAGTGAAGAGGAGGGCGACGTAGACTTAGATTTCAGCAACCAAACCTATTGGGTATATGGCATTACTGCTCCTAATTTTCCAGGAAGAGCAAATATCCCTTCGATACAACCATGGCAACAATACATAGATGATGGGATATGGTTCCGTTATTCATACGAAAATTCCTCCTCCCCCCTACTCGATGAAATTCAATATCTCACATGGAAAGACGGATTCGGGTGGTTCGACTGTAACAAAAGTTTCGGATATAACGGAGATGGGAACATGTGTTGGGCAGCAACAGCATCCAATTTGATACATTGGTGGATGGCGCAAAATTCAAAATATATAGAAGCATATGACCAAAAATACGGTCGTGAATACGAAGACTTTAACCGGCCGGAAAAATATAGCAAGATGGAAAAGGATAACCAGCAGCACAGCGAAGTATTCAATTTCTTCAAATCTTCATTCAGTAACCAAGGAAGCTGGGAAACAGGAGGCGTCAATTGGTTTATAAACGGCAATAAGTCGAAGTTAATATATTGCAAAAGACCGGATTTTCATGGTTTCTTCAGCAAAGTTTTTTCTAAAGATGATGTTGTTGCAAAAGAAACGACAAACACATCCAAAGAAAATTTCAATCTCTGGATCAAAGATGCATTCCGCAATAATCATGCCATTGGTTTTGCTGTATACGGGTTCGCCGGGCCGAATACCGGTAATCATGCCATGGTTATCTGGGGAGCTGAGTTCGATGCTGATGGCAATGTGGCTTTTGTCTATTTCTGTGATAATAATTTTGGAGAAGACGAACCTAACCACGCATCACTCAAACGCTATAAAGTGGTATATGACAAATCAAATATACCAGAGTTGAAAGGAGATTATGCCTATTTGGTTCCATTAGACAACATAGACGGAGTTCCCTCTAAGGCACGCTCTCCATTTACCTCAATTACGCAGGTTGATTTACGCCATGACCTTTGGCAAAAAGCTTTTCCCGAAGTAAAATAGTAATAATAAATACAAACTGACAATGAAAAAGTATCTATCGCATGCAGTTACGGTTGTAACATTTATGACAGCCTCTTGTAGCAATGAAGTTTTGGACTATTTGCCCACAGCAGACGATTCCATTAAAATTGTAGCGAGTATAGCCTCACAAACCCGCGCTCCACAACTGACAACAGATGGGAGTGGAAGCTTCTCGCAAGGAGACAAAATGACACTCTTTTTGGCAGAAAGCGATATGAACGGCATGTCTGTTGGTTATGAATACGGTTCAGGCATTCTCACGTGGAGCAGCCTTGGGCTTTCAGAGAGTGAAGCCCAAATAACTTTAGCCGCCTGTTACCCACAACAAGACAACATACAGAATGGTATTTTCGAGTTTAGCCCCCTCACAGCTTCAGACAAGGATTTATTATTAGCACCTGCACAGTCTGTCACGGCAGGTACATCTGAGGCTGTATACTTGAATTTCAATCACGCTCTACACCGTCTTGACTTATCTTTTACACCAGGTAATAGTTACACAAACGAAGACATCGCCTCTCTCTCCATCACCCTCAATGCCAAAGCGACATGTGTAGTAGATGGAATACAGGGAAAAATAAAAGAAGTGAAAAATACAACAGGGGAATATACTGAAACAGGTACCAAAGTTTCATTTTATCTCATACCACAACATACAGCAGACGTAACTTTGAATGTCAACATAGGAAGCGACAAGAAAATCCTGACACTGGACAGATTATTGGAACAACTGGATTCTTCCCAAACCGAGTTAGATGGAGGCAAACGCTGCACACTAAATCTAAAAGTCAGTCGAGAGGGTATCACTGTAGAAGGAGGTTCTATTAGTGCCTGGGGTGATCAAGTCATTGCAGATGGCGAAATTGTACTCGGCTAATATACAAAATTAGCCCATTTAGATACAACAAGTTTTTGGGACAAACAACCCTTTGAATTAAACACCATTTACCATATATCCCGGTTCATGCCAATAAGCATGCAACCGGATTTTTTAACTCTCAGACTTGAACCAAACGATAACTATTTTATCAGCGCACAATTTTATCCCATAATCAAAGAAATTTCTTATATTTGCAAACGGAAGAAACAATTCGTCCATAACATACAAATAAAAAAGAAGCGTTATGCTTATCTTGTGATTTGGAAACGTAGGAAACTTTCAAATTTAGCACAAGGACAGCATAGTGGTTCTCACGCTATAGCGTGGACTGCTATATCCATATTCGTGCTAAAGGTTTTCCTACGACCTCCAAATCAGAACGTGGCATTGCAGTTCCACGCTTTGCATTTCAAAAATATATCCTCGAGGGAACTGAAGGATGATACGTAAAAAAGACATCAGATACAGATGAAAAACGAAGTATTGTATTTGCTGCTCGACAATTATGCCGACCATGAGCCCGTGTTTCTCGCTACCGCCATCAGTTGCGGAGAAAGGGGTATGAAAGAAAATCCCAAGTACATCAACAAGACAGTAGCTCCGACTCTAAATCCTGTACGTTCATGTGGGGGCTTCCGAACCCTACCTGACTATTCGTTCGAGACGATGCCCGACGAATATGCGGCACTGATTCTGATTGGAGGTTACGGCTGGCTGGACAATGAAACAGCCAACAAAGTGGTTCCGATTGTCAGCCAAGCCATCGAAAAAGATTGCATAATAGGCGCCATCTGTAACGCCGCTTCTTTTTTGGGCAAACATGGTTTCCTGAATAACATCAAGCACACCGGTAACGGTTTGAATCAACTGAAACTATGGGGTGGAAACAATTATACTAACCAAGCAGGTTACATAAATAAACAGGCCGTAAACGACAAATGTATCGTAACTGCCAATGGAACCGGTGAACTGGAATTTGCTAAAGAATTGCTACTCCTACTGGAAAATGACACGCCCGAACAAATTGAAAGGTTCTACCACTTTAATAAAGAGGGATTTGCAAAACTGATGCAATCGACACAACAATAACGAAGAAATATGGAAAAGAGAACAATCACTACCTCCACAGAACACATCGCAGCCTGCGGTCTATATTGCGGAGCATGCCGCAAGTTCCTCAACGGGAAATGCCCAGGATGCCGACTAAACGACAAAGCAACTTGGTGCAAAATCAGACAATGCTGTCAGGAAAAAGAGTTTTACTGTTGTGCAGAATGCAATATGGATATCAAAGCCTGTAAAACACACAACAATGTAATGGGAAAAATCTTCGCTTTCCTGTTCAACTCCGACCGCGCAGCGTGTATCCATTACATCCAAACAAACGGATATGAGGCTTTTGCTGAAGAAATGGCTAAGAATAAAGCACAGACCATAAAAAAAGAGAAAATAAAATACGATGGAAGCAGACTACACCGACACCTACGCCACAACTGTCCAAAGTATCAACCACATGACTGCTAGCGATTTATTCTACCTGATGTTCGTATGTTATCCCAAGTTTATTCTGTACCTGTTACGACTACGAGATGGGGTGGTAAAACCGTTCGGACTTCCAACAGGAAGCAACTTTACAGAATTGATACAGGAACAGAGCAAAGAAAAGATTGTTTGCAGCAAGTCAGACAAACATCTGACATTCCGCATACAGCTAGAATGCGACACTCCCGATACCTGCATACAATGCCAATCCATACGGATAACAACTTCAGTCAAGTTCCATAACACACAGGGCAGAATATATTTCTTTTTCATCCATCCTTTCCATTGCCTGATTTGCAAAATCCTTCTGAAACGGGCGGCACGAAATTGGGAAAAAGAAACACATTCAAGGATTGTTCAGAAAAACGCTAGAAAAACTTTTAAGAAACAAATAACACACATCAACCAACCATGAATAGAATCATCGTCGTAACGGGTGGATCCGTTGGCATCGGCCGTTGCATCGTAGAGCACTTCGCTGCGGAAGGCGACCGAGTTTACTTCATCGATAATAACCGTGAAGCAACCCTCACTCAATTAGAACGATATATTTGGACTCTGTTTTCAAAAATAGGAAATTATCCGTTACACCATCTGTAAATACTCTTGGTTGTTTGTACTGGTAACTACTCGTATATTTTCAACTAATACTGGTACATGTTCCCAATAAAACCTTATGAATTAAAATGATCAGAAGAAATAACGCTTCCTTCTCCAATTTCACGAAACGGTTATAGACAAACATTTGGAAAAACAGTCCTTTTAGATGTTTGCAAAGATACTTCTTATAATAATACTTCAAGCTTTGGAAACTTTTTGGACAAAATAGAATAAGAATCACCATATCTCTATTTCAACTCCTTACGATACTTATGATTCTTGTCTTCAACCATATATTTTGCCTAATACAAATTCTATACCAAAATCATTTACAATATAATAAATTTCTGTAACTTTAAACTCTAAAATTATGGTGATAATCACTAAGTGTTATAATTCATTACTATAAATGTAACACTTTCACAAATATTTTCCTGGAAAATATTTATAGTTTATATCGAATTTTTTTTCCCTTAATTCAAATTCTATCTACCTTTGTTTGAAAGTTAAATCTATGAATACACGAATTGTTCTAAATATTGCAGATAAAGTTATTCTGATATTTATCTCATTGCTTTTTATGCAATGCGACTCTAAGCCACATGAAAGCACCAAACCCGAATTAATTATTTCACGTTGGTTCTTTGCTTCAGAACCATCTTGTGTTAACACCATAGGTGATGGGAGAACCGTTGCAATAGGAACAGAGGACGGGAACATCTACCTAATAAGAGACGAAAAGGTAAACAAGCTACAGACCAATTTCGGAACTCGTATCTACAAAACAGAATACCTGGGGAAAAAAGACGGATTAGATATATATATGGTATCAGTCCGTCACAAAGGGCTCCATATCATAGCTATCAATAATGATAGTATTGTCAAAAAGGATCTTTGTTATTCTTACGAAAACGACGCATTGCCTTATAAAGGAAACAGATACACTGTCTACGATTGGATAAAAAAAGAGAATGGTAGCTATCTCCTAGCCACCTCAAACGGTATATGGACTTGCCGGATTCTTCTTAACAGCCTCGACCTCAACAGTAAAGATTTGACTATGAGTAGAGTAGGCCCTATAGGAATAAAAAAGCCTCAGTATGCCATTACTTCCATATCTTCTTTCAATAATCAGATTTATTTCTCATCGCAAGACGGCTTATGGATATACAGTGATTCTATCCCCAAACGCATATCCACTGATTCTATAAAGTACAACTGCATAATTACATACAAAGATACGTTGACTGCATTTAACGAGCAGACAATCATAACAGTAGCCAAGAATGGAAACACACGTATCACCCCCAACGAATACAAAGCTAAATTTATCATTCCTATCAATGATTCTACCCGATACTATTTTACTGACAACAAACTATACGTCAACAACCCGAAAAAAGAATTTGACCTGCACATCACGCAATACGCTAAAAATACATTTGCTGTCTCTTACGATCGGAATGTTCCACAGGGTATATACATGATACAAGGGAATGACTTGATTTATGTTGACATTCAGTTGGTTATGATGTACAATCCTTCTACCATTCTAGGTATATGTCAAGAAGAAAAAGACCACACAGCATTTCTAATAGATAACCACTGGAACTTATTCTCCATTTCAGACAAACAATCTTCCTTAATAGGACATATCAGTAACATCAATGAAACCATTACCGACATGATTGTGATGAACAATGATATCTACCTGGTAACGACCTATTCTCTATACAAAGTGCCAACAGCTTCAACACTCTCGCACAAGATAAAAGCTGAAAGGATAGATATATTCAAAGACAAAGGGGACATAGATTTACAGACAGAGAGAATGGTCATGCTCTACAACCAAGACCGGAATAACTCATTAATTATTGCAACAAGAGCTCACTTATGGAATCTAGATATATCTTCTCCTATCACGGCAAACAACCCAATCAAACTACATATAAAAGCCCGTACGCACCTTGCAACAGAACTTCAAGATCTAGACGAAGTTTACGAATCGTGCAATGTACAGGCCATCGCCAGCTATCCTTATAAAAACAGTTCCGATTTACTGGTCGGAACCCGAGACTTCGGAATCATCTCTTTTGACAAGAACTCAATCAATACATTGATACCGGAAACATGGATCGGACTAAATGATAAATCAATTAAGGATATCAAATCTATCGATGTCATTTCAAGTAAAGAGAATGACAAAATAAAAATAATCATTTCATCCAACGAACAGATACACCTGATCACATTCCGAACCAACAATCCTAAAACAATAACCGATTATACGTATTCAGCCAAAAATGCAACTTTCATAAATGAAGATTTAGTATTAGCTATTTCAGAATTCGGCGGAATTACCCTTTTTGATATCAGCACAGATACCATTGTACACGTAAAAGATTACTATAAAAAAATATACTTTAAACCGCAGCTAGCTTGTTTAAAAATAATGTTATCCTGAACTCCAATGTAGGTCCGTATTTATTCAATAAACAGACGCATAATTTATCTATTCTAGATTTTAACCCGAATGAGCAGTATTCTGCGAAGTATTACATATACATGTCACTAATATGCCTCATATGCATCGTTGCCTGTTATTTTATTATTATCAGAGGTCTTCAATTAAGGAAATACAGCCGATTGTCAAAACAACTTAAATGCAAAGAAATAAAGATGTATGGCAAATCGCTGCAAAAAACGGTTCTTTCCGTTGTCATCGACTCTGTCAAAAAACGTACAGACAGAATTACTCTTGAAGAACTGAATAGAAGATCATCCAGGTTATTGCAATGGTGGGACGAAGAATATCGGGAGGGAGATGTATTCAAGGAAGAGATATTCAATCTGATTAGCCAACTTCCGTCCGATTCTTTCAATTTCGATGATAAATTCTACACTTTGAAAGAGCACTTGAAGAATACGGTATATCTTCACAACCGATATGTCAAACTCGAAGAAATACATAATATGTTACCTTTCGATCTTAAAACTACTGGTAGTCAAGACGAAAATATGATGAGTGAAGATATTATCAAAGCCATCCGAATCATACAAGTAGAAACCGAATGGTTGAAACGTGCAATGAATGCCTATGTACATTTGGTAAACTACGAGCAGAAAATAGGTAAATGCAATCAGATTTTTTGGCAACAAACACTGGAAAAACGTCAACAAAACAGCAAGCACACTCTTTTCAATGACCAGACGCAGAAAGAGATAAAATCGGTACTTAAATTACATGCAGACGCCGACTACTCCACCGCCTTATTTGATATCACACTCAAAGAAAATATTTCTGTAGACTGGCTGCCATTGGACATCCCTTTACAGACAGAAGAAGACAACATCAATTATATTCTTAATCACGAAGAGGAAATTAGGATACTAATTCAGGAATATTTTGCACACAGACCGTCTGCGAACAGAAGAGAAATGATCATCAATAGCTTCGTTACTGAAAAAGAAAAGGTGGAAAATGTTTTACGTAGCACCTATCAGCGCATCATTAAAATGGAGCATACAAATGGCAACGGACAGACATTCCACAAATCCAAACTGATAGATTATTATAAAAATCTGCTGACTTATCTCTATTATCATCTTTTCGTGATTGACAATCGGCATATTCTTAACTACAATGACAAAGAGCACAGGTATGACTCTTATTATGACTTCCAACAGCAAATAATCATGCTAAGCACTTTCCTAGGCAATGACAATGCTCACGAAAATGAAGGGAAGTATGATATGCGTCCTTTAATACTCAAAGATCAATTATACCTAACAGTAGAAGGTAGTGATTCCAAAGAAAATCCTATTTCCAAATTCAAAGACAAAACAAAAACCCTGCACATGTCTTTCTATAAAAAGACAGATTGGAATGAATATGCCACATTTGTCAATCTCCTTTTTGAAGTATACCCTCCCCTTAAAAAGCTATATGGAGTACGCCCCAAAAGAATGGAAAAATAGAATTTTATCAAAAAAGCAGTTAGGGAAATTGTGGAAAAAGAATTTCCCTAACAATTTAAATAGCATCCACACACCTTTCTAACAAAGATATAAAATCTTATTTTAGAGAAATAGAGATTATTCTCAATAGGAAGTACAGATACCCTGTTTGTTTACCCTATTTTTGTAACATCTTAATCAAACAACGATTAAGGTAGAGACTACTTCATTGTTATTAATTAACCGATAAACACAAAGATGAAAAGAAGAGATTTTTTAAAAAATTTGGGAATGAGCACCGCCGGAATGGCCCTCGCATCCTCTCCCATGGCTTTTGCTGAAAAAATAGACAATACCTCAATGAACACCGGCAAGTCGCACTACCCACTTACCTATGATAAGCAAGTATTGTATATAGGAAGCAATATCGCAGTAACCAACACCACCAACGGTAAAGTAAGAGGGTATATATTAAGAGATATTTACCATTTCTTGGGCATTCCATATGGTGCCGACACAAGTGGAAAGAACCGTTTCATGCCTCCCGTAAAGCCAGAACCTTGGAAAGATGTTTTCCCGGCCATCTGGCATCCCAACTGTGCACCTCAAATAATGAAACCGGACATTCATTCTGGATATTACGGACGTTTTCGTGGTTTCAGAGATCATGAGAACTATGATGACATCAGTGAAAACTGTTTAGGTATCAATGTATGGACACCTGGCTACAATGATGGGGAAAAACGGCCAGTATTACTTTGGATACATGGAGGAGGCTGGAGTTTTGGAAACGCCATAGAACATGACGACCATAATGGTGAGAATCTGGCACGTTTGGGTAACATCGTATTTTGTTCCATTAATCATCGATTAGGGCCTTTAGGTTACACCAACCTGGCAACTGTAGGTGGGGATAAATATGCTGAATCAGGCAATGTTGGTGCACTCGATCTGGTTCTTGCATTAAAATGGATTCGCGACAACATCGCAAACTTTGGTGGAGATCCTAATAATGTTACTTTGGCAGGACACTCGGGCGGTGCCAATAAGATATGCGCACTGACAGCCATGCCATCAGCAAAGGGACTGTTTCACAAAGCCGTACTCATGAGTGGCGCTATACGTTATCTGCGTCCCAAAGACATCACTCAAAAGGCAGGTGAATACATCATGCGTGAAGCTGGTCTGAAAATCGGCGAGGCAGACAAACTACAACAGATGCCATGGCAGCAATATTATGACATAGCTACTCGTGCCGCTAAAAAACTCTGCGATGACGAACATCTGGAAGACAAAGGCTTAGAAGCAAATCCTATCAAAATATTTGAACCACATCCGGACGGTAATACCATACTTCAAAACCCTTTTTACCCAGAAGCTTGTCCCTTAGCAAAAGATATCCCGATGATTATCTGTACCTCGACAGGCGAAGACTCGGAAGCATACAGAGATCCCGCAGAAGCTGCACTTACTATAGATGGCGTAAGAGATGTGTTGAAAAACAAATATAAATCCCGTAGATTGAGTAAAGCCTGGAGTCTCAACGCTGACAACATTGTAAATGCCTATACAAAAGCTTTTCCGGATAAGAAACCATTTGAAATTATGGCCATGATCGGCTGGCATCGCCAAAGAAGTATTGCCGTATGTGATGCTAAGTATAAACAAGGCGGAGCAGCGGTCTATAATGCGTGGTTCAATTGGACAGCTCCCCTTCACGATGGTTTCCAGACGGCATTTCATCCAGGATATCCTTGCTTTTGGTTCTATAATACTGACTTAATGTACACATTCACAGGAGGTGGTCCTAGACCAAGAACATTATCTCTGAAAATAGCCATGAGTCTGGTACAATTTATGAAAACGGGTACCCCTAATGGAGGCGGTCTGCCGAAGTGGCCAGAATACACCACTGAAAAGGGAGAAGTTATGATACTTGACGACAATTCCAAAGTAGAACTCGATCCCGACAGGGAAGCCAGAAAAACATTACCTGACTACATTGATAACTAAAACCATGTCTCACACGCATAAAGTAATATATTATACAGGACTGATAGCATCGTATGTTTTCTATAGTTGTGTGCAAGCTCCTATACCTCAATCTTTCATCAGTAAAGAAATATGGGGAGAGGTACAAGGGCAGACCGCATGGCTCTATACACTTTCCAATAAAAATGGAATGAAAATCAAAGTTTCCAACTATGGAGCCACTCTGACCGATGTTGTTGTTCCCGACAAGGATGGATGTTTCGGCTCAGTAGTGCTGGGGTTCGACAGTTTGGATAGTTATCTCGGAAGCCATCCCAACTTTGGAAGTACAATAGGACGATATGCCAATCGAATTAGTAATGCGGAGTTCCTATTGAATGATACGTTGTATAAGCTAAAAGCGAACAGAAGACAAGATATCATTCACGGTGGTTCTAAAGGATTCAGTCGACAACTTTTTCAGGTTGACACTGCGTATATAGCAAAAGATACCGCAATCATAAAACTTTGTTATACCAGTCCGGATAAAGAAGAAGGTTTTCCCGGTACATTGTTTTTTCATCTGATATATAAGTTGACGGATAGCAATGAAATAATCCTTGAATACGAGGCTACTGTTGATAAGCCTACTGTAATTAACCTCACTAATCATAGTTATTTCAACCTAACTGGCTGCAAAAAAAATATCTTAAACCATGAAATAAGTATAATGGCCGACTCCTTTATTCTGACTACTCCGAGAGGTATTCCAACTGGAGAACTTGCTTTCGTACAATCAACCCCGTACGATTTTACTACCCGACGGAAAGTGGGAGAGCGCATACAGGAATTGGAAAAGGGCTATGACCTCTGCTATAAACTGAATAAACAAGGGCATATGCTAGAACTGGCAGCATGCGTTTGTGACCCAGTTTCCGGCAGGACACTCGAAGCTTATACCACTGAACCCGGTATGCAGTTCTTTGTCGGCAACGCAAATATGAGCCAATATACCGGACACAATGGTAAGATTTACGACAAGTATTACGGATTGTGTTTGGAAATGCAGCACTTCCCCGACTCGCCTCATCAACCCGGATTCCCAAATGTCGTACTTCATCCCGGTGAGGTTTATAGGCAGACAACGCTATATAAATTCGGAATCCTAAATTCACATCATTAAGTAAAAATACAACAATGAAAATTATGGTAAATTACATTCGACTAATAATCATTTTATTAGTCATGCACCTCTTGTCCTCTTTCTCAAGCTACGCTACCACAGGTAGACTAAATGTAGGAGCAGCACGAGTGGATATCACTCCACCAATCAACCCACAATATCCACCCTCTGGAAAATACGACCATGAACACCTGAATGTCAGAGCAATCGTATTGGATAACACTACAACAAGAGCGGCTCTGATAGCTGCCGACATAGCGGATATCACGACCGAGCTATGGGAAATGACAACACCACAGATTGCCAAGGAACTGGACTGTCCGGCAGAACATATCATATTATCGGCTACTCACGCCCACAGTGCATGTCCTTCAGGTCCTCCTCCCCCACGTTTTAACGATATCGACAAGGAAAAAATATCGAAAGCCATCATAGAAGTTGTCCGGCAAGCCAAAGAAAGGTTGCAACCCGCTAAAGTAAGTTTCGGCAAAGGGGAAGTATACTTAAATGCCAATCGAGATGCCATCAGTGAAGTAACCAGACTTTGGACACAGGGAACTAATCTAGATGGACCCTCTGACAAGACGCTGGCTGTCGTACTATTCGCCACCCTGGACAATCAACCCATTGCAGGCTATATGAACTATGCCATGCATCCCAACAACGGTTATCTATCAGGGATAACTTCCGCTGATTTTCCAGGAGCAGCCTGCTGTTACATAGAAAAAGCCTTTCGGAATGATATGGTGATGATATTCACACAAGGAGCTTCTGGTGATCAGAATCCGCGTTGGACAAGACCTGCGGTAAACGCACTGCTATCTAAAAGCAATCTGCCGATATCGGGATTTGAAAAAGAGCGAGAACCGATAGAATATCCTCTTAGAAAAGGAGTTATTCCACACGGCAAATTAGATACAGAAGTAGCTTCAGACCTGGAAAGATACATAGACGCATTAGGCGTGATACTAGGAGAGGAGGCTATCCGTATCATGAGCCATATGGAAAACTGGCAGCAACATATCTGCATTTGGGGTACCCAAAAAGTAATCAATCTGCCGGGGCGAAAAAGGACGATCGATGCCGGCAGAGAAGGCGTACCCTCGGTATATGACGAAAGCGAACCAATAGCCATCCGTCTAGGTATGCTGGGTATCGGAAATATCGCCCTGTCGACAATCGATGCCGAAATCTACACTCGTTTTGGTGAACAATTGAAAAAGCTTTCGCCTATGAACAACACGATTTTCATAACATTAGCTAACGGACGCACCAACTCCGGCTATATCATAACGGACTCGGACTATAGCAAATATACTTTCCAAGTGTTAGGCAATAGAATACAGCCCGGACATGCAGAAACAGAAATAGTTAACACATTAGTTCAAGAAATAAACGAATACATAACCAGAAAATAATACATATGAAAAAAGAATTTATGACAATGACAGTCTATCTGCTAGGAATGATTTCCCCCGTATGTGGACAAGAAAAAGTAGAAATCCAACGACTTTCATCGGAAGTGAATTTCGACGGTAAAGTAGACGAAGAAGTCTGGGATGCACTGCCCCGATTGAACATGACACAGAATCAGCCGACTTTTGGTATCGAACCAACAGAAGAGAGCGACATTCGGGTGGGATACGATAATACATACCTATGGATCGGAGCACGCCTCTACATGAAAGACGCGTCAAAAATTGTAGCAACCACCAAAAACGTGACGACTTGCCCAACAACTCTGATGCATTCGGTATACAGATCGATGCTTTCAATGACAATGAAAATGGCCTGGCATTCTACACTACTCCGACAGGTTCTCGCTACGACGCCACCATTTCCGGTGATGCTGCAACAGGCGGTAAGCGACTAGGAGGTGTATGGGCCAACAACTGGGAAAACAAAACATGGAACACTTTTTGGGATGTAAAGACATCAAGAGACGACAAAGGCTGGTATGTCGAAATGCGTATTCCTTTCTCCAGCATGAAGTTCAAGCCGGACGAACAAAACGTGACTACGATGGGATTTATCATCACTCGGGTAATCAGTGCTTATAACGAAAAGGATACATGGCCCGCCGTCAGTTCCAAATATGGTAATGCAGCTGTTTATAAGTCATCACTAGCACAGGACATCACTGTGAAAGATGTAAAACCAACTTCTCCTATTTATATAACTCCATACGTATCGGCAGGAAAAACTTCGTTTTATCAGACGAACGCAGACAAAAGCGGCTATGAGAAAAAAATGATTGGGTTTGGGATATCGGTGGAGATGTCAGGTATGCCATCAACAGCAAAATGACGCTGGACGTAACCATCAATCCTGACTTCGCACAGGCGGAAGCTGACGACCAAGAAGTGAACCTCACAAGATACTCTCTATTCATGGCTGAAAAACGTCAGTTCTTTCAAGAACGCTCAAGTCTATTCGATTTTAGTCTCGACGGATCAGCCTCCAATCTTTTTTATAGTCGTAATATCGGCTTAAACTCTGCCGGAGAAGCTGTCGGAATTTACGGCGGTGCCCGTCTGACAGGTAAAGTCGGCAAATGGGATATCGGTTTGATGGACATGCAGACTGCCAAAACGGATGATACGGCAGCCGAAAACTTCGGAGTAGTAAGGATGCGCCGCAATGTGATCAACCAATACTCTTATGTAGGAGGTATCGTCACATCAAGGCTGGGTGCCGACGGTCATCAGAACTTTGCATACGGCCTTGACGGTACTTTCCGGCTCTTCGGAGATGACTATCTCGACGCCAAAGTAGCTTCGACATACGACAACGAAATGGAATCCAAGTTTAATAAATCAGCCTACGGCTATTTACAATGGGAACGACGCACTGAAAAAGGACTCGGATATATTTTCAAATATTATTATCTAGGCGAACAGTTCAATCCGGGAGTGGGTTACCTGCAAAGATCGGCTATGGATCTGAAACAAGTTCGCCTAAAATATGGTTGGTTACCCGGACGTGATTCTAAATGGTTCTCTTACAGTACTTATCTGGATTTTCAACAATACGACCGTCTGACAGATCATAAGATGGAAGCACAGACTATCACTTGGGACTGGGCTATGAACTCAAAAAAAGGATATACATTCTCTCTCGACCTAACTTACGAAAAAGAGGGACTGAATGAAAACTTCAATGTGTCGCCCAATGAAGGCATATTTGTTCCGAAAGATAATTATGACTTCTTCTATGGTCAGTTGATAGTATCCACCCCAAAGACAAAACCATATAAAGTGGAAGCGGGAGTAAAATACGGTGGCTATTATGACGGAAGACAATTCCAAGTAACATTAGCTCCTGTCATTGCTTTTTCTTCAAGTTTCCAGATGACTATGAATTACGTGTACAACCGACTCAATTTTTCCAAACGGGATATGATGACCAACTTACACAATCTTGGTATCAAAGCCACCTATATGCTGAACACGAAACTATCTGCAGATTTGTATACACAGTATGCATGCACTACCGACCAACTATCAACAAACTTCCGCATACGCTATAATCCCAAGGAGGGAAGCGACCTTTACCTTGTAATAAATGACAATCGTAACTTCCACCGATTCAAAGATAATTATGGACTGAAGTTTCCTATTTATAATGCGAGCACTATCATGTTCAAATATACCTATACTTTTATATTATAAAAGAATTTCAGTATATCACAATGATTACGGCTGGACATACCAACCCTCAAAAGGAGGTTTATAAAGTACACTAAATAAAAAAGATAGAGACCGATTTTTCAAAGTCTCTATCTTTTATTTTCTAACCGAGCGGTAAGCGAGGCTCGAACTCGTGACCCTCAGCTTGGGAAATGTATTAATTTATATTGTATTATATTGAAAAACAATATTTTACAAAATATCTACATCTTATTTGCCACGTATTTGACAACAATTCTTTGGGTTGGCAGCGAAGGTAGTACTTTCAATTAATAGCCATTTTTTGACTGCTCATCTTGATTACTCACTATTTCCCATAATGATACCTCATCGAAAGGACAAATACCGTAATCAATTCGTCATCCACCCTGTATATGATGCGATGCTCCGAATTTATCCTTCTCGACCAGTACCCGGAAAGTTCATATTTCAAGGCTTCAGGTTTTCCCAATCCAGTGTACGGATGTTCACATATATCCATAAGCAGCGCACTTATCTTGTTCATGATGGACTTGTTTCCCGTACGCTTCCAATATTCCCTGTCTTTTTCAGCCTGCTCCAGAAAAATTATTTCCATAGCTCGTCAATGTTTATACGAGTCCCCTTCCCTTGCTTGATTTCGTTCTCTCCGTTCCGTATGGCCTCCATCATGGCAGGAGACTTCATGATGTATTCCGTTTCCTTGATGGCGTTGTATTCATCAAGTGAAATCACCACCACGCTTTCGTTTCCTGCACGATGCACCAGCAACGGTTCGTTATCGTTTACCACGCCGTCAAGATAACGCTTGAGATTGCTTCTTAGTTCTGAATAATTTGCCGTTCTCATAAATTCGTCACTTTTGAATTTCAATACAAAGATACGTACTTATTTTTGTACTTGCAAATATTGCGGAGGTTATTTACCTCTTTGTGAACAGATAATCTTCAAACGGATATGTGCAAATTTATCATTTCAACAACCGGTTTCCATATTCTTGCCGTATCTTTTATTCAAACCTGTATATATCATCAACTCCATCCTTCTTTGGTTCTTCATTCTCTTTTTCAAAAGTCCAGCTTAACTTATAGTCGTTACCAGCCAATGATATTACAACATCCACCGCATCACATTTTTCATATTTTAAAAATATATATCCAGCCAAACTCGTTTCAGGAAACATTGTTTCTCTGAGTAGATAATTATCTTTCATTGATTCGACAAACTCACGACTTTGATATTCTGCTTCAGAAGCTCGGTCCGCCAAATCCTGTATCTGTCTGTTCTTCTCATATTGATTATATACATTCAAATTGCTTCTATATCCTGTATTATCTGAATAAGTTACCGTACTTGTGGGCGCTGTTGAAAAAGATTGTAATCCAATTCCTATCCCTGCAAGCGCTGAAGCTGTATTAATGCGTTTTCTTGCCTTCCGAGCATAATCTTCATAAGAGAATACAACTGCACATTTTTCTTTCTTTTCTCTCTTGTTGGTGATATATTTCCCCGTTATCAATGACGGGTCAAATTCAAATCTCGTGTCAGTTGCATTTTCAATGATAAGACTGATTTGATAATATTTCCCGTATTGCTTAACTTGGTTCAAATTAGCTATTAAAACAATTCCATCATTTTCTATCACTTTATATTCTTCTCCTTTTTGATAATAGCTGTCTGTCTCTGTAAATACTTGTTGAGCATTCACGCTTAATATAGACATGAATACAAAAAACATGAGGAATGTAGTTTTCATTTTATTCTATCAAATGAATTTATCATATAATCAACACACTCTCCTTTAACAAACAATTTACCCATACTTTGAGAGAAACTAATAGAAACATAATCTTCAGTCCAGTTGGCATTTCCATTCTCCACAAGTCTCCTGATATCATCAGCGGTTGCGACAATAAACTGATTTGTATTTCCTCTTGCCACGATAATATAGTAACAATCGTTGCTATTATATCTTTCGTAGCTTTTTCTTCGTATTTTTACGCTAAATCCATCCTTTATTATCTGAACTGTTTTAACCTGAATATAATACGTCTTGTTATTCTTCATTGCAACTACATCAACGCCATCGTCAACCGACATACGAGAAACATTGAATTCATGGAATAGCATTTCGCTGCATACAGCCATTTCTCCCGCGCTTCCCATATACAATGATTTAATGGACTGAATATCTTTAACAGGTTCAATAACAGGCTTTAGCTTCTTTTCCGTTTTTACTTTCTTGGGTCTTCTTAATCTATATACTCCCTTTTTATATCCACCCTTTCCGTTTTTGACCCGTTCATATAATGAATCTTTGTTTTCCACACGATTACCCTTAACGATTTTAGATGTAGCATTAGCCATAAAGGAAGAAATTTTCTTCCTCAATTCATCAAGATTGCAGTTTTTAAATTCACTATCCTTATCTTGTATTTCAAGAGCTATGTCATCCAAGCTCATTTCTTTATAGCCTACACCTTGTATCATAAAGGCATCATAAACGGCATCTTTTATTGTTTTCATGTTTCCCTATTTTAGGTATATCACAATCTCTTCATACACCCCAACACCCTATACACCCGCTGCACAATGCTCAGCGGAATTTCCTGGGCCACATACTCCGGCGCAGGATTGCTTGGCGTAAGCACAAGATACCCTTCGCGCTTGCTGGGAGATACACGCTTGATAGTACGGTGTTCTGTGGTTACCAAAGCATAGATTTCCCCTGAAGGAATGTATGTTTTCCAGTCGTGAAGTTCCTTGAGGGCGATGATGTCGCCTTGCGAAATCTCCGGCTCCATTGAATGGCCGGTCACGTTACACCAGCAGTCTGCGTTATTATACGTTTTGAAGTCTATATTGTATTCAGGCATTGTGGTCTGGTCATTCAATACTATATCAAAACCACCTATAAAGTCCACATTATAGTAAGGAACACCGGTCGTATAGCTTATCTTGGGGGCATCTTCTTCCTTCAACATATTGCCCTCACCTCGAATAAGCCACTCGGCGGAAATAAGCGGAAATGCGTTCAATATTGACGCAACAACAGATACATTAGGTTCATTTCCTCTATTAAACAATGTACTCAGACTTGTTTGAGGAATGTTTATCAATTCCGAAAATTTCCTATCAGACACTCCCTCTTTTTCTATAATAACTCTAATACGCTGTAATACAGAACCATTCATATTGTCACTATTTAGATTTAAAATAAATAACGCAAATGAATTTATTATTTCACCATTTCGCTTTGATATAAACTCAAATGCGTTTATATTTGCAGTGTAATCAATAACCAATCCTCTTTCAAAACGAAAGAATACGGTTAGAATACAAATATAGCGAATTAATTTTTAAAGGAATGAGATACAGACAGAGAATTTTATACCCACGAGGTACAGTACCAGCCTTGGCCAAACGGTTCGGTGTATCAGAGGTAACAGTAAGAAGTGCGTTACGTTTTGCCACAGAGGGCGAACAGCCAAACCTTATCAGGGAAGCTGCAATTCGAGACTTCGGCGCGAAGATGGCAAAGGTGCCGGTTATTGGAAGTACGAAAGAAGGAAGTTAATGCGTAAGAGCGATGAGGGAAAGAAGAAGGAGAATTAATGTAATCGTAACCTCTTATCCAATCTGGAAGTTTTGGGAATGGATGGAAGAGTCA
>Ga0192245_10284_pt1 | contig 24511 bp, 18 predicted proteins | sample Koala_Koa27_M3_FD_131238 | JGI IMG/M metagenome (GOLD analysis project Ga0192245, IMG submission 131238) | Enriched cells from koala feces incubated with labeled cellulose particles, San Francisco Zoo, California, United States - Koala_Koa2-7_M3 ...
TTTTGCGGATTACGTTTACAACTCAAACAGCTTTATCTCTTTCAGATATTCCCTTGTGATATAGCTCACTATACCGAGCTTCTGCGCAGCTTTCCCATATCGCATGTGGAATTCCTCAGTAGTGGGGTGATTGCAATCCAGATGTTCGCCAGTAGCTTCAAGGATATCAAGAAGGGAAACATCAGAAGAGTCACGTGTAGGGGTGTACACCTGTATATCACGGGAATCTCCCTTGTCAGACAGTTTTATGAGTCCGGCACTTAAAAGCTTTGAAAGCAGGATATCCATATCTTGCTCTGTAAGCTGGCAAGCATCCGCACGGATTATGTCTCCTCCCGCATAGATGTCGTTAAGTACTGCGATGGCAGCTTGTGTTTTGGATGTTATCATGATAATTGTTCTGTTTTATCCATTATATGCACTGGCATTACCTTGTAGGTAACGGATACACACATATACAGCAAGACACAAGACTCATACAAGCCCAATATATACAAGAATTTATATGTACATACTGTTCACGGTGTACAATAATCCTTTTCCCGTCTTCAGCTTCCGGAAACGGGTAAGGGAAATAGTATACAAATTTGCACAGTGCAGGAGAAAATAATCATTCGCCAGACCTGTATACAGGAAGAGAAACTTGTAAAATCTGTAGTATTTGTTTTCTAATATAAATCACCGGTTGATAAATGCATGTAAACAAGCAAATAAAATGTCTTTCTCTTGGGATTTAGAAATATATTATCTACTTTTGTGCCATAACAACACCTACGTTACCTACAAGATAACTCCTTCACATAAAGCTATAAATCAAACATTTAACCTTCAAACAGCACATTAGACTACCTCTCAAATATGTAATTCATTATAACCTTATTCGCCCGATCCATCCGATTATTTCCAAACCCCTTCATGTACCCCTCGGTAGTAGTTACGGAAGCGTGTCCCAGCCCTTCGGAAATGATTTCAATGGGAATGTGACAGTACTTGCCCACAGTGGCCCACGTATGTCGGGCCGTGTACGATGTCACTTTACCCTGCACTTTCCTCCACAGAGCAAGCGCACGCAGTTTACTGTTAAGCAAGCGTAATATCCGCAAGTAATCCCTGTAAGCAGCCATTCCTTCCAGACTTCCATCCAAAAAACAAAGTAGATAAGGCGAAGTGTCGTCCCGGTTCCGGTAGCGCTCCAACAACTGCATAGCTCGACTATCCACGCGCGCAGAAAGCGGCATCCCCGTCTTTCTGCGGCGCAAGGTCAGATAGCCATCCTTCAAATCAGACTTCCGAAGATGGGCAAGATCAACAAAAGGCATCCCATGAAAGCGAAACATAAGTTCCAAACATGCGCGTGCCCACTCCATACCGGGAGAGATAATATCCAAATCCTTTTCTGACAGTAATTGCCGCATATCATCCCGTTCCAGAACCCGTCGATGGTCTACCTTGCGCCCTGTGAACACTTCCCTGAACAAATGAGGAACGAAAGGCACCAGTTTACGCACTACCGCCCGGTTATAAACTGCCCGAAGCATACGCATATAGGTAGAGATGGTATTCCACTCCAAGCCTTTTTCGCCCTTATGGAGGAGGTAATACTCATACGCCTTCAACCACAGGGGCGTAATGCCGGACAGGAGCAACCCGTCGCCATCAAAGGCCATCACTGACCGTAACACGCTACCACATACATGGGCGGTACTGTACTGCCCGTTTCTTTCAAGTTCAGTGACCACCGAACTCATAAAATTGTTTAAATAGACTATCTTCATATTCATTCATTTTTTCGCACGTTATTGCACGCGCATATACTACGTCACAAACAGGCATTAAAGACAAATGTTTCATTACAATACTATCTTTAACCACCGCCTTTAAGTTTTGCCAGAGATGTTAATTTGACAGATATTTGCACCAAAGGTCAGAGGCGGGTGATTTAGTCCCGTAGAAGAGCCATGCGTTCCTCTACGGGCAAAGCACCCTTCCTCGTAGAGAAACGACCTATTGGTCGTAGAGCAACATCGACATACCGTAATCATTTGATTTTCCATCGTTTGCCGGAGTAACACATCTGCCTTCTTCCACTGCTCCGAGGAACGCTCCCCGCCACAGGAACACAAACGTATGGAAATATTTTTCACTTCAAAACAATATACAAAATGATTACAGTTACCATTCAGGTAAAGCCCTATCTCGCGGCTTACCTGCAAAGCGCATACGCGCATTGTACCATAGAGGGTGCCATCCGTTTCACAAAAAATCAGAATCTTTACAGTTGCCTGCTACAGCTCACCACTCCCCGTCCCAAAGGTGTGTCATGGCGGGATCAGGGAAATATCACCTTTTCCCTGCCCTGCCCCAGTGTAGGGAAAGATCCACGAACCTACAATTATTTAGGAGAAGAAGCCGTGAAAATCCTGGAACAGGAAATCAACTATGAAATGAGAATGGATTATTACCGCTTCCTGCGCAGGAACAAGTTTAAGAACGGGATGATGTTTACAAGGGCTACGGAGTTGTATCTGGAAGAGCACGGAATGACGGAGCTTATACCGGAAGAGACGTTGCTGAAGAGTTATTTTTTGTGGGTGAAGAAGGTGGAAAAAAAATAAAGCACCAAAGCCTTTTTATGTAGTACAAGACACAACAGATGTAAACATATAAAAAACATCTCCCCAAAGGAAGAGTTCATTTTTGTGTTAGATCATAGGTTGAAGAAGAGAAAAGAGGAAAAACAGAGTTTACATGATGAGAATAAAATAAGCTATATCTATTGAAAACGGATAAATTCTTTTTCTTCCTTCATATAGTAAATTCTTTTTCTTAACTTTGTAGCATTATGTACACAAGGAAATCGTACAAGAAAAATCTATTATATATAAAACAAGGAAACACATTAATTATGGCTAAAACTAATACAGCAGAAATAGGATTTGAGAAAGAAATTTGGAAAGCGGCTGATTTATTAAGAGGCAACATGGATGCTTCAGAATATAAATCCGTAGTCTTAGGACTTATCTTCCTCAAATATATCTCTGATAGATTTGAAACAAAATATCAAGCGCTCATTACTGAGGGAGACGGCTTTGAAGAAGATAAAGATGAATACACTTCAGAAAATATATTCTTTGTACCCCAAGAGGCACGCTGGTCTATGATTGCAAAAACAGCTCATGCACCTGAGATTGGCACTGTAATTGATAATGCGATGCGCTTAATTGAAAAAGAAAATACTCGCCTAAAAGGTATTCTTCCTAAGAACTTCGCACGGCCGGAGTTAGATAAACGTCGTTTAGGAGATGTTGTTGATTTATTCACCAACATTCAAATGAGAGAACATGGAGACACAAAAGATATACTTGGGCGCGCTTATGAATACTGTCTTTCTAAATTTGCCGAAGCAGAAGGAAAACTTGCTGGTGAGTTTTACACCCCAGCTTGCATTGTTCGCACTTTGGTAGAAGTTCTTCAACCTTATAGTGGACGTGTTTATGACCCAGCCTGTGGTTCTGGTGGTATGTTTGTTCAATCAGCAAAGTTTATTGAACGTCATCAAGGTAACATCAACAGCATTTCTGTATTCGGTCAAGACAGTAATCCTACCACATGGAAAATGGCTCAGATGAATTTAGCCATCCGTGGTATAGAAGCAGATCTTGGCAAATTTAATGCCGATACTTTCTTTGATGACCAACACCCAACTTTAAAGGCTGATTATATTTTAGCAAATCCACCATTCAACTTAAGCGATTGGGGAGTAGATAAACTACAAGGCGACGTACGTTGGAAATTCGGCATTCCACCAGCTGGTAACGCTAACTTTGCTTGGCTACAACACATGATACATCATCTTTCTCCCAAAGGACGTATAGGTATGGTACTTGCTAATGGTTCTCTGTCTTCACAGAGTGGAGGTGAAGGAAAAATTCGTGAAAATATTATAAAAGCCGATCTGGTAGAGGGTATTGTCGCATTACCTTCACAACTTTTTTACACGACGGGAATTCCTGTTTCTTTGTGGTTCTTAAATAGAACTAAGAAACAAACAGGAAAAATTCTGTTTGTAGATGCCCGTAACATGGGAACAATGGTTACCCGCAAACTTCGCGAACTATCTGACTCAGAGGAAGGAGAAAAAGGAGATATTCAAAAAATAGCCAATACATTTCATGCCTTTAACGAGGGAACATTAGAAAATGAGAAGGGGTTTTGTGCCATTGCTACGCTTGAAGATGTAGCAAAACAGGATTATATCCTTACTCCGGGACGATATGTCGGAATTGCAGAAGTAGAAGATGATGGTGAACCTTTTCAAGAAAAAATGGAGCGACTCACTTCTGAATTATCTGATTTGTTTGCCCAATCTCATGACTTGGAAGAAGAAATTCGAAAACAATTAGGCAGTATAGGATTTACAATTAAATAAATTGTACTATATTTCTTCAATTATTTAATCTAATAATCGAAGAATATGAAAGAGAAATTAATTCAAGAGATCAGCAATGCAATGACAGATGTTTTAAGTATAGAACAATTGGTTCAATTAAATGGTGTTCTGCTTCAAATAGTAAGCAAATATACCATTATGAAAGATGGCGAAAGAGTGCATGAAGACACTGCAACCAACGACCGTCTACTTGAAATATTTTTGTCTGCTAAACAAGTTGAAGGATGCACAACTCCTACAATTAAATATTATAGTTCTACGATTAAACAACTCTTAAAAAAGATGCCTAAAAAGGTAGTAGATTACTCAACAGAAGATATACGCGCCTATCTAGCAGTATTTCAGCGTAAGAATAAGTCAAGTAAAGTAACAATTGACAATATTCGACGTATCTTCTCCTCGTTTTTTGCTTGGCTTGAAGAAGAAGATTATATTATCAAAAGTCCGATTCGTAGAATTCATAAAGTAAAAACCGGTACACAAGTCAAGGAAATATTGACCGATGAGAATATTGAACACCTTCGTGACAATTGCATTAAAATCCGTGATCTCGCCATGATTGATCTTTTAGCATCTACCGGTATGCGTGTTGGTGAATTAGTAAAGTTAGACCGTGAAGATATCAACTTCAATGAACGCGAATGCATTGTTTTTGGCAAAGGAAATAAAGAGCGAATAGTGTATTTTAATGCACGAGCCAAAATACATTTACAACAGTACCTTAGTACCAGAAAAGACCGAAATAAGGCACTATTTGTTTCCTTAGCCAAACCACATAACCGTCTACAGATATCAGGAGTTGAAACTCGATTACGCAAAATTGGACGCCAAGCCAAGATTGTCCGTGTGCATCCACACAAATTTCGACGCACATTAGCTACAATGGCAATTGACAAAGGAATGCCGGTAGAACAAGTACAAAAATTACTCGGACACGTAAAAATAGATACAACTATGCATTATGCAATGGTTAGCCAAAATAATGTAAAACTATCACATCGCAAATATATCAATTAATGAATGTAAATCATATTACATATTATAGTAGGTGTCATTTACCACATAAGAACAAGCCGATAAATGATAATTTAGCAGTGTAGTTGTTGATATTCTGACTATCTCAATTCCCCTCCTCCAGTTGGAGGAGGGGTGCCCAACGGGCGGGGTGGTAGGTGAGAGAAAAATTCCTTTATCTTATTATTCATAGGTATTTTATTGTTTCACCTACCACCTCCCCCTACGGGTACTCCTCCTCCCAGGAGGAGGAGAATTTAAGATACTTCCGCGTAACAATTCTCTCGCCGCTAAATTATCATTTATGGAACAGTGGAAAGAATATAAAGTATCCGATTTGACCATCATGAAAAATGGTAAAAAACGACCTACATGTTCAGGCTTATTTCCTGTTTATGGTGGTAATGGCATTATGGATTATGCAAATATATATAATGCTGAAAATACAATTGTAGTTGGACGAGTTGGTGCTTATTGCGGCAATGTATATTACTGCCCCGATAAATGTTGGGTTTCAGATAACGCTATTGCTATATCGGCTAACGATTTAACTGATGTCAAATATCTATTCTATTTGATGTCTTCTCTTGATTTACATCACCAACATATTGGAGGAGCACAACCTTTGATGACGCAAGATATTATCGGAGGATTTAATGTTTTCATTCCAAACTTGGAAACACAGAAACGTATTGCAAATATCCTTTCCTCCCTCGACTCCAAAATCGAGCTGAACCGCCGTATAAATGATAATTTAATCAAATCAGTAGCATAATATAATGCATTGGATTCGAGAACATATAAACAAAACTCCAAGCTTTAGCAGCTTTGAGAGCCATATTGCAACGGTCGAAGAGAGTGTTGATTCGAATCCAGCACTGTGTATTGAAACATGTAAAAGTTTAATCGAAGGTATCTGCAAAACCATTCTGACCAATCAAGATATCAACTATACTGAATATGATAAATTCAACACAACAGTAAAAAGAACAATTGAATGTTTAATAGTTCAAGATGAACCCTATAAAGAAGAATTAATCGAGCTTGGGAGAAGAATAGCTTCAGTTTCTCAAAAACTAGCAGAAATAAGGAATAATTCAGGTTTTGCCTCTCACGGGCAGGACATTAAGCATATTCCAATAAGTTCTACTCTGTCACTTCTGGCATATAAAATAACAGATGTTATTGGAGGTTATATTATGCATTACTATACAAATTACGCATCAAAAAGAGACACTCGCATTCATTACGAAGATTGCCAATTATTCAACGAACTATTTGATGATGAAAATCCATTAGAATTGGGAGGAGTTCTTCTATCTGCTTCCGAAGCATTATACAAGCAAGATTATCAAGCATATAAAGAACTATATTTTAGTTTTTTAGATAACCTGAAAAAAGAATAATATTATGGATATTTCAAAAGGAAGTATATACGAATTATTAAATGGTAAATATCAATTTGTAGTACCAGTCTATCAGAGGAAATATAGTTGGCTAAAAGATGTACAGTGCGACAGATTATGGAAAGATATCGTTAATATGGAAAAACAGTCAAAGCGACACCATTTTGTCGGTTCTATTGTTACGATATCTGACGTAAATGTCCCTATGGGAATACATAGATACCAAATAATTGATGGACAACAACGAGTCACTACATTAACAATTCTAATGATAGCCCTACGTGATCATTTAAGGGAGATATCAAGTGAAGAAGTTGATAGAGATACTCTCACTTATTATCTTTTGAAAAATGATCATCAAAAAGGTTATGACCGTTACAAGCTTCTCCTGAACGACAATGATCGTGAAGTACTTATTAAACTTATAGATGTATGCCCGATTAATGAAGATACACAGTCTAATATCCTCAATAACTACATTTACTTCAAAGAAAAAATTGCAGAAAACGAACTAACGCCAGCTCAAATATATAATTCTATCGCGAAGCTTCAAATTGTGAATATAACATTGAAACGCGAAGAAGGAGATGATCCACAACTCATCTTTGAAAGTCTAAACTCAACAGGTATGGATTTATCAGAATCAGATCTCATACGCAACTATATCCTTATGGGTATGACTAACGATGAACAGAAAGATATTTATGTGAATTATTGGCAACCTATGGAAAATGCTTTCCCCGTTGAAAAGCGTTCCGAATTAATGGATAAGTTCTTCCGTGATTATCTCACCATGAAATTAGCATCTATTCCAAATAAAGAGCAAGTGTACGACGATTTCAAATCTTATTGCATCAACACCGGCGTATCCAATAATACCAAAGAACTGGCAGAAGATTTATTTTTTTATGCACAATGTTATAATGAGATTTCCACAAAGACTTGTTCTGACTCAGAGTTGCATGCTATTTTCATAGATATCCGCATAGTAAAAATGGAAGTTGCATATCCTTTACTCCTTAAAGTGTACGGCGATTATAAGAATAATGTTATATCAAAAACTGATTTTATTGCTATTCTGAGATTAACAGAGTCTTATGTTGTCCGACGTGCTGTTTGCGAAATACCAACAAGTTCATTGAATAAAACATTTGCTACAATGCGTAACAATATTAAAGTCGACGATTATTTAAACTCAATTAAAGTTGCATTTCGTTCTTTGGAAACTTACAAACGTTTTCCAACCGATGAAGAATTTAAACGGAAACTCCAAACAAAAAATATATATACAATGAGAAGCATCAATTATATTCTTGTAAAATTGGAGAACTACAACAACAAAGAACCAATATCATTTACAGGATTCACCATTGAACACATAATGCCACAGAATGACAATCTAAAGCCGGATTGGGTTAGTGCTTTAGGTGAAAATTGGAAAGAAGATCATAAGACTTACTTGCATCGTCTTGGAAATCTTACTCTTACTAAATATAATTCAGAAATGGGAGACCGCCCCTTCTCTGAAAAACTTTTAGTTTTAAAACAAAGTGCAACTCATACCTTAAATAAGTACGTAGTTGAACAAAGTATTTGGAATATTAATACTATTGAAGAACGTACCAAACAACTTTGCGATTATTCTATTGATATATGGAAGTTTCCCGCAGTTTCGCAAGAAATCATCTCTACTTATCTCAGACAATCAGAAGAGCTTACTACGAAATACAGTATAGATAGCTATGATTTTTCCAATGTTTTCGTCAAGATGCTTTATACAGAACTTGATAAAGCCATCATGATCTTAAATCCCAATATAAAACGAGAGTTCAAAAAGTTATATATCGCATACAAATATAGAACGAACTTTGTCGACATCATTATCCAAAAAACAAGATTAAGATTAACAATAAATATGGATTTTGATGAAGTGAATGATCCATGTGGTATTTGTAGAAATGTTACAGACATAGGCCGCTGGGGTAATGGAGATGTCGAAATAAGCTTTGACTCTCTCAGTCTATTGAATCAAACTATGGATATCATAAAGCAATCACTAAATAAACAAATATAGCCATGTCATTTACAGAAAATAGCTACGAGAAAGCACTGATTACCCTTTATGAGAATTTAGGTTATCAATATCTATATGGTCCTGACATTGCAAGAGACTATTATACCGCTTTTTATGAAGAGCAATTAGTTAATAGCCTAACAAAGATTAATCCTACAAAGTCTTACACTGCCATTGATGAAGCCATAACTAAATTAAAAAATATTGAAACTGGTAGTTTAGTGCAAAAGAATGAACTTTTCATGGATTATCTTCAACATGGGATTGAGATATCTTATCACGATGGGGTTAAACAACACAACGATATAATTTACCTGATTGATTTCAATAACATCTACCGTAATGACTTCCAAGTAATCAACCAGTGGACTTTCGTTGAGCATTCAGAAAAACGTGCTGATATTATTATTTTCATTAATGGTTTACCACTCATTATTATTGAATTGAAGTCTCCATCACGAGAGGAAACTGACGCTTCTGAGGCTTATCGCCAATTACGCAATTACATGAAAGAAATACCATCACTATTCATTTATAATGTTTTCTGCATCATGAGTGATATGGCATGCTCAAAAGCTGGCACAATCACAAGCAAAGAAGACCGTTATATGGAATGGAAGACCAAAGATGGAATATATAAAAGTGAAGAATTCATTGACTATGACGTGTTTTTTGAAGGTATGTTTATCAAAGAACGCATCATTGACATTATCAAGAACTTCATTTGCTTCTCAAAAGATGAGTTAGGAGCTGCAAAGATACTGGCAGGTTATCATCAATATTTTGCTGTAAAAAAAGCCATTGAACGTACCCAAAAAGCCACACAAGGAAATGGTAAAATCGGTGTATTTTGGCATACGCAAGGCAGCGGAAAATCACTGTCAATGGTATTCTATGCCCACCTTCTACAAGAAGAACTGTCCCAACCTACCATTATAGTAATTACCGATCGCAATGATTTGGATGACCAACTTTATACTCAGTTCTCCAAATGCCAGCAATTTCTTCGTCAAACTCCTGTACAAGCCAAAAACCGGGAGGATTTAAAATCACTTTTATCCGGTCGCGAAGCTAATGGCATTATCTTTACTACGATGCAAAAATTTGAAGAATCGAAAGAAGCTCTCTCGCTACGCAGAAATATTGTAGTCATAACTGACGAAGCCCATCGTAGTCAATATGGCTTTGAGGAAAAAGTTGATGAAAAAACTGGTAAGATTTCAATCGGAACAGCAAGAATTATTCATAACTCCCTGCCTAATGCCTCATTCATAGGATTTACCGGTACACCTATTTCCACTAAGGATCGTGATACTACCGAAGTATTCGGAGACTATATTGATATTTACGACATGACCCAAGCAGTAGCTGACGGTGCTACCTGTCCTGTATTTTATGAATCACGAGTGATCAATCTTAACCTTGATGAAGAAACGCTTAAGGCCATTGACGATGAATATGAATTACTTGCTTTGGAAGGAGCAACAGAGGAACAGATTGAAAAAGTAAAAGAAAATGTCTCACCTTGAAGAAATACTCGGAGCACCATCAACTATAGATTCCCTTTGCCAAGACATTTTAAAACATTACGAAGAAAACCGTCAGTTTGAACTAACTGGTAAGGCGATGATTGTCGCTTACTCCCGTCCAATCGCAATGAATATCTACCATAGATTGCTTGAACTGCATCCGAGTTGGGATGAAAAGATAAAAGTGGTTATGACAGGAAATAATGATGATCCGGAAGAATGGCATGACATTATTGGTAATAAACAATACAAAAAGGAACTTGCCAAAAAGTTCAAAGACAATGATGATCCAATGAAAATAGCTATTGTTGTAGATATGTGGCTCACTGGATTTGATGTTCCATCATTGGCAACCATGTATGTTTACAAACCTATGAGAGGACACAATCTTATGCAAGCAATAGCTCGTGTAAATCGTGTATTCAATAATAAGGCTGGAGGTCTTGTAGTCGATTATATAGGTATTGCTAAAGCGCTGAAAGAAGCGATGCGCGACTATACAGGTCGTGATCGGAATAATTTTGGTAATCCCAATATTAAAGAAACAGCATTTCTCAAATTTAAAGAGAAATTAGAAATCTGCCGTGATATATTTCATGGATATGATTATAGTAAGTTTCAGAATGGAACAGACTACGACCGTGCACAGCTCATTAAAAGTGGTGTAAACTTTATCATAGCACCAGACAGAAGTGAGAAAATGCAATATTTTCAAAAGGAGGCAATACTTTTACATAACTCTATAACTCTTTGTCGCAGTTTACTTAATGATAAACAACGATTTGAAGCGGCATTTTTTGAAACTGTACGCACCTTATTATCAAGAATGACTGGTAAAGGCAAAGTGACAAAGCAAGAAATAAATGCTCGCATCAGCGAGCTACTCAAACAAAGTGTAAAAAGTGACGGAGTAATAAATTTATTCTCAGATGTAAAATCTGAATTTTCCTTATTTGATACAACTTTTCTAGATGAAATATCTAAAATGAAAGAAAAGAATATCGCCATTGAATTATTAAAGAAACTCTTAGCTGAAAAAGTAAAAATCTATCAGAAAACAAATCTGGTTCAAGCCGAAAAGTTTTCTGATATGCTTAACCAATCACTATCAAATTATCTAAAAGGTTTACTTTCAAATGAAGAAGTTATTCAAGAGTTACTAAAACTTGCAGCTGAAATTTCTCAATCAGAAATTGAAGGAAATGAATTGGGACTTACTGCCGAAGAAAAGTCTTTTTATGATGCTTTGACACAACCAAGAGCTGTACACGATTTCTATACTAATGAACAATTAATTGCAATGACTAAAGAATTAACAGAAGAACTCCGTAAAAATCGTACTATCGATTGGCAAAAAAAGAATCAGCAAGAGCAGGAATGAGAAAGATGATTAAACGGCTTCTAAAAAAGTATAAATATCCACCCCGCGCCGTGCTTTCGATGGATATGGGATTGATTAAACGGCTTCTAAAAAAGTATAAATATCCACCAGAAGAAGCGGCAAATGCTTTAGAAACGGTAATTCGCCAATGTGAACAGTGGAGTGATAATTCGTCGGAAGATTATTCGACGAATAACAATATCAGAAAATATAATTTTCAAGAAAACTCATATTCCATTGCAGCTGAACCACAATCTGAATATAATAAGTATCCTAAAACATAAGCGGCCTGTAAATATTTACTCTGTTAGTCTTTAGCAAAAAAAGAAAAAACTATATTATTATACAACATGCTTTAAATAGAAATATTAAGAAGCCATATTTCAGCAAATAAAATTTTATCCATACCTTTACAAAATTCTAATGCACATATATATACTAAATAGGATTCAGATATGAAGAAACGAATTACTACATATTTCATAGGAATATTAGCATTAGCCATGCTATGTAGCGGATGTAGCACCAATCGTATGGCAGCAGGTGACCCGGGCGCGGTGTTGGCCGGAGCATCCATCGGAGGAAATGTGGGAGGCGCCATCGGAGGCCTCATTGGCGAAAGCAACAGAGGATGGAGAGGTGGCTACCGGGGTTCCGCCATTGGTACCATCGTCGGAACCATCGCCGGAGCAGCCATCGCAAATGCCGCTACCGCCCCCAAGCAGACAGAAGAATATAGCTACCGGGTAGAAAGGACTCAACCTTCCAGACCCCAACCCCAATATTCATCAGCTATCGAAAATCTGAGAATACATAATATACGTTTCATTGACGCCAATCGCGACCACACAATCAACTCAGGCGAAAATTGTAAAGTGATCTTCGAAATCATAAACGAAGGAAACAGAACAGCTTTCAACATAGTACCGGTAGTGGCCGAAATCACGGGCATGAAGCGTATCTATATTTCACCCTCGGTCATGATAGAGCAGATTAAGCCTCATGAAGGTGTGAAATATACCGCCAGCATCAATGCCGGAGAACGGATAAAGACGGGAGAAGTCATCATACGCGTTGCCGTAGCCGATGAAAACGGACAGGAGTACGACTGGCAAGAGTTCTCATTGCCTACCCAACGATAAACAACTTTATTTTAAACGATTACATTATGGCCGACAATTATTTAGAAAAACAATACGAAGCATACCAAGCCCGGAAAGCCGCTTGGGAAAAAGAACGTAAATACGGAAAGAAGCCCTCGCCTATGAAGCGTCCGAAAACTTTGGAAAAATCAAAAGAGGGTGAAGAAACACCCCCTGTTAATACCAATTTGGAAAATACTATTTGAATGCCGGGGCCGGCAAATGCATACCTGCCATCGTCAAACCATTGTCTTTGGCATATTGAAGGAAATACTTACGTGATTTCACCGCCTTCTCCTTATCCATATCATACGTAGCGCAGATTTCGGGATGCTCTAACTGAAGAGCGGCTCCATGGATAAGATCGGCAATCACCAACAATTTGTTCGCCTGGAACACGGTATGCCCGGGAGTATGTCCCTCAGCATTCATCGCAACGACATTACCCGGCAATGTTTCTCCAAACTCAAACAAATGCAAACGGTCTTTATAAGTATTCATCGTTTTCAACACTTGCGCATTCCTGTCGGCAGGCATCTTGAGCCAGGCATCATATTCCACTTTCGATGCATACACTTCAGCATCAGGAAACACAACACTATCCCCTTTCATCATTCCACCGATGTGATCGCCATGGAAATGGGTAAGATACAAATATTTAATATCGGAAGGGGTAATTCCCAAAGAAGCCAAGCCCGATAGCAGACGGCTATCTGGTGCTCCCATGCCCGTATCAAACAGGATTCGGATTCCACCCGTTTCTACCAGAAAAGCACTCATGGACGAAGGTATTCCGCCTTCTAGTTTCAAACTCTCTATCAGACTATCGTCAGCATCCGCAAAAAGCGTTCTTTCCATCAGGCGCTCTTTCGCATTATCCTGTATCCAGGTAACTTTCACTTCATCCAGTTGCAATGTCTTCAGGCCATCGCACACCCCATTTACATTATCCATACTTACATCCTCATTTACTTGCTTTTTTGTGCCTCCGCCACAAGCTGATAACACGAATATTGCAGATGTAACAACCAGATACTTCCACGTTTTGTTTCTCATTAGCTTATAAATTTAGTTCATAAATAATAGACTACTCCATAATCAGGCCGATTCCGCGCAAGGATGCGTAAACCAGAAACGACTCCCGACTCCTACTTCCGATTCGGCGCCAATCGTGCCACCAAGGTGCTCCACAATACTCCGGCAGATGGACAACCCTAAGCCGGTGCCCTTGGAGAATGTGTTCAGCTTCACAAATCGGTCGAAAACCTGCCCCACCGCATCCGGTGCGATGCCGATACCCGTATCCGTAACCGAGAACTCTATTTCATTGGTACCCTCTTTAAAATGGTACTCCAGAGTGATCTGCCCCTTACTGGTGAATTTCAGAGCATTATTTATAAAGTTGGTGATGACCTGCATCAAGCGTTTCTTATCCGTATAGATACGATAATCGGGCAGACCGGAAGCCAACACAACCGGTACAGGCTTATCTTCTTTGATTTCATAACCACGCAATATATCTTCACAGAAGTCCCTGATATTCAAATATCCCATGTTGAAATCGAGCGTTCCCGCCTCTATCTTGGATAAATCCAGAATGTCGGATATTAATTGTAAGAGCAATTCCGTGTTCTCTTGCATGATTTCAATATAGCCCTGACGCTCTTCTCTATCCTCCTCCTCAACAAGCATACTTGCGAAACCGACTATGGAATTCAACGGAGTACGAATCTCATGACTCATGTTAGCCAGAAAGGCGGACTTCAAGCGATCCAGATTTTCGGCCTTATCCTTGGCTATTATCAATTCTTCTTCTATCTTTTTCTGATGGTCGATATCAACGCTGGTAATGACATGTGCCATCTGGCCGTCTATCCAGGGAAATGCCGCACTGAATACACGAAACCAACATTGATCGAACGGGCGTTGGTAATCCCAGGAGTAAACTTTAGTAGGTAGACCGTTTTCGTCGATCAGGTGTCTTTTAGGACAAAACTCACATTCGCCCGTTTTATCGGTATAAAGAGCCTGCCAGCACTTCTTTCCTTCAAAATGCTTAATGCCACCATACGGAGCCGCCATAGACGCATTGGCATACAACATATCATGAGAATCAAAAGAGTTCACATAAATGTCGACTCCCATATTGTTCATGATGCTACCCAGCGTATTGCTTGCCCGCACTTCCCGTTCTTTATATTCACGAACGGCTATTTCTTTGGAAAGCGACCCCAGCAATAGATGAATGGTTTGCAATTCCTCATCCGTGAAAGGAGTTGTATCCTCCCTATCCGCAAATCCTATAAACCCGATAATCTTTCCTTCACTATCTTCAAATTGACGGACCAACAAGGAGTCCGTTCCATAAAAATCCAGAACGTCAATGTCAACTAAGGAATTGTCATCGTTTCTACTGGCATAAAAAGGACGGTTCTTGACCTTCATACGATCGGAATGTATTTTGGTCATTTCACTCATCTCAAAGCGACGCTTCAGAGAATGGTCTTCATTTCCAATCGTTTCTTTCAGGAAGAAATAGCGAAAACCATCGGTCTGATAGACAAATCCTTTTTTAAACTTATAGAAAGTACAAATATCCGTCAATGATTCCGTGATTTTCTTTTCAATGGATTCACATCCATTTAAACGCTCTAAGAAATGAAGGAGAAATACACTTAAACTCTTGTTCTTTTCGATCATATTACTTTTTACACCTTAGGGTTAGAGACACTTAAAACAAAAATAAAATACATTTTCGAGTATCTTCAAGGCGCTAATATACAAACTTTTAAAAGAATAAAAAAGATTTTCTATGTACTTAACTATCACCTTTTTTCTTCTTTTCGAACAAAACAAGAAGCATAAAAACTAATTTATTTTACAAGTTCATTTATTAAGAAATACAACTTTAATCCGTTGGCGAAAGCTATTTCTTTCTTTCGGGTTATGAATATAATTTTAGGCGCGGATTACGCGGATTACACGGATTTTTTCTGTAGTACAATGTTGTAGCGCAGCCTTTAATCCGTGTAATCCGCGTAATCCGCGCCTAAATTATTATCAGCATTTAGTTCATTACCATTCCAGAATAAACCAACTCCACCAATGGAAACCTTTAATCGTTAGATAAACTATAGCCAATCATTCATAATTTTCATAACGCGAACGCAACTTTGCCGAACGACTGGATGCTTGCTCCGTTTTATCCGCGGATTGCTTTTGTTGCGATTCCCGAGCTAATATCGGTTTCGCTGGACGATTATGACGTTTGGGCTTTTCAGCAACAACCGTTGCTTGCTGAGTATTCTTCAAGGGTTCGGCAGGCTTTCTGTTCTCCCGCCTCTTATTGTTCTGCTTGCCTTGCTGCTTCTCTGTCGGTGCTTTCGCTTGTACCTTTCGTGCAACATTGGCAACCGGAGCTGTTTTCGTCTCCTCCAAAGGCGGTAAATCATGTTTCCGTTGCTCCAGTTTGATACCTGTAAGTTTCTCTATTTCACGCAACATCGGCACTTCCTCACCCGAACAAAAGGCAATGGCACGTCCTTCGCAACCTGCACGTCCCGTACGTCCGATACGATGAACATAGGTTTCCAGCACATCGGGCAAATCGTAGTTGAGAACCAAATCCAAACCTTTGATATCAATACCGCGTGCCGCAATATCCGTAGCGATAATTACATTGGAACGACCTTCCTTGAAATTACTCAATGCACGCTGGCGGGAATTTTGTGACTTATCTCCATGGATACTTTCACAAGTGATGCCACGACGTGATAAATAGCGCGCTATATTATCTGCCCCATGTTTGGTACGCGAAAATACAAGTACCTGGTGTCCGGCCTCTCCGAGTAATAGTTGTGCCAGCAATTCCTTCTTCTGAGGCTTTTCCACACGATAGACGGACTGACTGATTATTTCCACTACGCTGGATGCCGGAGTGACTTCCACCCTCGCCGGATTGCGCAATAAACCTTTAGCCAGGCGGTCAATACTATCAGGCATGGTAGCCGAAAAAACAAGGTTTGCTTCTTGGGCGGGAGCTTAGGCAACAAGCGCTTCACATCATGGATGAATCCCATATCGAGCATACGGTCAGCTTCGTCAAGCACGAAGTGCCGCACATGGTCGAGGCGGATAAATCCTTGTGACATCAGATCGAGCAAACGACCGGGAGTAGCCGTCAGGATATCCGTTCCAGCGCGCAATTCATCAGTTTGCGACTTCTGCTTTACCCCACCGAAAATAACGGTATGGCGCAACGTGGTATATCGTGTATAGTCTGCCAGCGATTCATCAATCTGAATTGCCAACTCACGCGTTGGAGTAAGGATAAGAGCACGAATCTTACGTGGAGCACCTTTCTGCTGAGATGTAGGGTCGGCAAGCAATTGTTCTATGATAGGTATGGCAAATGCCGCCGTTTTACCGGTTCCGGTTTGAGCCAGTCCTAATAGATCACGCCCTGTCAGGGCTTCCGGTATGGCTTGTTCTTGTATAAGAGTAGGAGTAGAATAGTTTTTTCAAGGAGCGCACGGCACACCGGCTCCGAAATATTCATCTGTTTAAATGTCATCATTTCTTTTAATTAGGGCGCAAAGGTAGGCTTTTATAAGGAATAATCATTATATTTGCATGAAAAGTAGTTTTTAATTAACTACAAAGAACAGATATTCAAACTATTATATCACATGAAAATACATCATATCGCCATCTGGACTTTTCGTCTGGAAGAATTGAGAGAGTTTTATATCCGCTACTTTAACGGAACAAGCAATGAAAAATATATCAATCCGAAAAAGGGTTTCGAGTCCTATTTCATCTATTTTGATGATGGCGCGGCATTAGAATTAATGAGCCGCACAGATGTGCAAAACACTCCGATAGAAGAGAACAAGTTGGGACTCACGCACTTTGCTCTCTCTTTCCAAAGCAAAGAAGACGTTCTCCGCACTACTGAGCAACTCCGTAGCGATGGGTATACCATAGCCGGCGAACCGCGGACTTCGGGCGATGGATATTTCGAAAGCATCATACTCGATCCGGATGGCAATCGAGTGGAATGTGTATACAGGAAGGAAGAAACCGGTAATGAACCGGATGCTCCGATTGAAACGGAACGGCTACTATTACGCCCCTTCCGGGAAAGTGATGCGGAAGCCTTCTTTAAATGCTGCCAAAACCCAAATATAGGAAACAATGCCGGCTGGAAACCTCATGGTTCCTTAGAAGAATCACAAGAAATCCTTCGTTCCGTATTTATATCCCAGTCCGGGATATGGGCTATCATCCTAAAAGAAGACGGACGTTTGATCGGTTCAGTCGGCATCATCCCAGATCCCAAGCGTGAAAACCCTCAAGCACGCATGCTGGGATACTGGCTCGATGAATCCCATTGGGGAAAGGGCTACATGACGGAAGCGGTGCAATCTGTTCTCGATTACGGATTCAACACCCTCCAACTAAGCCTCATCACCGCAAATTGCTATCCTCATAACGAGCGCTCGCAACAGGTTTTGAAACGCCACGGTTTTATCTATGAAGGCACTCTCCATCAGGCCGAGTTAACCTACGATGGACATTTATACGACCACCAATGTTACTATCTGGCTAAGCCGTGAATTGCGAAAAATCAGTATATAAAATAAAAAAATAAGATTTACATTAAAATAGTCTTTTTTTAAGATAAGCAGAATCTGCTATTCGGACATAAAAAGAGTTAATTCTCACATTTTTATTTATTTGTGCAAGAATTAAAAATATTCATGTACATTTGCAAAATGAGTTATTCTTCAGCTATGAAAAAACGCTATCAGCTACTGAAAAGAGTTTCGATTATTCTGATCTTCTTTGTCCTATTTACAAAGATGCATGCGGTAGCCCCCCAGTACGCTGAACCCCAAGATATTCAGAAAACAGAAACCAATGTTGAAGTTGAAGACCATCCACAAGATTATATTGTAATCAAGATACCTTTCCAAGCCAAGTACAAACCTCTTTTTATTTGTATCATTGTTCTGGCTCTCTCTTCCATTTGTTTTTTCATCATCTATCCGCTACTTCTCTATGTCAGAGAGTCTAAAAGAAAGCGCACCGCCCAAAGGGAACTAACCAGGGAAAAGGAATTATTATCGCTATCACTCGAAAAGAGCAACATCTATGCCTGGAAATACATAGAGAAAACAAATGCTTTCATCTGTGATAAAGAATTCTTTGAGCATCTGGATATGCCTTTCCGTGCCTTTACCCTACAAGAAATGGCCGAAGCGATACATCCGGAAGACAGAGTGGACGTGTTGAACACGTTTTATCATGTGAAAAACCAACCGGATTCCAAAACGCACACCCAATGCCGGTGCAACTTTAATGGTAAAGGGTATATCTGGTATGAACTCCGTTATGTCAATCCCACGGAGGCAATGGCGGAAACGGCCTCCATTATAGGCTTAATCACCAATGTGCAACACTTCAAGGACAAAGAAGAGGAACTCATGAGAGCAAAAGACCTGGCGATAGAGGCAGAGCTGAAGCAATCTTTCCTCGCCAATATGAGCCATGAAATACGTACTCCACTGAATGCAATTGTGGGTTTCTCCAACTTACTTGTCAGCGAAGACGACCTCCCTGATGAAGAGAAAGCCGACTTCATCAATACAATCAATACCAATTGCGAATTGCTTCTGAAACTCATCAATGATATACTGGAACTCTCCCGTATCGAATCGGGCAACATGACTTTCTCCTATTCAACGTGTAATCTGAACAATTGGGTGGATAGTATGTATTTGACACATTCCTTATTGATACCCAAGGAAATAGAGTTCATCAAAGAAGTGCCCGATGCCGCATTCTTCATCAATACGGACGTGAACCGCCTCAGCCAGATAATGACTAACTTCCTGAATAATGCCACTAAGTTTACCAAATCAGGATACATCAAACTGGGCTATGAAATTGATTTTTCAACATACGAAGTCTCCATTTACGTAGAAGATACCGGCAAAGGTATTCCGAAAGAAGAGCAACGAATGATATTCGAACGCTTCTACAAACAAGATGAATTTGTTCAAGGCACGGGGCTGGGACTTTCCATCAGCATGGTAATTGCGGAAAAACTCGGTGGGAAGATTAGTGTGGCTTCAGAGATTGAAAAGGGAAGCCGATTCACTTTCCGCCTACCCTACCATAATGAAAGCGAGGAATTCTTTTCTGCCGGATAACTTCACAGATACCCAAAGAATGTAGTATCTTTGCACCATTATGTTGCACCGTTTCACTACTTCAATCAGCGATATTCCACTTCCGGAAAGGTTTACTTACCCTTTCTGTTATACTCCTCATCCATTGTGTGTAATAGCGGCGGAAGAGGTACAAAACTACCTCAGCAAACAAAGCGACTGGCAAGAAGAATTAAGCCAGGGGAAAATGTTCGGAGTACTGATTGTGCAAACCGAAGATGGAAGCATAGGTTATTTAGCCGCCTTTTCGGGCATATTGGTCGGGAAGAATATACATCCGTATTTTGTACCTCCCGTGTACGATTTATTGCAACCTCAAGGCTTCTTCAAAATAGAAGAAGAAAACATATCCGCTATCAACCGTCGTATCCGCCGGTTGGAAGAGGATAAGATATATATTGACCTGTTATCAGATCTTACCCAGACCACCCAATCTGCACAAGATGCATTGTCAATTGCCAAGATACAATTGAAAGAAGCAAAAGAAAAAAGAGAATTGCTCAGAAAAACAGGTCAGCTTAATGCAAAGGAAGAAGCAGATCTGATACGAGAAAGCCAGTTCCAGAAGGCAGAATATAAGCGATTGGAACGCTCCTGGAAAGATAAGATAGCCTCCTTGCAGGTAGAAGCAGGTAATTGGAAAAAACAAATACAGGAGCTGAAAGCAGAACGCAAAGTCCGCTCTGCCGCCTTGCAACAACAACTATTCGAACAATTCAGAATGTTGAACTACCGAGGAGAAGTGAAAACTTTATGCGACATATTCGGGCAAACCGTACATAAGACTCCTCCCGCCGGTGCGGGTGAATGTGCCGCTCCTAAATTGTTACAACAAGCTTACCTGCATCATTGGAAACCGATAGCCATGGCCGAATTCTGGTGGGGTAATTCTCCCAAAAACGAAGTACGGCATCACGGTTATTACTATCCAGCCTGTAAGGGCAAATGCGAACCAATTCTCCGGCACATGTTGCAGGGATTGGAGGTAGAAGCAAATCCCATGCAACAGGAGGCGGAACGAGGTAATGAAAAATTGAATATAGTTTATGAAGACCAATGGCTATTGATTATTAATAAGCCTGCCGGAATGCTTTCAGTACCCGGAAAAGAGGGACAGACGTCTATATACGACCTGGCAAGAAAGGCTTATCCGGAAGCAGATGGTCCCATGATCGTACATCGGCTGGATATGGCTACATCGGGACTTTTAATCATTGCCAAAGATAAGAAGATGCACCAACACTTACAGGCACAATTCAAGAATCGTAGTATCCGGAAGAAGTACATAGCCTTGCTCGATGGCCTCGTCCCGGAAGATGAGGGCACTATTGAACTACCGCTTTGCCCCAATCCATTGGACCGCCCCCGGCAAATGGTAAACACACAATATGGCAAGCCTGCCATCACTTATTATCAGGTTCTCGAACGTACAGATAAATATACACGTATAGCCTTTTATCCCCATACCGGACGTACTCACCAACTTCGCGTGCATGCGGCACATCCGTCAGGACTGCATTGCCCCATCATAGGCGACGAGCTTTATGGAAAGAAAGACAAAAGGCTCTATCTGCATGCTGAATCCATAGAGTTCACCCATCCCGTCAACGGGCAGTCCATGTGTATTACGAAAAAAGCAGACTTCTGATTATTGCTTTTTCCAAAAGCTCGGATAGAGGAAAGTTGACGAGATAACTTCTTTTCTGTATAAAAATGAATCAATCTATGTCTTTTTATATGTAATTTTCATCTCTTCCCTTTCTTGTCTTGTCACTTTTCCCACCCCCCCCTTCAGATACCTTCTGAACGGGGATACAATGAGTCAGGGACTGAATGGCATTCAGTCAGTGAGCGAAAGGCATTCAGTCCCTGACTGAATCGGGTTCACTTAACGAGTCGGAGGAGTAGCTGCGGGAAAGGAAGAAATTTACGACTTTTTTTGTAAGTATAATTGCTAACTGGTGAAATATACGATGAATCATCATTTAACTCATATCCGAATGAGAAAGAATCAAAAAGCCTATATAAACCAACAAATAACTTAGGAAATGGGCTTATCCTCATAAGCAGCATGTAGATTTTAATCCCTATTTTTGCAAACGGATAAATCTATCCGATCAGACACTATTAACTCAATTAATGATAAAGACCATGAAATTCGTAACTTTAGTATGTAGTTTGCTTTTCTGCCTGCCATCTTTTGCACAAGAGAAATTCCCCGATGGTACCCTTATTCCCGACTGGTTCAGACAGAACGAAATTGTAAATATCGAAACCCTTGGCGGTAAATATAAGATCACTGATCATGGTGTGGTGAATGACAGCACCTTGCTTCAAACAGAGAAAATTCAGGCGGTTATCGACCATGCATCATCCAAAGGTGGTGGTGTGATCATCATCCCGAAAGGTACCTATCTGAGCGGTGCACTCTTTTTCAAGCCTAAAACACACTTTTATCTGGAAGAAGGAGCTGTTTTGAAAGGTAGCGATGATATCAGCAACTTCCCTATAATCAACACCCGCATCGAGGGGCAATCACTTAAATACTTTGCCGCACTGGTGAATGCCGACAAAGTAGATGGTTTCACCATTTCCGGTAAAGGAACCATCAATGGCAACGGACTACGCTATTGGAAATCTTTCTGGTTGCGCCGCACCGTTATTCCGAAATGCACGAATATGGATGAGTTGCGTCCGCGCCTGGTACACATTTCCAATAGCAATGATGTACAGCTTTCCGGTGTACGCCTCATCAACTCTCCTTTCTGGACGACACACATTTACAAATGTAACAATGTGAAGTTATTAGGTCTGTATATTTTCTCTCCGGCTGCTCCTGTTAAGGCACCCAGCACGGATGCCATAGATATTGATGTATGTAACAATGTGTTGGTTAAGAACTGCTATCTCTCTGTAAACGATGATGCTATTGCTCTTAAAGGTGGAAAAGGCCCCTGGGCTGATAAGGATTCTAACAACGGAAGTAACACTAATATTATTATAGAAGATTGTACGTACGGTTTCTGCCATAGTGCACTGACTTGTGGTAGCGAATCTATCCATAACCGTAATATTATTCTCCGTCGTTGTACCATCAATCAAGCAAGCCGTTTGTTGTGGTTGAAGATGCGTGCCGATACTCCCCAAAATTATGAATATATCCTTGTGGAGGATATTAAAGGAAATGCCAAAAGCTTCCTATACATCAAGCCGTGGACTCAGTTCTTTGATCTGAAAGACCGTAAAGATATTCCGATGTCTTACTCGGATCATGTAACAATGCGTAATATAGACTTTGAATGTGACGTGTTTTTCAACGTAAGTGCATCCGAGCAGTACAAACTGGCGAATTTCAAATTTGAAAATCTGAATATTAAAGCGAAAGATGGTGAGTATGACAAGTCGATCATTCCGTCATCTGAATGGAATAATGTGAAGGTAAATCAATAAGGATACGCGGACGACGCGGACTAAACGGACGAACACGGACTTCTTATTATGAATTAAGAAAATCCGTGTTCGTCCGTTTAGTCCGCGTCGTCCGCGTATCTATTCTTCAAAGCTACGCAACAACTTTATCTCGTCCGCCCATAAACTCTCATCCGGCGTTTCTAGAATAACAGGCATATCATTAAACCGTTCATCTTTCATAAAACGCTTAAAGAAGTCTATGCCTAACAAGCCTTTCCCTATGCTGTCATGGCGGTCTACATGGCTACCCAATTCTTTCTTAGTATCATTCAGGTGGATACCCCGCAAATAGTTAAATCCAACTACTTCATCAAACTCCTGAAACACTTTATCATATTCCTTTACGATATCGTATCCTGCCGAGTAAGTATGACAAGTATCCAGGCATACACCTACACGGGATTTATCATCCACACGATCAATGATATGCTTTAGTTGCCAAAACTCATTACCAACATTACTTCCTTGTCCGGCTGTATTCTCAATAACAGCAGTCACCCCTTTCGTTTTACTCAATGTGATATTGATAGATTCTGCCACCTTATCCAGACATTCCTCTATTGAAATCTTATTCAGGTGACTACCCGGATGGAAATTCAGAAGCTTCAGACCCAATTGCTCACAACGTTGCATTTCATCCAGAAATGCGGCACGGCTTTTCTCCAGTCCTTCTTCTTCAGGATGTCCCAGATTGATTAAATAACTATCATGAGGCAGGATATAGCGGGCATCAAAAGAGTATTTCTCACAATTGTCTTTAAATCCGCTAATACTTTCTTCGGTCAGAGGTTTGGCCACCCATTGCCGTT
>Ga0192245_10286_pt1 | contig 24426 bp, 24 predicted proteins | sample Koala_Koa27_M3_FD_131238 | JGI IMG/M metagenome (GOLD analysis project Ga0192245, IMG submission 131238) | Enriched cells from koala feces incubated with labeled cellulose particles, San Francisco Zoo, California, United States - Koala_Koa2-7_M3 ...
CTTGGTAGAACGCCTTCCCGGCCCTCCGGGAGGCAAGCGTGAAATACTACGGGCAACGAAACGTACACTGTAGGGGCAGGTTCTAAACCTGCCCGAAAACAGTTTGTTTTATGACATGCACCGTAGGGGCGGATTTAATACGCCCGAACCAGCGGTCACGCCCGTGGGAGGAATGCGCAAAGCAAAGGGTAATCGGGCGGATTCAATCCGCCATGTATCTTCCGCCAACGGATATCGTTCTATACCTGTATAGTGTATTTTCCGTTGGGCTTCCTCCGCCGAAATCAGCGTCAGGAAAGCATTCAACCCTGTCCCCAGCCTTATTTCCAGAATACGCGGTTCCGGAACAGAAGAATGCTTCAATCCCATCTCAATAAAAATATGCTGTGACTCCGTCAATGCCCCTTTTACCGAATGATAATGCTCATCCAGCTCGGGTACATAGAGTGTGTAACTTCCGTCTGCTGTACGTTCCAGTTCCATTATCTTAATGCATTAAGGCAGAGGCTTCCAGTACGCCCCACACCAGTAAAACATAACGTAGTATCTTTCCGATGGTCATTGCAAATACCACAATCCATATATTGGCACGCATCATGCCCAATACAATGGAAATGGCACTTCCCAAGATAGGGATGAAAGCAAAGAATGCCATCCATGCCCCCCGTCCGTGCACAAACCTTTCGGCACGATCCATCTTTTCCTTCTTTACATGGAAATATTTCTCAATCCATTCCATATTTCCCAGGTGCCCCATCCAGTAGCAGGCCATGCCTCCGGCCACATTGCCGGCGGTGGCGGCAGCTATACTTATCACCGGGTCCAGGCCCAACGGCCCCACACAGGCTGCCAGTACAGCTTCCGAACTGAAAGGAAGAACACTTCCGGCAATAAAAGAGCCCAGAAAAAGTCCCCAGTACCCCCAGTCTATCAGGAATTGAAGAATTACATCCATAAATTGTATATCGTTAAAGCTATTAGTATAACAAATGTAATGATGAAAAAGATGCCGGTAAAGCGATTGCGGGTTAAAGTAAATAAATGCCCTGTTAAAATAGAACCGGTTATGATCTGTATCTGCAACAATACATTAAAATGTTGGGGTTGCAAGATGCCCAACAAGTAAGTCCACACCTCCACCGCTATCAGGAAGAACAGGAATATGCGGGTACGTACCTTATCCAGATAAGATACATTAAAGTAGTGCACACTGCTTACCAAAGAAACCAGCGTCACCACTCCGCAGGAGATAAGTTGCTCCAATCCCAATGCATGGTAACTGATCGGTTGAAAATGGATCACTTCCAGCAGGGGACGGTAGAAAAGATCCATTTGATCGTAATAAAAGGCATACCCGAAAAGAAACCAGTAAGGAACTGTCAGCCCGATTATTCCGGCAAAGAAACTTTTAAGGGATAAAGACCTGAAACTAATCATGCTCAAATAAAACAGAGGTACGAAATAAAGCAGTTGCGGAAACATCAGGCTTCCTATTCCGATAAAGAGGAAAGCATGGAAAATGCTTTCGGAGGCATAGGCAGATTCGTAACTTCTGAATAATTGGGAAACGGAGATTAAGAAGGCAAGAGGGACAAAAGTAGTCAGTTGCAAAGGATGCAGGAACAGGCATATCGTGGTGAGAAACACATACAGGGAAACATGAGCCGCTGTTCGTGTCCGTATCAAGGCAAAGGCTGTATTTACTTCAATGAGCAGATATGCAGTCGCGGCACAGGTCAACAGGCTTATGGCATCCTGCCATTCGCCGGAAGTAAGCACCCAAAGGAACAGGCATACAAGGATGACAACGGGAAGGGTAAACCTTCCCGTTGCTACATCTATCTGAAACTTGTTTCTGCCTATCATCTTGCTGATTATAAGTCAAATCCTATGTCAGAACGGAAATTTTTCTTTTCGAAGTTAATCTTCTTTGCGTTGGCAAATGACTGTGCCAATGCCTCTTCCTTGTTGGCACCGTATGAGCTGACGGCAATCACACGTCCGCCACTGGTTACCACTTGCCCGTCTTTCAAGGCAGTTCCGGCGTGGAATACAATGCTGTCTTTCACATCTTCCAGTCCGCTGATGGCAAAGCCCTTTTCATAATGTTCGGGATAACCGCCCGATACCAGCATCACGCATACGGCAGAGCGAGGATCGGTTTCCAGCGTCTTTTCATTCAGATTGCCTGCCGCAACTCCTTCAAACAGCTCCACCAGGTCGCTCTTGATGCGGAGCATAACGCTTTCCGTTTCCGGGTCGCCCATGCGTACATTATATTCTATCACCATCGGTTCGCCCTTTACGTTGATCAGTCCAAGGAAGATGAAACCTTTATATTCGATGCCTTCTTCTGCCAATCCTTCTACGGTGGGGCGGATGATGCGGTCTTCCACCTTCTGCATCCATTCTTTGGTGGCGAAAGGAACGGGAGAAACACTACCCATGCCGCCGGTATTCAGGCCTTTATCGCCTTCACCGATGCGTTTATAGTCTTTGGCTTCGGGCAGGATCTTGTAGTTTTTGCCGTCTGTCAGTACAAACACCGAACATTCTATGCCACTCAGAAATTCTTCGATAACCACTGTTGCAGAGGCATCGCCGAACATTCCACTCAGCATTTCCTTCAATTCTTTCTTTGCTTCTTCCAGTGTAGGAAGGATTAGAACACCTTTTCCGGCGCACAAGCCATCGGCTTTCAGCACGTAGGGAGCTTCCAGCGTTTCCAGGAAAGCAAGTCCTTCTTCCAGATTGGCAGCAGTGATGCTCTTGTATCCGGCTGTGGGGATATTGTGGCGTTGCATGAAACCTTTGGCAAACTCCTTGCTGCCTTCCAGCACCGCACCTGCTTTTGAGGGGCCGATAACAGGGATATTCTTTAAGGCTTCATCGTTCTTAAAGTAGTCATATACTCCCTTTACCAATGGGTCTTCGGGACCTACCACTACCATATTTATGCCGTTCTTTACTACAAACTCCTTAATAGCTGCAAAGTCATCCGCTTTGATAGCTACGTTTTCGCCTACGTTGCCGGTTCCGGCATTTCCCGGGGTGATATACAGTTTCTCAATTTTGGGACTTTGAGCAATCTTCCATGCCAGGGCGTGTTCACGTCCGCCTGAGCCTAATAGTAACAGTTTCATAATCTTTTTTATTTATCTTCTTTATTACATAAAATGTTATCTCGCGCAGCCTCCCCCTTTTTAAGGAGGATGTTCTCTCCGGTGCAGTTGGAAGCACTATGGTCAGATAGGGAACATCCCCCTTGCCCCCTTTGTAAGGGGGAGCTGCGCGTTTATTTTAAATGGTCTTCAAAATAGCGTGTGATGCGTTCATACAAATGTACGCGGTCACGGCCGAACATATTGTGCCCGTCACCCGGATACATAAAGAAATCGGGTTGAGTTCCGGCATCAATGCAGGCGCGCAGGAAAGTAATGCTGTGCTGAGGCACACAAGTAGGGTCATTCGCTCCGATAATTATTTCCAAGCGGCCTTTCAAGTCTCCGGCTCTCAATTTCAGATTGGCTTTCTTGTAACCTTCGGGATTGCTTTGCGGGGTATCCATGTAACGCTCGCCATACATTATTTCGTAGTATGCCCAATCAATTACGGGACCACCGGCTACACCCACCTTGAAGATGTCGTTATAAGTCAGCATCAGGTTTGTAGTCATGAAACCTCCGAAGCTCCAGCCATGTACGCCGATGCGGTTATCGTCTACATAACCCAATGATTTCAGGAAGTCTACGCCTTTTACCTGGTCTTTCATTTCTTCGGTTCCCAGTTGGCGGAATGTGCAGTTCTCAAATTCCAGTCCGCGATTGTCACCGCCCCGGTTGTCCACGGTCAGCATTACATAGCCCAGTTGCGCCATGTAGATGTCCCATCCGCGGGCATCATAGTTGCGGGTATTGTGAATCATCTGTGCGTGCGGGCCACCATATACATAGATTACTGCCGGATATTTCTTGTTCGGATCAAAGTTCACCGGTTTTATCAGGCGGTAATATAGGTCAGTCTCGCCGTCGGCAGCTTTGATTGTGCCTACGGTTATTTCGGGCATATTGTATGCCTCCATCGGGTTGGTGGCAGTTAGCAGGTTGATGCTCTTGCCTTTGCCGGAAGTGGGAACAATCTCGATGTTGCGGGGAATGGTGAAAGAAGTATAGTTATCTATCACATATTTGCCGCTACCGGATAACTGTACGCTGTGCATTCCGTCTTTATTGCCGATGAGGCGGCGCTTTCCGGTGTTTACATTTACAGCGTATGCATTGCTCTGCAAGGGAGGAACCTCTGTGCTCATGATAATGACCTCTTTGGTCTTTTCATTGAAACCGAGGACGCCTTGTACCACCCATTCGCCTTGGGTGAGTTGTTTGGTCTTGTAACCTTCCCGGTAAGATCCTCCGGCAGGTGCTTCATGCGATTCAGGATATACCGAGTTCTTTGTATCCATCAGGTAGAGACGGTTGTAACCGTCACGTTGGCTCTGATAGATGAACTTTGTATGATCCCAAGGCAGGAAAGCCAAGGCATGTTGCGGCTCTACGTATTTGGGATGTACTTCTTCGTAGAGGGGATTACCGTTCAGTGGATCTCCTGTTTCTGCATCATAGCAACACAGTTTTGCTTCATTCTGATCGCGGTTCAGTTCTATCATATAAACGCTCTTCTCATCGGGGCTCCAACTTATATTAGTGAAGTAACGGTCGGTAGGATCGCCTGCTTTCAGATAGATGGTCTTTCCTGTTGCCGGATTGTAAACACCTACAGTCACTTTATGGCTGGTCATGCCTGCCATCGGGTATTTATCGGGTTCCAGTGTGGCAATTCGGGTAGAGGTATTTACTTGCGGATAATCCGTTACCATGCTTTGATCCATGCGGTAGAAAGCCAGCAGGTTTCCTTTCGGACTCCAGAACGTACCCTTGGAAATGCCGAATTCGTTGCGGTGCACACTTTGTCCGCATACAATGCCTTCCGGTTCGTTGGTCACTTGCACGGTTTTACCATCGGCAGTGGTTACAAACAGGTTGTTATCAATGGTGTAGGCCAGCGAACGGCTTCCTTTGTTCCAGTCTTGGTTGGCAGCCTTTGGGGCGATAGGCTGGTTCCACGCTATTTCTTTTTTATTCAGGTCTATCAATGCTTTATGGGTCGTTGTATTGACCAACATTAGCTTTTCTGCATAAGGAAAAGATATGCTTCTGAAATGGTGAATCTTTCCCAACTTACCGGCAGCCAGTAAGTCGTTTACTTCCTGCAAGGTGATAAGTACACTCTCTTTTCCATTGGCAGGATCAATGGTTTTCACATCATCTATATCGCCTTTGATGCATACATCTCCCCACCATTGCAGGCCGTAAATATTCTGAGGAAGCAGGTTGTAATAGTTGTTTCCTCCCGGCATCAAGTCTTCCAATGTGAAACTTTTCTTTTCTTGAGCTACAACATTCATAGTAGAGACCAATGTTATTAATAAAAGCAGACTTTTTACTATACTATTCTTCATGGCTTATTTTGATTTAAGATGGAGGTGTGTCAAAACTAGAGTTTGCTATCGTATTGTTGTAGGGGAGGGGTTTGCCCGCCCGAAAACAGTTCGCCTTGTGTATTCGGGCAGGCAAACCCTGCCCCTACTGGTGAAGCATTTGATAGTTACTTCGGAGTTTTTACACACCTTCAAGTTTGTTTATCAATAAGTTAGCACCTTATTCTTCTTCTTTCTTGAAACGCGGCTTGAATTCTCTCCTTTCCTTGAACTCTCCATCTTTCCGGGCTCTAGCTTTGTAGTCACCGCGACCTTCGCGTCTGTCATCAAAGTTGCGACGTTCTCCAGCTCCTCTGTATTCACTGCGTTCTTCTCGTCTGTCACCAAAGTTGCGTCGTTCTCCTCCGCCTCTGTATTCTCCGCGTCCTCCTTCGCGTCTGTCGTCAAAGTTGCGTCGTTCACGTCGTTCTCCGTATTCCACCTTTTCGGTGTTGCGGCGCGGCTTGAATTCCTGGTCGTTGTTTTCGCTACGGAACTCTTTGTATTTCCCGTCAAATAGCTGGTATTTGCGGAACTCACATTCCAAAGCGCCATTGAACAGAGGTATTTTAACGGACGGTTTCAATCCTATCTGGTCAAAACATTCTTCGCGGTAGCTCAATATCCATGCGTCGTTTCCGCTGAAAGAGTGTTTCAGGCGTTCGCCGATCATTTGGTATAAGCCCAACAAGTCGTTGGTAGAGATACGCTCTCCGTAAGGAGGGTTGGTGATGATGATACTTTTTTCCTGCGGCTTTTCAAACTGCTGGAAAGGTTGTATCTTCAAGGTAATTTCTTTGCTCAGTCCGGCAGCCTTTACGTTGTGCGTGGCAATTTCATTGGCTTTCGGATTGTTGTCATATCCATATACTTTATGGGTAAACTCGCGCTCTTGCGAATCATCATTGTAGATGGTATCAAATAATTCCTGATCAAAATCGGGCCACTTTTCGAAAGCAAATTCTTTGCGGAATACCCCCGGAGCAATGTTGCGCGCTATCAGGGCGGCTTCGATAGGAATAGTTCCCGAACCGCACATAGGGTCTATCAGGTCACATTCACCTTTCCATCCGGTCATCAGCACCATGCCGGCAGCCAGTACCTCATTCAGCGGAGCTTCTACGGCTTCCTGGCGATAGCCGCGACGGTGGAGGGATTCGCCCGAACTGTCCAGTGACAGGGTACATTTATCTTCGGCAATGTGAATGTTCAGTGCCACATCCGGGTTGTTGATACGTACCGAAGGGCGGTCGCCGGTCTTTTCGCGGAAATAGTCCACGATGGCATCTTTCACCTTGTAGGCTACAAACTTAGAGTGGCGGAATTCATTCGAGAATACCACGGCATCTACGGCAAAACTTTTATCTTTACTCAGATAGTCTTCCCATGCAATGGCTTTAATGGCTTCATAAACCTCGTCGGCATTTTTTGCCTCAAAATGTTTGATGGGTTTCAGGATGCGGATGGCGGTGCGCAGGCAAAAGTTTGCCTTATACATCATTTCTTTATCGCCTGTAAAGGCTACCATGCGTCTTCCTATTTCTATGTTGCTGGCTCCCAGCTCGGTGAGTTCTTTTGCCAGAACTTCTTCCAGTCCCTGGAATGTCTTGGCGATTAGCTCGAATTCTTCCTTCATCTTTAAATGATAATTACGTAATTTCAATTGATGGGACAAATTTAGTGATTTTCCGTTTGCTAATCAATTATTTAAGGGATTAATCTTGTTGTGGGAACGAAATTACTTGTAGTTTCATTCTTTTGCCTGATTATCTTACTCCATACAACAACGAATGGTCTTTATACCCTTCATACCCTTCACCCATCCTTGTATCCCCTATCACCAAGGCGTTTTTCGGTGAATGGTAGCCTTAAAGTCCCCTTCACCCTATTCACCCGTAAAAAACTTATTTGCAATTAAATTATTTAGACTGTTATTAATTCTTGTCCCAGCAAATGTAATGTTTCTTTTATCTGCATTTTTCTTTGCTCACTAGGTCTCTTAACGCCATAGATGTATTTTGATAGCAAACTTTTATTAATTCCCATACTCCGTGCCACTTCCGATACATTCAGTTGAGGGAAACGTTTAAATATCATAGCAATTTCATTCTCATAATCGGGCTCCGATGTGTCAAAGAAACTAGATATATGAATATCCTCATCCAGTGACTTCCAACGAACATCATTACCAAACTTGCCAATCTTGAAATCAAGGCGTTCCTCATCGCTCGCTTCTTTTAGCAACGGAAATGCTTCTAACGGACGGCTGAAAGTTCTTCCTGCCTCCGTTTTCATATAAATGCGGTTAGCATCAAACCAAATATCTTTTATTGTATCCATAACTTTCAGTTTTATAATTATTCTCCATGATATTCTCTCCATTTAGCTACTATGTCGTCTTGATATGTCTCGATAATTACCAATGCTTTTTTAAGGTCTTTGGGTTTTATTCCATTGTTTGAAACTACTTCTATTTCAGGATAAACGTTTACTTTTGCCTTACCGTCACCATTTTCTATATGAACATGAATAGGCAAATGTTCATCTGAATAAAAATAATATCGAATTCCAAAAAGTTCAAACAATGTAGGCATGTTTATGATGTTTATAATTTTGCATCACAAATATAGGGATAAAAAATTAGACCAGCAAACAAAGGAGCAAAAAAATGGCGGTGCTTCTAATGGATTCCCGAATAGAAGAATCACATTCTATCGGGATGCATTTTACTTCTTTTCGGATCTATTTTTGCTTTTTCTATATATATCAATACCGTCTTACGATTATCAGACGAGCGTCTTACCTATATCAGATGAGCGTTCTATAATGGTAAGACGAGCGTCTGACGATCGTAAAACGGTAATGATAACCGTACAAAACACAAAATATCAATGGAATAAAGCATAATAATGAATGGTCGCTAAAAGGTAATCCTCCGGAGGCAACCGGCAGGTAGAATATTAAAAAGGAAAAAGCGGGGTAGGAGGGTGTATTTCTGAAAAATGGAGAGGTGAAGTAAGCGTCTCCGCGATTCTATATTTTCTCCCTTTTTCGTTCTTATATCTTTGTCAGGTATAAAAACGAATCATTATGGATTTAGCAGAAAATAGATTTAGAAAAACTTGGGAACGTTTCCTTGAAGTATTGAAAGTAGACTGTAATTGTTCTCTGGCCGATGTTTGCCGCGAGCAGCATACCACTTTTGGAGGTATGAGTTCCTGGATGTCCAGACGGGGCTATAGCGTTAAACAAGCTAGGGAAGATGCGGTTCGTAATTATTATGGCGGCGTTGAACCCTTCCGCCCGACAACTTCCTCTCCTTCGTTCACTCAAATAGCACCTTCCATGTTGCCGGAAGAAGAATTCAGTCTTGCCGGGGTTACAATCACCTTTAATAGTGGAACCATCATTTCCGTCAAACGGGCCACACCCGGCGGTGTCATTAGAATGTTGCACGATTACGAAAGAAAGGAGAGGGATCCATGTATTCTCTAACACCCTCCAACCGATACTATCTATATCAGGGCTTTGTCCGTATGAACCTTGGGATTGACGGTTTATTCAAAATCATACGGTCGCGGATGAAAGGTTTGTCTCCCATGTCAGGAGACGTCTTTTTGTTCTTTGGCAAGAACCGACAAGGTGTAAGGATACTGCGTTGGGATGGCGATGGCTTCCTTCTTTACTACAAGCGCCTCGAAGGTGGAAGTTTTGAGCTGCCGACATTTAACCCCGATACAGGCAATTACGAGATTTCTTATCAGGTTTTGTCTTTTATCTTAAATGGAGTGTCATTAAAGTCTGTACGACTGCGAAAACGCTTCAGGGTATGATATAATTCATTGATTCTTAATAATTTATATCATAAATATTATCTGGTTTGTATGGCTGTTCCGTTGATTTTTTGTATCTTTATGCCATGAAAAAGGATGAAATCATAGAGTTATTGAAGGACCAAATCAAGGGATTACGGGATGACAACAATAAGCTCCTGGACCAAATAGATGCTTTGACAAAAGAGGTTTCTTCCCTTAAAGAGGCACTCCTTCAAAAAGGCGAATCCCTTGGCAAGCAACAACGCATTACCAAGGGACTCGCCAAACTTGTATCCAACACATCCGAACAACAGGCTCCCCAACCTGCCATGTCCCAAGAAGAACAGCAGAAGACAGAAGCGGAAAAGGCCGCCAGGCGCAAAGCCAGAAAGAACAATGGAGACAAACGTGACATGCATTATGAAATGGAGGAAGAGGAACATGTCGTTTATCCCAATGATCCCGATTTTGACATCAATAAAGCCCGGTTGTTTACCACCGCTCCCAGAATATGCGTCCGCTATGAATGCGTACCCATGCGCTTCATCAAGCACGTCTACAAGATACACACCTATACGCAGGACGGTCGCCTGTTTGAGGGGAAAACACCGGTTTCGGCTTTCCTGAATTCCAGCTATGACGGCTCATTTATTGCCGGATTGATGGAATTACGTTACATGCAATCGCTACCCGTTGAAAGAATCATCAACTACTTCGAGGGCCATGGCTTTACGCTGAAGAAACCCACGGCTCACAAATTGATAGAGAAAGCCTCAAGCCTCTTCGAAAATCTTTATAAGTGTATCCGGCAGACAGTCTTAAGCGATCCCTATAAGGCAGCCGATGAAACCTATTACAAAATACTCGTCCCGGAAAAGAACAGTAAGGGAAAAGGAGTCAGAAAGGGATACCTTTGGGTGGTTGTGGGCATAAACACCGGGATGATATACCTGCTCTATGATGACGGCTCCCGGTCTGAAAGGGTTATCCTTAACGAGTTAGGCAGTTGCAAGGGCATCATACAAAGTGACGGCTACTCACCTTACCGGAAACTTGAAAGCGATGCTTATCCCAATATCACACGCATCCCGTGTCTGCAACATATAAAACGGAAATTTATAGATAGCGGTGAGAATGACCCGGATGCAAAGAGAATCGTGGAACTGATAAACACACTTTATCAAAACGAGCATAAGCATAAAGTAGGGGTTGACGGATGGACGGTAGAACAGAATCTCACACATCGTAAAAAGTATGCGCCGGACATACTCGGGGAAATAAAAGATGTGCTTGATGAAATAGAAGAACGGGGGGATTTATTACCTAAGAGTGAACTAAGGGAAGCCATTACCTATCTTCGCAATGAGTGGAATGCCGTGGTGGAGATCTTCAACTATGGCAATACCTATCTTGACAACAACATCGTTGAACGGATGAACCGGTACATATCCCTATCAAGAAGAAACTCATTGTTCTTCGGCAGCCATAAGGGTGCCGAACGGGGCGCCATACTCTATACGATAGCACTCACTTGCAGGATGCATAAAGTGAATCTGTTTGAGTATCTTACGGATGTGATAAATAGAACCGCCGAATGGCAACCGAACACACCACTTGAAAAATATAGGGAGCTGCTACCTGATAGATGGGAAAAGGCTAATGGCTAAAAAAGCTAATTAGCCTTTTTATTTTAGCACACAATATAGAATCGCGGAGACGCTTACGAGGTGAATGGGGGTGAAGGGCTTGTTTTGGACTTGCTATTCACCTATAATTAGCTATCAATCAATAAAATAAGATACTGGTGAATAGGGTGAACCACAACTATTAATCTATTTAGTAATAACTGAGCTTTTCGGTGATTATTTAGAAACTATAGGTGCATTCTATCCCTATTACATGCTTTTTTCTGTCACTCTCCGATTGATACAGATAGTATAAATCCATATTCCACCGGGAAGAAATCTGCCACTCGCCACCTGCCCGATAGCGGGTGCGTGACAAGTCAAAACCATCATTCAACTTATTGTAAAACTCGATTGCGGCATATGGAGAAATGTTTCCTTTATGGGGAGTATAAGCAACCTTTAGTTGTGAACGGAGATGGAAATCAGTCTTTTCTTTTTCCCATGTTTGTTGGAAACGCTCGCGCAATGAGAACTTTAGTTGCGACCATCGCACTTCTCCTGTAACTCCCACATGATAGCGTTGGCGGATTTTCCAACCTTTTTCATTGCGGTAGCGATAGTGCAATTCGTAGCCTGCTCCCAGTTTCAGTGCAGGTAGTATGCGGTACGAGCCATTAACTGTGGCCGCCCAGCGGTCTATTTCTTTGAGTTGCTCTTTGGTTCGGAACTCCATGCCTCCGTTCAGGGTGAAGTTTTTGGAAACTTTGTGTTCGGCATTCAGGCTGCTCCATACACTAAAATCATGATCCTGCGCTTGGGAAGGCAGGAAAAAGAAATAGCCCAGTAGGATGAGAACCAGGCTGTCTCTTACTTTATTTATGTTTTTCTTTTCATTCATGCATCTTTTGCTTTGGCATTCCATACCAACAGGGCCAACAATACCGATAAAATAGCGGCTCCAATCCAGAACCAGTTGATATAGGTAAAATCGTATGTGTCAACGCCGTTTACTACCGTTTTATTCCCTTCAATCAAGATGCCACTCATCACGTCTTGCAGTCCGGCGCCAATGTAACTGGCAATACCTACCACACCCAAGGCAGCTCCCGAAGCATTGCGCGGGGCGATGTCTACTGCCATCAGTTCGCCCAGGAAGCAAATCAGCACTCCTATGCCCAATCCGAACAAAACCATGGCCAGTGCATCCAGCCAGAAGTGCTCTCCGGGTACGAGCAGGAACAAGCAAAGCGCCAGTACATCCATTAATCCGAAAATCAGGGCAGGTATGTTGCGACGACCACCAAAGAACTTGTCCGAGATAACTCCCGAAAACATAGTCCCGATAATGCCGCATACCGAACTGATAGAAATAATGAGACTGGCATCCAGTGTGTTGTATCCTTTCTGTGCTTGCAGATAGAATACACCCCAACTGTTTACAGCGTAGCGGCTAATATACATAAAAGCACTGGATAATGCAAGAATCCAGATGGCAGGCATCATTAAAACTTGCTTTTGTGCCTTGTTGAAGTCGGTTTTATCGGTCTCCTGTTTTTCTTTATCGCCTGTAGGAATATTGATAGGAGGCAGACCCTTGCTTTGCGGCGTATCATGGAAAAACTGCCATACCACTGCTGTTCCCAGTAGTCCCACGAGTCCTGCTCCCAAGAAACCATACCGCCATCCGAAGGCGCTGACCACAGAAGCTATAATAATAAAGGTGAGTGCTTCGCCGATGTTATGGCTTGCCGACCAGAATCCATAATAAGAACCACGTTCTTTATCTGTGAACCATCGGGACAGCCCTACCACGCAGGAAGCCGCCCTCATGGATTGAAACCAACCGCTTATTCCCCACATCACGGCAAACAGAATAAAGGAATTGGTAAAGCCCAGTGCCAGATTAACCAATGCCGTAACCAGCAGACCTGTGGTCATGAAGCGATTGATATTGCTTCGGTCGACAAGGAAACCGTTGGTAAACTTGCCTATGGCATAGGTGAAAAATAATACCGAACCGATAATGCCCAGTTCTGTTTCCGAGAAAATCCCTTCTTCTACAATCGGTTTTTTCACTACGTTCAGGCTGAGGCGGCACACATAATACATGCCATATCCGAAGGTAGCCGAGAGGAAAGTGGACCATTGGAGTAGTCTTGTTCTCCGCTTGATAGAGGACAAAGATTCCTCTTTACAGGGCTTCGGTGAGGAAACCCTGTAAAAGTTAATCAAATGTTTCAGCATGTTTGTTCTCTATCTTTATTCGTGAAGCTTGCGGCTTTTCAGATAGTCTATCAGATATGCCGGACGATCGGTTTGGATGATGCGGCAGCCCAGGGTATCAATCAGATAGCCATAACCGGCATCGGGACTTTGTAAAGACATGTCATCATCATGCCCGCCTGCCATTGTATCCCATAGGGCGTTGTACCAGATCAATGCTCTGCCGCTTAGGCTTGTTCCTAACTTCTTGGGAAGCGGATTGGAATCTTTGACGTAAAGAAGCTCGAAGGCTACGGGCTGCATATCTTTGATAAAGGTTTCTATCTGTTGTTCTGCATCGGGCTTGTCCAGATCGACAATCGGCATATAGATTACATCATTCAGGTAAGCGCCGAATTGCTTTTGCACTTCACCGGCGGGTTTTCTGCCTTTCATGATGATTTGTTTGGTAGTGCCGGTTTTCTGCATCAGCTTGTATATTTGATCAAAGTAGAGGTCGGCTTGATCCAGGTTTAGCATGATTTTACCTTTGGCATGCAACAGGGCTTCTTCCAGGGTCGGTACATTGTGAATGGTGCGTATGTGGCAACCGTTTCTCAATTTCAGTTTACGGATAGAGTCCAAAGTACATTCGGAGATCTTTCCTTTTCCTGTGGTGGTGCGGTCCAGGGTATGGTCGTGCATCAGGATCAGTTGTCCGTCGCTGGTGCGTTTTACGTCTAGTTCTACAATGTCCACACCCATTTTGATGGCATTGTCGATGGCTTCCAATGAGTTTTCGGGAAAGTTGCGCCAGTCTCCACGATGGGCGACAACGATCACTGAGCTTTGGTCGCGGTTCATTAGTTTTTCACGGATTTGTGAAACACGGTCTTGTGCTGAAAGTTGCAGGACGGTGAGGGCTGCAAAGAGCAGTAAATATATCTTTTTCATTTTGTTTCTGTTTTTAATGGTTGATTATTCGGACGTTGTTGTTTATTCAAGGGTGTATCCTTCGTTCTGCCATCCGGTTTTATCATTCATATTCTCTATCTCTGTCTGGGGAACGGGGTAGAGTTGACGATAGCTTGCTACGCCGGGGAATACATCCGAAAATTGCTTGGTGCGTACAATGTCGAACCATCGGTCGCATTCCAATGCCAGTTCCAAGCGGCGTTCCTTATATACGGCTTTTCTGAAAGTATCCTTGGTAGGCAGTTCTTCCACAGTCTTGCCTTGCAGGCCTGCATTCTCGCGTACAGCATTCAGCGCATCAAATGCTTCTTGTGTAGGTGCGGCTGAAGTCTCATTTAGTGCTTCGGCATACATCAACATCACTTCTGCACAACGCAAAACAGGGAAATCGGCACTTGTTTCGTTATTGGTTGCCGGTGCATTGAACTTGCCCGGGCGTTGACCGCTTCCTGTGGGGGGCTACCAATGCTTTGCGGTTATCCGCATTGCTTTCAAACTCCGATGGTTCCAGTGAAATGATATTACCGTTGTCATTGTTGCGGTAACGGTTGTTCTGATGCACCGATTCGCCTACACCACCTTTCAAGTATTGTACAGCAAAGATAATATCCTTGCTGGTTTTCAAGTCGTTGGGGAAAGTCTGTGGCATGGGAACTAAGGCTAACTGTTTTCCCGTTTTAATGGCAGTGACTACCGGAGTCAGTTCCGTGATAACAGATTGGTAATTACCCATATACAGGTACACCTTTGCCAATAGAGACTGTGCGGCATAGGAGGTCACCCTTCCTCTTTCCGCATCCGGCCATGCAGCCGGCAATCCTTTTGCTGTAGTCAGGTCATCTATAATCTGAGAGTAAATGTCGCTTATCTCGGCACGTTTATTATTGCGGGCTTCCTCCACCGTTTGGGTATGGGTTATCAAAGGTACTTTACCCCACAGGCGTACCAAGTTGAAATAAGAAAGAGCGCGCATAAAGGCGGCTTGCCCTACAATCTTGGTACGTTGATCGGCAGACATTTCTACGTTCTCGGCATTTTGCAGGATAAGATTGCAACGATAAATGCTGGTATAGAGTGACAACCAGGCTCCCGACAGGTTGGAGTTGGCAGGAGTTTCGGTAAACACTTCTATCTGGTAGGTGATGCCGCCGCTGGCACCGGAATTGTCATTCTTCACGTTGTCACCGCGTACCTCCATCAGTGTCATGAACTTGGCTCCATACTGGTCGCTGGACTAAAATTCATCATAGGCACCGATTATCGCGCCTTCCAGGCCTTTCACGTCCGTATAGAATGTTTCTTCCGTGGGGAAGTCAATGGGTTTCAGGTCAATAAAACTTTCGCAACTGGAAAGTGTTCCTGCCAAAAGGGCTGCTAATAATATCTTTTTCATACATCAATGTTTTTAAGTTTAGAAAGTAAGATTTACACCGATAGAGGTGGTTCTTGCTAATGGATATACGCCATAGTCTTCACCATTGGTGGTTGCGTCCGTGCGGTTGGATACTTCGGGATTGTAGCCTTCGTATTTGGTGAAAGTGAATGGGTTCTGGATAGAGCAGTAGATACGTGCCGATTGCAGGTATGCTTTGCGAATCCAGCTTTGCGGCAAGGTGTATCCCAAAGAGATATTCTTGATTCTGAGGTAAGACCCGTCTTCCACATGCCAGGTGGAGGTGGTTCCGTTCTGTCCTTTGCTGACGCGGTTGGCGCGTACATTCATGCCGCTGCCCGGATCACTTTCAGACCTCCAACGGTTCAAAGCACCTTTGTAGTTATTCATGTTGCCTTCGTGGTTGTAGAAATAACGGCGGGAGAGGTTCAGGATCTCATTGCCGTAAACTCCTTGGAAGATAATGCCGAAATCAATGCCTTTCCAAGCCAGTGTGGTGCCGAATCCGTAAGTAAAATCGGGCATATAGTTACCAACGATGGCACGGTCGGTATCCGAAATGTCGAGTATGCCGTCACCGTTTACATCCTTAAACTTGAAATCGCCGGGTTTGGTATCGGCAAGACCGTAGTTGGTGGGCGAGTCTACATAGTGAAGGGCAGCGTCTACTTCGGCTTGATTCTTGAATACGCCTTCCACTACCGGTAAATAATAAGAACCGATAGGTTCGCCTACGCGGGTAATGAAATAGGCATTGCTGACAGAACCGGCAGAAATAATATCGGCATTGCCCGGTCCGAGCTCTTTGACTTCATTGATATTCTTCGAGATATTGAAATAGGCTGTCCAGGTAAAATCACCAAACTGGTGGTTGGTGGAGATGTTGAACTCAATACCCTTATTATTTACTTTACCTATGTTTTCCAGACGGGTGGCATAACCTGTTGTCATAGGTACAGGGACGTTCAATAGCAGATCGTAAGTATTACTGTTGTACAGATCAAGTCCCAAAGTCAGTCTGTTCTTGAATAAAGAAGCATCGAAACCTACATTGACTTGTGTGGTCTTTTCCCATTTCAGACCGGGATTAGGCATGCTGCTGGGAGCCGCGCCTTTTATCACTTCGGGGCTGGAGCCGCCTAATACATAGCTGTAATATCCCACCTCGCCTTGTGCTCCATAATTAGGAATGCGGAAGTTACCCGTAAGACCATAACTGGCACGTATCTTTAAATCGTCAATGAAAGTCAGCGACTTCATGAACTTTTCTTCCGAGATGCGCCAACCTACGGATACAGAAGGGAAGTAACCCCAGCGATTGTCTTTTCCGAAACGGGAAGCGCCATCGGCACGGACAGCTCCTGTTACCATATATTTACCTAAATAATTGTATTGCACACGTGCCAGCCCGGAGAGTAAAGCCCATTCTGAGGCGTGGGAGTTGCCACGGGTCACAGTACCTGCATTCAGGGTCGGGATGTTATTGGTGATAAAGCCGTTGGCAAATGCATAGTTGCTTTCGTTGCGCTGGTATTGCATAGTCCAGCCTGCCATAGCCGAGAGTGAATGTCCGCCGAAGTCTTTGTTAAAGTTCAACGTCTGCTCGAACAGCCAGTTGTATAACTTGGATGTTTTAGAAGTCGCTTCGGGAACGGATTCCGGATTGCCTTGCGTATTGGATACCGGGATAGTTGACGGGCGGAAAGTATCTTCCGAATCACTATAAATATCCACACCAAAATTGGCGCGATACTTTAAAGAAGGCAGGAAAGCGACTTCACCATATACATTACCGAAGATGCGGGATGCTTTGGTCTCGTCTTTCTGCAACATGGCCAGTGCCACCGGATTCCACACTTGTGTCTGGCTGTTTCCTCTCTTGATAGAGCCGTCGGGCATTACAGTTTCCGTATTGGGGCTCCATGCATTTTGGGCGAAGTTGAAACTGCCGTCTGCATTATAGACCGAGAAGATAGGTGAGCTGTGCAAGGCCGATGCAATGATACCGCCACCATTGGAGTTATAGGCTCCATCGGAATTTACGGCATTATCAATGGTTACAGAAGGATTGAAGGACAGTCCGAATTTGAAAATACCTTCCGTAACGTCCAGGTTAAAGCGTGTACTGTAGCGGGTAAAGTCACTGTTGATAACCACACCGTCTTGTTGCAGGTAGTCAATGGAGGTATAATATTTTATCTTCTCCGAACCGCCGGATACGGATACCGAATGGTTCTGCATACCTGCCGTGCGGAAGATCTCATCTTGCCAGTCCGTATCTGTCAGACCTTGCTTGCCTTCCAAGTAAGGAAGTATTTCTACCGGAACAATGGTATTATAGTCATTGCCGGTGTTTTGCAGACGCATTGCATTGTTATCGCCGATGTTGAAAGATAATGGTGTCTGGCCGTTTGCCATACGCTTGCGGTTAATGGATTCCATTTTGTCCGTGTAGGTATTGTTGCGTGCATCATTTACCAAGTCTGCGTATTCATAGGCGTTCAGCATATCAATTTTCTTTGATACGGTTTGCCAGCCGTAATATCCGTTATAGCTTACGCTTGCTTTGCCTTTACTGCCTTTCTTGGTGGTAATTAATACTACGCCGTTAGAACCGCGTGAACCATAGATGGCTGCGGATGAGGCATCTTTCAATACTTCGATGCTTTCTACATCGTTCATATTAAAGGTATTCAACTGTTCTTTTGCCAAAGGCACACCGTCTACTACGTACAATGGAGAAGTACCGGCTGTGATGGTACCCGTTCCACGTACTTTAATCTGTAGGGAAGAACCCGGCGCACCTGTACCCTGCGAAACTTGTACACCCGGCATTTTACCTGCCATTGCTTCCGCCATGGAACTGACCGGCTGACCTTTCAGGTCACTGGCGCGCACGCTGGCGATGGCTGTGGTTACATCTCTTTTCTTCTGTACGCCATAACCTACTACTACGACTTCTTCCAGTACTTCGGTGTCTTCGTGCAGTATGACTTTTGCCAGAACTTTGTCTTTAGCCGGTACGTCCAGTGTCTTGTATCCGATATAAGATATAGAGACTGTAGAAGATTCGGGTACATCAGCTAATGAATACTTGCCGTCAAGGTCGGAAATGGTTCCGTTGGTAGTTCCTTTTACCAAGATGCTTGCTCCGATAATCGGTTCCCCTTTATCATCTGTTACCATACCGCTGATTGTTTTGGTAGCACTGGCTTTGTTTCCCTGTTGAACGGGATTGGTGCTGACTGAGATTGTATTGTTGTTCCTATTGAAATATAACTTGGTTTGTGCGGTAATCTGATCTAAAACATTCTGTAATGTGGCATTACTGGCATCAATAGATACCAAGGGGACACTGTTGATGGTCTCTTGGTCATAGAAGAACTTCAGACCGGTTTGTCTGCTCAGTTGGTTAAAAACATTTTCCAGGCTCTCGTTCTGAACCTTCAGGTTGATGTTGTTTTCTTGCTGTGCCTGTGCGTAAAAAGGCATTAATGACAGGCATACGAATAGTAAAAAAGCTAAAAACGGATAGGCATTTCTACTTTTTCCTTTATGAGTAGGAATAATATTCATAAATTTGTGCGTTTTTAATGATTTTGACTTAAGTTGTTAAAACTTGGGGTAACACGCGAAAAGTTATTCTTCTGGGTCGAAGCAGTGAATAAGTATCCGGGTTACGGTAGGGGTGTCCCTGGGGGATTCCCCTATTTCTTTTTTATTCATCTAGGTATCTGGCTTCATACTTCTCTTTTTAGGTTAGACATTCAGGTTTCTTATTTATATAGTACTATTTCTTTTCCTTCTTTCTTGTATTTCACACCACTGACGTATTCAATGGAATGGAGCACGGATTCCAGACTCTTGTTATCGTGTTCTCCTGAAATCAGGTTTGTAAATTCATACCCCGGTGCAAAGGTGATGCGACAGTTGTAGACTCGTTCCAGTTCTCTGGCAACATCGCGTATGGGGGTACTGCTGAACCTTAAGGCGCCTTTGATCCACACGGCTACTTCGCGTTCCTCTTTCTTCTTGGTGTATTCTCCGGAAATGGTATTGATCAGTACCTGTTCTTGTGCGGTGAGGCGCATCATGGCTTCCGGCAGGTCTACTTGTACTTTTCCGCTTTCTACATTGACTGATACAATTTCGTCTTTGGGATAGGACTTCACATCAAAATGTGTGCCCAGTACGCGGACGTCAAACTTCTGTGTGGTGACTATGAATGGCATATCTTCATTATGTGCCACCCGGAAATAGGCTTCTCCATTCAGTTCCACTTTCCGTTCCTTTCCTGTGAACTGGGCGGGGTAGCGCAGGGAAGAACAGGAGTTTAATACAATCCGGCTGCCATCGGGCAAGGTTACTTGTTTCTTTTCTCCATAGGAGGTGCTTGCCAGGCTGTATGTTATGCTTTGTTCATTGATGTAGCGGGAATAGCGCAAGCCGCCTAAGACAGGGCAGACTATGGCAGCGATACCGGCAACGGCATAGGCTGTGCGGCGGAACCAGATTCGTTTGCCGTGCTCTATCTTTCGGAGTAACAGGCGGGCTTCTTTTTTATATTTCTCGTGCTCGGTGCCGGTGGTTTGCCGATGATCAAAAGAAGCCCCCCCATACTTCGGCGGATACTTCGTCAAGTAAATCTTGGTTCTCTGCATCGCGAAGGCTGTCAAGTAGTTGTGACGCTTCGTCCCGGGTGTAAATATCATCCAGATAACGGCGTAATTTTTGTTTTTCTTCTTTTGTATTTTCCATGTTTTCTATTCAAAGTCGGGTTATTATTTCTAACCCTCACATAAGTAATACACAGATGTGGGGGAGAGCTAGGGTGTGTTTAACTTTTATTATAGATTCAAGCAGATCAAGATGAGCAGCATATCTGCATAAGTGTCTGAGTATTTGGCTAGAAAGGTGCGGATGGTGTGTAGGGATACAGATATATGTTCTTGGACGGTATTGACTGAGATTCCCAAGGTTTCGGCTATTTCCTTGTGGGACATTTGTGCTTCGCGGCTCATTTCAAATATTTCGCGTTGGCGGGGAGTCAGTTTTTCTAAGGCTTTGTCGATGATATTATGCAAATCGTTAGCGAAAATCTTTTCTTTGGTATCATCGGTGTAGTCAATGGCTTGTGCCAGAATATGTTCTTTCAGTGTATCTTCTTTATCCATAGCCCGTATTTGGTTCAAAATACGATTTCGTACAATCGTATATAAATAGGAAGAAAAAGAAGCATCCGGATTGATAAAGCGCCTCCCCTGCCAGATGATGGTGAAAGCATCCTGAAAAATATCTTCTGCAAACTCGCGGGACTTGACAAACTTCATGGCAAAGTACAACAAACGGTTCTTATAGGTTGCGTATAGCTCACAGAATGCCTCCTCGTCTCCATTAATGAGGCGAATAACCAGTTCCTGTTCGTCTATAAGAATATCTGTTGTGTACATCGTTTTTTAAGTTTCGGGCACAAAGGTAAATCTCTGATGTTACAAATGTATGTATTTCTTTGGAATAAATTGAGAAATATGAGTAGCAATGTAATTGTTACCCCGTAGAAATACAATCTGCATACTGATTTGCCATCTTTGCCGGACTAAGAATAATTCTATTTTATGGAAAAAGTCTATCTGATTTTACACTTTGATATGCTGAAATAACAGAAAACATTCTTATCTTTGTAATGTTAGCTCATGATATGAGGTATTTAGTATTATAGAATGAAGTAATATGACTATTGAAGATAAACAGCTGGAATTTATTATCTATTGTGTAGAAAGTACTGCTGAACGGCTGGGGCGTTATGGCTCGGAAGTTTATAATAAACTGAAAGAACTGGGAGTCATTAACGGTTATATCCGCTCGTACTATGATACGCTGCATACTCAGGGCAAATCACACATTGTCGATTCTCTTTTGGAGTATATATATTATCGGGATCCAAAATGGTTACCTAAAGAATATCAGCCATTCCGATTAACTAATGAAAAGAAAGGAGGAACCGCATGCTAACTGTTTATCATGGTTCAACTTGCCGTGTGGAGCAGCCTATTGCAGGGGTATGCCGGCCAAATCTTGATTTCGGAATAGGGTTTTACGTCACTGACTTGGAAAAACAAGCTACCCGATGGGTGCTCCGTACAGCTGATATACGCCATCAAACTGAAGCATGGCTCAATACATATCTTTTGGATATTGACTCCTGTCGTACTGCCCCTTATCGTTATCTGCATTTTGAAAATTATAATGCCGATTGGCTTGATTTTGTAGTAGCTTGCCGCCAAGGTAGTACTCTATGGCAGGCTTATGATATAATAGAGGGTGGGATTGCCGATAACCGCGTGATACGTACTATAGATCTTTACATACGTGGTGATTATACTCGTGAGGAGGCTTTGGCTCGTCTTGTTCATCAAGAACCGAATAATCAAATCTGCATTATCAATCAAGAAATAATAGACCATCATCTATATTTCAAAGGATCTTCTATTATTTCATTGACAAATGCTAAAGAAATAGCTCCTGCCCCTGCCGACATTGCAATGCAAGGTAAATATTACGGCATTGTAGAACATCTTGCTACTCGCTTGCACATCTCTAAAGATAAAGCACTCGATATTTTTTATAATAGCAATACATATCAATGTTTGACACAACAAACAGGAGATCTATATCTGATGAGTGACTTTTACATTGTGGATGAAGTCATACGGGAATTGCAAGACAAGCAAGGGTAGAAACCTAATCGTTACACCACTTTCTGTCCATTCTGCAAAGTGAGCATCTCTTTGGGCACCGATGCTTTTATCTTCTCAATCAGCATATTCAGCAATGCGTGTCGGATGAAGTCGGTACGTGTCACCATGTAAATCCTTCGTGTAGGGCGCGGCATGGCAAAGGGACGCACCAACCGTTTCTGTTCTTCATTGAGTTGTAGTACGGCCAGTTCGGGAATAAATGTGATACCTTTGCCGCTTTCCACCATACGCATAAATGTCTCCATACTCCCCAACCGATAGGCAATCTGGCAAGATTGGGCGGATTCCAACTGGCAGAAACGCATTAGCTGGTCGCGAAAGCAATGCCCCTCGTCCAACAACCATAGCTGTTCCCCGCTCACCTCACTGGAACGGATCATTTCCTTTTTAAAGAGTGCATTATGTTTGGAAACGTATCCCAAAAAAGATTCGTAATAAAGAGGTATAGAGTGGAAATGCTCTCCTTCTGCCGCTCCGGCTATGAGGACAGCCTCCACTTCACCTGCTTTCAGCGCCTCTAGGCAATCCTGCGTTTTCATTTCCGTTACTCTGATGTCCAGAGATGTGTATTCTTCCATCAGTTCGGGAAAGAAACGGGGCAGCAGATAGGGGGCAATCGTAGGCAAGACACCTATGCGGAACACACCGCTCAGTGAGCGTGTTTCTTCTTTTACTATATCTTTAATCAGGTTGGTCTGGCGCAGGGCTATTCTGGCTTGTTCTATTACTTTCAGACCCGTCAGTGTGGGCTGGACAGGCTGGGTGGTGCGGTCAAACAGTTTGGCATTCAACTCATCTTCCAGTTTTTGTATCATGGCGCTCAGGATAGGCTGCGTTACATTGCAATGCTCGGCGGCCTTGGCAAAATGGCGGAACTCATCCACGGCAAGTATGTATTCTAATTGTTGCAGGTTTATAGGCTTTAGATGCTTGATAGATTTTGTCTATACAAAGATAGAAATTATCAGTTTGACACGCATCACTTTCCGCCTTATCTTTGCATCAGAGAAAAGAAAAAAAATAGTAATCAACTTAAAAACATAAAATTATGAAGACTTTAGATTAAATCAAATTAGACTCGGCAGCAACCGCAAAGGTAGTAGAATCATTGCAACAATTATTGGCAGACTACCAAGTATTTTACGCTAATCTCCGCGGTTTCCACTGGAACATCAAGGGACACGGTTTCTTTGTGCTCCACGGCAAGTTCGAAGAATTGTATAACAATGCAGCCGAAAAGGTGGACGAACTGGCAGAACGTATCCTGATGTTGGGCGGCGTACCCAAAAACAAATACAGCGATTATCTCAAAGTGTCTAATATAAGAGAGGTAGAGGGAGTTACAAGTGGAGACGAAGCACTGAACAATATCCTGGAAACTTACAGCCATTTCATAGTAGAAGAACGTAAACTTTTGGCAGTCGCTTCACAGGCCGGCGATGAGGCTACTGTGGCTATCATGAGCGATTACCTGAAAGAACAGGAAAAGATGGTGTGGATGTTGTGTGCATATGCCTCAAAGTAACAATTGATTTGCTTTAGTTTAGGATGAGGGAGTGCCAGGTAGTGCCGGTGCTCCCTTTCTGTGTTATTTTGTTCATCTATTTATGCCTTTCTTAAAATTATTCTTTTATCTTTGCAAGGCAATATCACCGTTCAATCATGTTGAAGCCTTGCTTTGTCTTTATATTGATTTGGTTGCTTTGCTGCTCTGGCCGGGCGCAAACAGCTGAAGGTTCTGTTTTGGAGAGGGACAGCGCATTAGTGGCATATTATAAAAAATGCAAGGCAAACTTGAAATCTCCCGTAGCACTTGATATGTGCGACACCCTTCTTCAGATGGGGAAAGAAAAGAAGGATACCTATGTGCAGGTTATTTCCGAATGTCTCCGGCTGGATTATTATTACTATAGGAATGATGAAGCGAATATCATCAAGCACGTAGATATAGTAAAAGCCACGAGCCGAAGGCTTAATCACTTGAAATACTTTTATTTTTTATGGGGAAGCAGACTGATTACCTATTATGTAAAACAGCATAAAGTCAATTTGGCTATCTATGAAGCAAAGAAGATGTTGCAAAGTGCACAGAATGATAATTATTATCCCGGAGTGGCAG